>Ga0315294_10001557_pt1 | contig 25080 bp, 16 predicted proteins | sample YL17G13_40_MG_FD_203626 | JGI IMG/M metagenome (GOLD analysis project Ga0315294, IMG submission 203626) | Sediment microbial communities from Yellowstone Lake, YNP, Wyoming, USA - YL17G13_40 | ecosystem: Environmental > Aquatic > Freshwater > Lake > Sediment | place: USA: Wyoming | collected...
GTAAATCTGGCTCTAGATAAACGTGAGAATCATATATATCGCTACTAAGAATATATAGAAGACCGCCATTGATTCCTTCCCTACTCTGCCCGAGGACCCTCAACAAAGAATGTTCATTAGAAAAATTAACTGCTTCTTTAGACTCAATAGTAGCGTACATTCCCGCTAAACCAGTCCTTGCTGCAATCTTGCCCCCAACCAAACCTTGGCTTATAGCGTCCCTTGCCTCGATAGTTGTCCCATGCATTAAAATTGGGAGTCCTCTATCCTCAAGAAATCTTTTAATTGTCTCCTTTATTATTCTCACCGGATCATTCTTATCATCCCGTCCATATTTTGCCAGGAAGAAAGTGCAGTAGAGCTCATCCTCTGACGGACTAGTAAGCATTTGTTTGACTAATTCAATATCCTCCCAGGTTACGCTTACCTGCATCAACGAATCAACTAAATCCTTGAGTTCAACGCCTAAGATATCTTTAATCTTCTTTTCGCCGAGTATCAGGCTACCATCTCTACTTGCAAGAAGCTTATAAGCTAAGGGGAGGTAGTCTCTTTGCTCTAAGCTGAATAATTTATCAAATGATATCTCTTCTGTTGGAACAACGCCCCTTGGAGATGCCTTTACTGCTGTGAGTTCCTGTAGTATTACGTTATCAGAGGATGAGAAATAAGCTATTATTTCATCCATCTTCTCGGGATGCTCTAACACCATAGATGTGAATGCCCTTGCTGCCAGAACACTTACTCTGCTTAGCTTTATCAGATTTTCTGTGAATTTTCTGCCTACAAGTATCTCTGTTTTAGGGTTTTCTTTATCTTTTATCCTGTCTTCAACTACTGCTAAAATGTAGTTTTGAGCTACTAATGGGTTTATCTTCTCCAGCTCAAAGGCAATGGCGCTAATTTTCTGGGAGACCTCAGGGTTATTGAATTCTAAGTTAAGTATTTCAGACACAATCTTCTGCCTGTTTTCAGGGCTCTCTTTCTCAAATGAACTTAAAGGTAGAGATAAACTCTCTATTCCCTCGGGTCGCTCTAATTTAACCCGTAAACCTATCATTTCTCTTGAGTCGGCTCCCAGAAGTGTCTTTAATATAAGAGAATCAGTATGTGTAGCAACATTCTTAATTAGGTCTTTTCCAATTTCTTCTAAATCGGACCGATTCAATTCTCCTCTTACTGTTCTACTCATCTCTTCAAGAAGACGCCTGGCTCTGTAGTCGTCAACCTGACTGAAGAAATGTGCCGCTGCTCTCTTCTCAGTTTTGTCGCCTGACTTACCAAACTCAAAGAACGCATCCACGAGTTCGGGATATTTTTGAGCCATATCTTTAAATATCGTTTTGTCATGTATCCAAACAGAGCGCCTTACTATCTCTGATGAAATGGTTCTATCCGGATTGTTGACATTAGAAACAAGGACTTCAAGCGAGGCATCCTCTCCAAGGAACTGAACTCTATTCCACAACGTCTCGATAATATACGATCTTAACTCAATATTTCTATCGTCCACCAATGCCTTAGATAAAGCCTTGGCTGCTCTGGTCTGATTTTGCCCAGTTAAATACTCCTTTGCATGGGGCGATAAGCCATATATTGCATACCTCCTTAAATTTTCGTTATCACTATTAAGTAAATCGATCAATAGGTCTTCTCCGTAATGTGTCAATAACTCCTTTGTGCGATAAATCTCCTTTTCTTGCTCTGGAGTGTATTTCTCTATCACATCAATTATCCGTCCTAAACCTGGAACCTTCTCCTTTCTTAATCTCTCTATCTCAGCCTTCATCTCTGGCTCAGAGATTAAATTAGATAAAGCCAGAACCGTTCCCGCCCTAACATGCTCATCTGGATCAGCCAATGCGCTCAATATTAACGGAAAGAGTGCCTGAGGAGCCTTCATCTGCATCAGTTTCATTATGGCGCTCTCCGGGTTCCTACCAAATACTCCTTCAATCAGCTTATTGATTACTACCTTGTCAATTTCAGTCATTATGTATGCGGGTAGCATCGCTTTAATCTTAGGATTATCTCTACAGATAAGATATTTCTCTATCCTTAATGAATCAGCTATTGTTTCAACAGCGAGTTCGATTCTATCCCTTTCTTCATTTTTCAATTTTTCTACTTGCCGTTTGAGGGTTTCTATAGTTTCATCAATACGCGACTGAATAGAGCGATTAGCTACTTCCCGTAAAATTTGAAGCAAATGTCTAATTACATCCAGATCGTCCTGCGCCGTCTTACGATTTTCATATGCAACACCTGCATCTTTCATTACCCCAACGATTTTATCAAAGTCTCTTAGGGCATCTAAATTATACTGACTTTCAATGTCTTTTCTTTCCTGCTCTATACGATGTCGCAGTTCATCTTCCCTATAATAGTGTTTTTCTTTCCGCTCTTTCTCCTTCTTATCCAGTTCAGGGGAAATATATTTATCAATCAACTGCTGTTTCAATTCCGCTCTTAAATCCTCGGGTAAATTGAAATCATTTTCTTCTTCTAAACTCTTCTTATCCAACCCGGGGGAAGTATATTTATCAATAAACTGCTGTTTCAATTCCGCTCTTAAATCCTCGGGTAAATTGCCTCTGATATTATTAGTCTTCTTTTCTATCTCACCAAAAATATCTTCGATCCCCTTCTCTAATTTTTGAATGTCTAATTGTATCTGCGCAATCTCTTTCTTCCCGTTTCCTATCTCTGTTGCTATTTTTGCCTCTCTATTCTGCAAATCAATCAGTTGAGAGTTTAAATTATTAAAGTATCCTCGTTGAAATATTTTTTTTAACCAGCCAAGGCTCTTCTTGCGCCTATAGATTGCTTCCTCCTCCTTAGCCATCATCATCAACTCGGCTCCTTTAGATTTGTGCTGATTTTCAATAGTTATTAAATCAAGTTTCGCTTTCTTTAAATTGTTATTGATATCGCCGACTTTTTTTTCTAATTGGGGAAAATTGACCTCTCCGTCACCAAATCGGACACCTAAATACGTCCTGTCTTTATCCTCTATTCCCGAAGAGGCAGTTGGTTCTTTGCCCATCGGCGAGCCGGCGGCATTACTTGATTCGGAGAGGGGTGAAGAAGAACCGTTTTTCCCTGGAATTTTTGGTCTATATGTCTGAGGTGCTTTGTTGTAGTTTCTCTCTATTCGTTGACTTTTCGAAATAAGTTGTCTTTTCTTTGCGGTCTCAACCCCTTGTTTCTTTGTAAGTCGTTCTCGCTCTATATCGGCTTTAATTCTATCAAATTCTGACGCATATTTACTTGTTTCAGGACTTTTAATATATAAGTAATAATCTGGCCCGTATTTCTTCTTTAAATTGACAACTAAAGCTGGGCCTCCATTGTAGGCATGGCGGATAGTATCTTTTAAAACAAAGTTATGCTTCTCCCATGGCTGTCTCTTTTTCAACTCCCATCCTGTGCCATCAGTTTTTTCTACAAGCTTCCGGGAATTAAAATAATCAAGCAGCCATTTGTAATAAGCAACTCCCACCCTACGCGCTAGGGTGGGATTATTTTTAAGGTCAGCCATAGATAGAGGTTTTTGCCCCAGCAACGCAATTATGCTCTTCATTGTCTTATTGGGGTTACCACTCTTCACTGCCTTTTTGATCTCTTGATTAATATGTTTAAGGGCTATAGGCATAACCCCATTAGGACCTATGGCCCCCTTAGGAGAAATTAGATATTTACTACCTGCGCTTTCTATTAAATCCAGTGCAAAAACACTATAGAGATTTATGTTCAAGGTGCGCGCTATACGATGGTACTCTGCTTCTATGCCCTGAGGTATTGTCTGTACATACTTTGATATATCTTTTGGGCTGATGTGGGCATCGCTGGAGTTAAATGGCATCAGATTAAGGAATAAAATCAAACCAGCAGTCAAAAATAACTTTTTAATATAACTCGTCCTGTCTGCTTTTTTAAAATCGGGGGTGGAGGCTTCTTTTAAATCCTCACCAACGCTAGACGAAGCGGTTTCTTCTGATGATTCTTTCAGCTGACCCGAACCTGAAAATTTAATCTCCACTCCATACGGATTTTCTGTTGTATTAGGCGAACTAACTTCTATCCCGGATATTTGGTTCTTATTTTCGGAAAATAATGGCGTTGTTCTTGTAGGAACTCCTCCTATTGTAGTTAAAGAACCTTGGATTTGAAGTACGCCGGGGGCAAGCAAAGGAGATGACCCTCTTTGTCCGATATCGAAATTTATCCCTCCGCTAAAATAGCTCCTTATTGTCTGGCCATAGGGCGTGGAAACAGGAGTTTTGAGATTGTATTCGCCGTCTTTAAAAGACTGCTGATAGGCTTTAAAATATGTAGATTTAGACCAGTTTTCTTTGGATGTAATCCCGTTCAGGTTCTTTTTATCTATCAGCCACGAATAAAGACCGCCTCTGCCGTAGAATCGAGATTTAAACCATTGAGCTAAGATTAAAGAATAATAGACTTGTCTTAAGGAGGCATATCTTTTGGAAGTATTGATTTCTTTGGTAAGTTTGGGAATGATTATTTCTCGGATAAGTTGCGAGGAATATTCATTCAATTCTTTTAAGCGCTCATCATTAAAATTATAAACTGCGGAGCCTTTCAAATAGTCTTGCTCGAGCATAACTTTAAGAGTGGCTTTATAGATATAGGCATTATCCTGGGTTTCGCGGATAATGATTTCATCCGGCACAATCCAGGGGCGGGTGAGGGTGGGTATGGTTATATTGGATGAGCCAAAAATTTCTTCTGCCTTCTTATAAAGTTTATCCCAGTATTCTTTACCTTCGGGTGTCTCAGGTGAGGTAAATTTAGCCGTATCTTTCTTCAGTTGCAGGTCTGCCTCTAAAAGAATCTTGCCCACATCTGTTGTTGCTAAAGCGTCATCAATAATCTGTTCTGGCGAATCCGGCCTTAAGTTTACCCAGAAACTATCGTTAGGAAGGCTTATGCCTACAAAGAAAAAGTTAAGAAGGCTCTTAGTAGAGCTCTCAAGTTCTTGAGGTCGTAAGTTTTTGAGGTCGCCTTTATCTAAAAGCAGCTTAAAATTATTGCTTAAGTTATCGTAGGATAGGTAGCGCAGGTGAAGCGGACGGAATTTATCCTGAATAAGAGAGTCGCGCAGTTGCGTGATGTGGCCAGAGATATCCAATTCGCCAGCAACCTGGGCAAAACCAGATTGCTCAAAGATTAAGCAAAAGCAGATTAAAAGTGATAAAAATTTTATGACCTTGCGTGGCATTTTAAGTTTTTTAGTGGAGTTTTTGGTCTATCAGCCGTATTTAGCAATAAGTATGCAATATAGGTAAGGTGATTTCAATGCGATTTAGGCGGCTTTAGGAAAGCGTTTTCTTAGACGCAGATTATGTGGAATCCAGATTTTTGCTGGGAATTAGAATGCGGATTTCCGCAGATAAAATCTATTAGATAACTATGACGAATTCTCCGCGGGGTTTTTGCTGCCTGAAGTGTTCTAAAAGCTCTCTGGCGCTGGCGCGCTTAACTTCTTCAAACTTTTTGGTCAACTCGCGGCAACAGACTATCTCTTTATTGCCAAAGATGTCCTGAATATCCTGAAGGGTTTTGGTGATGCGGTGGCAGGATTCATAAAAGACAACCGTGCGATCTAACCTGGCAAGTTCTTTTAGACGGTTGTGCCGCGCCAAGGACCGATTGGGTAGGAAGCCTGCAAAAACAAATTGATGGCTGGGTTTTCCTGAAACAACTAAGGCGTTGATGAAAGCCGTTGGCCCGGGAATAACAGTAATTTCAATATTATTCTTTATGGCTAAATTGATAATATGGTATCCGGGGTCGAGTATGCCTGGTGTGCCAGCATCAGAAACCAGGGCAATATTCTTGCCTTCTTTAAGAACCTTTAGCAAATATTGACCTTTGGTAATCCGATTGTGCTGGAAATAACTGGTGGTAGGGGTTTGGATGGCGTAGTGGTCAAGCAAGATTTTAGTGTGGCGTGTATCTTCGCAGGCAATTAAATCCACAGACTTTAAAACTTCAATTGCGCGCAAGGAGATATCTTTTAGATTACCTATGGGCGTAGAAACTATATACAACATTATTCCACGGTTACTGACTTGGCTAAATTGCGCGGCTGGTCAACATCACAGCCTCTTTTGACTGCAATATTATAAGCAATCAGCTGCAGTGGCAGGGCAACTAAAAGGGGTGAGAATAATTCGCTGCATCTGGGAACATAAATTACTTCTTTGGTCTGCTCTTTAATTTTATCGTCGCCGCTGGTGGCAATAGCTATGATCTTACCTTTGCGGGCCTTAATCTCCTGAAGATTGGAAATCATCTTCTCATACACGCTAGACTCGCAAGCTACGCAGACTACAGCGCGATACTCGTCAATTAAGGCAATTGGACCGTGCTTCATCTCGCCAGCAGCATAGCCTTCAGCCGGGATATAAGAAATCTCTTTTAATTTTAAGGCACCCTCCAAGGCAGAAGGAAAGTTAATGTGCCTGCCTAAATAAAGGAATGAGCCGAAATGGGCATGCCTTTTGGCTAAAGAACCAATGGCATTCCGTTTTTGCAAAATCTCTTCTTGTTTTTCAGGGATTGTTTTTAATTCTTCAAGATATTTATTAATCTTCTCTTGGGTGAGAATGTTTTTTATCCCGGCCAGGTAAAGAGCCAAGAGATAAAGGATTAAAAGTTGGGCGGTATAAGCTTTGGTCGAGGCAACTCCGATCTCTGGCCCGGCATGGGTATAGATTACACCGTCGGATTCTCGGGTTAAAGTCGAGCCTAAAACATTACAAATAGATAATACTGGGGCGCCGAGTTTTTTCGCCTGTCTTACCCCGGCCAGGGTATCTGCAGTTTCTCCGGATTGGCTGATGGCAATCACCAAAGTATCCTGGTCAATAAGTAAGTTGCGATACCTGAACTCACTTGAGACATCCACGGTTGTGGGTATAGCGCACACAGACTCCAAAATATACTTACCTACCAGCCCGGCATGATAAGCGGTACCGCAGGCCACAATCGAGATATTCTTGATTTCTCTTAGCTGTGCTTCGGGAATCTGCTGCTCTTCAAAAATTATCTTGTGGGTTTCTTTTTGTATCCTGGCGTTGAGTAGATTTTCCATAATCTTAGGCTGCTCATTGATTTCTTTGAGCATAAAGTGCCTGTAACCTTGCTTCTGGGCCTGGGCAATATCCCAATTAATGCGGGTTGACTTCCTAATGATCTCTTTGCCGTTAAAATCCGTTATCTTATAACTATCCTTAGTCAAAACCACGAGTTCATTCTCTTCTAAGAAAACAATATCTTTAGTGGAATCTAAAACTGCGGGAACATCCGAGGCAAGAAAGTTCTCGTTTTTGCCTAAGCCGACAATTAAAGGGCTTCCCAGCCGCGCGCCAATGAGTTTATCCGGCTCCCGCTGAGAAATAACCCCGATGGCGAATGAGCCTTCTAATTTACTAACCGCTTTTCTTACTGCTTCTTCCAGGGCGCAATTCTTATAAAACTTCTCAATTAAATGCACGATCACCTCAGTATCGGTTTGGCTGATAAATTTGTGACCCTCCTTAATCAGCGTGTTTTTTAACTGGGCGTAATTCTCGATAATACCGTTATGCACTAAGGCAATTTCGTTTTGGCAATCGCAATGCGGATGGGCATTAATTTGATTGGGAGCACCATGGGTGGCCCAACGCGTATGGGCAATACCGTTCGTGCCTTCCAAGGGCTTCTTGCGCAGCAAGGCTTCTAAGATGCTTATTTTACCCGGAGATTTTCTAATCGAGATAGTGTTTTTGCGGGAGAGAATAATGGCCATACCGCTGGAATCATAACCGCGATACTCCAGGCGCTTAAGTCCATTTAAAAGAATGGGCTGCGCTTCTCTTGCTCCGATATATCCGATTATCCCACACATTTAATGAGCGCATAACTTACGGAAGCACGAAGTGCAACGTAAATTATTTGCGCGAATTAATCCCCCTGCTTTCTTGCGAAAGTAAGAAGGGGGATAAGCGTCCCCAACCGGATTTGAACCGGTGTCGAGAGCTTGAAAAGCTCTTGTCCTAGACCAGGCTAGACGATGGGGACAGATTTATAATAGGTCCTTCGATTCGTTCGCTTCGCTCCCTCTCTCAGGATCAAATTCGCACTTATAACTTATGTCGCTGAACCAGAGTTGCATGCCCCATAAGTTATGTGCTCATTTGACTAGACGATGGGGACTAAATTACTCTTCCTCTTCGGCGATTACTGGTGCCACGCAAGAAACGTGGTCTTTGTCTTGCAGTTTAATCAGGCGTACGCCCTGCGCCGAGCGACCGGTAGAGCGGATATCTTTGACTGCGCAACGTAGGAACATCCCGTTCTGGGTAATAACCATCAATTCATCTTTATCGTTGACTGTCTTTAAATTTACTACCTCGCCATTTTTGTTGGTGACTTTCATATTAATAACACCCTTGCCGCCGCGACTGGTAAGCCGGTATTCATCTATGGGTGTGCGCTTGGCAAAACCTAATTCCGTAACCGTTAAGATGGTTGAGTCTTTCTGGGGGATAACCATATCAATAACTTCGTCTTTTTTGCCTAAAGAAATAGCGCGTACTCCATGCGCAGCCCTGCCCATATCGCGCACCTTGGCTTCAGAAAATCTTATCGCTTTGCCTTGGCGAGTTCCGATGAACAATTCCTGTTTCCCGTCGGTTAGCTCAACGCCAATAAGCTCATCACCCTTATCCAAAGTGATTCCGATAATGCCGCCTTTGCGCGGATTGCCGTAAGCATCGAGCCTGGTCTTCTTAATTTGACCTAGTTTTGTCACCATCACTAAATATTTATCGCTGGAAAATTCTTTCACTGGTATGGTTGAACTTATCTTGGAGCCCGTCTCCATTTGGATAAGGTTTATAATGGCCTTGCCTTTAGAAATGCGGCTGGCTTGGGGAATTTCATAGACCTTCAGCCAATGCACCTGGCCTTTACCCGTAAAGACGAGCAAATAGTCTCTGGTCGAAGCTACAAAAAGATGCTCAATAAAATCTTCCTCCTTAACCTCAGCGCCAGTAACGCCTCTGCCCCCGCGCTTCTGTTTACGGTAAGAACTCACCGGCAAACGTTTGATATAGCCAGTGTGACTAATTGTCACTACTACGTCTTCTTCGGCAATCAAGTCTTCTACTTCCAATTCTTCTACTTCGCCCACCACGTCGGTCCTGCGTTCATCGCCGTATTTTTTCTTTAAAGCCTCAAGCTCATCCTTAATAATCCCCTCGATTTTTTTCTCGGAAGCCAGGATGGCTTTGCACAATTCAATCTTTTTCAATAACTCTAAGTATTCGGCGTCAATCTTGTCCCGTTCCAGCGCAGTCAAGCGCTGCAGCTGCATCTCTAAGATTGCCTGAGATTGAATCTCGGAGAGGCCGAATTCCTTCATCAGGCGCTCTTTGGCATTCTCCGCGTTTTTGGAAGTCTTGATGACTTTAATAATGCGGTCAATATACTTTAAGGCTATCTTGAGGCCTTCTAAGATATGCGCTCTTTTTAAGGCCTTGTCTAATTCAAACTGGGTCCTGCGCCGGATTATAACTTTGCGATGTTCGATATAAGCATCCAGCATCTGGCGTAAATTCAAAACCCGCGGACGATTCTCAACCAAGGCCAGCATGATAATGCCAAAGGTGTCTTCTAATTGCGTATGCTTAAAGAGTTGATTTAAGACAATCTGCGACTCGGTATCGCGCTTAAGTTCAATGACAATACGCATCCCTTCTCTGTCCGATTCATCACGAATATCCGAAATACCCTCGAGCTTTTTCTCGTCCACTAAAGCAGCAATAGACTCAATAAGTGTGGATTTCTGCACTTGATAAGGAATCTCGGTAATCACAATCAAATCTTTACCGCTTTTCTGATGTTCTACCGTCGCCCGGGAGCGCACAACCAGCTTTCCTTTGCCTGTAGTGTAGGCTTCCTTGATACCGGCCTTGCCGCAGATAACCCCGCCCGTGGGAAAATCCGGTCCTTTGATATAGCGCATTAAATCCTTGATTTCGGCTTCAGGATGGTCCAAGGCATAAATAATAGCGTCAGCAACTTCATTTAAATTATGCGGCGGGATATTGGTGGCCATGCCCACGGCAATGCCGCTTGAGCCATTGACTAAAAGATTGGGCAGGCTGGCAGGCAATAAAAGCGGTTCTTGTAAGGAGGCGTCGAAGTTTGGCCCAAAATTAACCGTATCCTTATCGATGTCGGCGAGCACCTCATTGGCAATCGCGGCTAAGCGTGCTTCAGTATAACGCATGGCTGCCGCATTATCGCCGTCCACCGAACCAAAATTACCCTGGCCATCTACCAAGGGATAGCGCAAGGAAAAATCCTGGGCCATTCTCACCAAGGCATCATAAACCGCAACATCTCCGTGAGGGTGGTATTTCCCCAGCGTTTCTCCGACGATACGCGCACATTTCTTAAAGGGCTTTGTGTGTTCTAAGCCCAGCTCGGACATCGCATACAAAATCCGACGATGCACGGGCTTTAGGCCGTCGCGCGCATCCGGCAGGGCCCGGCCAACAATTACGCTCATCGCGTAATTCAAATAAGAGTCCTTGACTTCCTCTTCAATATAAACCGGAACTATCTTTTCGTTGCGCGTGTACATGTTATATATCCAAATTCTTCACCTGGTGGGCATAGTTTTCAATAAACTCGCGGCGCGGCTCAACCGCATCGCCCATTAAGACGGTAAACATCTTATCTGTCTCCACCGCATCCTCCAGGGTAACCTTTAAAATCGTACGCTTTTCCGGGTCCATAGTCGTATCCCAAAGTTGCCGGGGGTTCATTTCGCCTAAACCTTTGTATCTTTGAATATGCATGCCTTTGGTAGCTGCCTCTTTGATATAGCCTAAAACTTCCTTTAAAGAAAACAGGTCCTTTTGTTCTTTTTCATCGCTGGTGCGGTATAAGGCTTTGGGTTTTTTGCCCTCTTCTTTTTTGCCGGAAATTTCTGTAGCCAAAACTCCTTCCGGGCTATAAGTGGCGATGTCTAAGCCCATTTTTTCTATTTTGGCCACGACTTGCTCTATATCAGAGGACTCAAAAAGCTCTAAGACATCTAATTCTCCTTCCTTTTCTTGCTTGTCAGTAAGGCTGGCTAATTCCTTATCAGAATAGAGAAAATGCTCTTTTCCCTCCACTTTTACCCTATAAATAGGCATTTTTTTGGTCTTTGGGTGTCTAAAACTGAGATATTTTGCAAATTCTACTCCCTTTTTCTCTAAATGCTTGCCTAACTTCTCGAGTTCCACAAGTAGCCGAAGCAGGTTTTCAAACTGATTATCGGTAAAAGCCTGCTTGTCTTTTAAGCGCACCAGGCGCAGACCTTCCCGGCCCAAGTCTAAAAGAAGTTCATCCATCTGCTGTTCGGTTTGAATATACTCTTCTCTTTGGCCTCTTTTTATCTTGTATAGTGGCGGCTGGGCAATATAAACATAGCCCTCTTCCACTAACTTGGGCATTTGGCGATATAGCAAGGTAAGCAATAAGGTGCGGATGTGCGACCCATCAATATCAGCATCCGCCATGAGGATTAATTTATGATAACGCAGTTTAACCACATCAAATTCTTCTCCTACGCCGGTTCCCAAAGCAGTGATAATGTTGCGGATTTCTTCATTGGACAAAATCTTATCTAAGCGCGCCTTTTCCACATTTAGAATTTTTCCTTTTATGGGGAGTATTGCCTGGAACCTGCGGTCGCGGCCTTGTTTTGCGCTATTGTGCACAAAAACACCGCTAGACAAAGCAAAATTATGGGCATTGGGGACTTCAATATCATAAACATCCGTTTTTTCTTCAACCTTTTCTATGCGCTTAATTTTATGGTTGTAATTTATTACCGCTTCTAAAAGCGCGTTTTGATTAGCATTAAAAAACCTATTTACTAGAGTATCGTACTTTAACAAAGTGGTGTCGCGCTGGGGCAACGCCTGTCTTTCGTCATCGTATAACTCAAGATTGCCATGGCTTTCATACGCCATTTTGGCAAAAGCTAAGCTATGGTCTAAATAAGTCCGGTTATAAGCAGCTTTTCTTTTTTGCCTAAAGCCATTCGTCCATTGCTCTTTTGTCTTTTGTCTTCTCCATTGCAAAAGCCTAACATCAGACCATTCTAACGTTGCTTTTTGCAATAAATATTCTTTTGCTCCAGGATGGTCCACAAAATATTTTTTAACTCTATTAGACTGCTTTAATCTGTTTTCTTTTTGAGACCAATAATTTTTCTGCGCCAGATTCAGGGTTTGAGCATTTTGAGTTTGATAATCCGAGCGGCTATGATAAAATTCCAAGAATTTCTGGGTCATATAATGTTTATATTCATCGTTTTCCCATTGCTTTCTCGCCCTTTTGCTTAACATTTTTCTCATCTTGGGCATCGTCATAATTGCTCTTATTTTTTCCCGATACTTGGCCGATTGATGAGCTTTTCTGGATTTTTCTTTTACCTCTTTACTGTGAAGCGTATTTTGAAGCATTGTTGTGTGATATAAAAGGTGGTCCTTATGTTTCATTCTTACTAAATTATCTGGATTATTATTTAATTTGTTGAAGTCTTTATGATGAATAGTATCGCCCGAAGCGTCCTTGTCTACATTATATCTATCAGACAATAAATGGGTAAAAATCCATTTATTCGTCTTGGAATCGAAAACCATTTCATATCCTTCGATAGTAATTCGACCGCCGATTTTAGAATGTTGGCGGTAAAGTGGCATTAAAGAATCGTCCGGCGTAAGATCCTTTGCCATTTTATAACTACCATCTTTTAGCATAAAGTTATGGTCGGGCGTGCAAATAATTTCTTCATTATTATCGAGTACAACTTTGATAACTTCGGCCATTTGTTTTGTTCTTCTTGGGTTTTTTATTGCTCCAACTGCGATTTTCCCGTCACGGCCGATGGTATAACAATAATTTTTTTTGCCAAGCTTGTCTTCATTTATCAATTCTTTAAAAGTGATATTTCGCCCGTCAGTTAAAGCCACTTTGGTATCTCCAAAAAAACAGCCACCGGCTGAATCGCCCTCGACTATATACAATTCGCATAATGCGGGGTCTCGTTCTGAGCAATCTGCTAATTTACCGGGAAGGCCTGCGCCTTCCAAGGCTCCTTTTCTGCGGGTTAATTCCCGCGCCTTGCGCGCCGCTTCTCGGGCGCGGGATGCCACAATAACTTTATCTACAATTTTATTGGCGACTGAAGGATTCTCTTCAAAGTAGGCGCCAAGCGAATCTAAGCTCGCAGATGCCACTATCCCCTCAACCTCAGAATTGCCTAATTTGGTTTTGGTCTGGCCTTCAAACTGAGGGTTAGGAACTTTCACGCTGAGCACCGCAGTCAAGCCCTCCCGCACATCTTCGCCTGCGATGTCTACTCCTCCGTTCTTGAGTAAATTTTTGGCTTTGGCATGTTGATTGATGGCGCGGGTAAGAGCAGATTTAAAACCTGAGAGGTGCGTGCCACCTTCAACCGTGTTAATATTGTTCGCAAAAGAAAATAAGGTCTCGGCATATCCATCGTTATACTGCAGGGCAACCTCGAGAATAACTTCTTCCTGGGTTTTTTGAAAATAAATCACCTTGCTATGCAGAGGATTTTTGTTTTTATTTAAATAGTCGACGAAAGAAATAATCCCGCCGGCAAATTCAAAGACCGCCTCTTTATCGCTGCGTTTATCCTCAAGTTTAATCTTTAAGCCCTTATTTAAAAAGGCCATTTCCCTTAAGCGCTGGGATAATATATCATAAGAAAAATCTATCTTGCTAAAAATAGTTTTGTCGGGCTTAAAAGTAACCTTGGTGCCCGTGCTGTTACTCTTGCCAATTACCGTGAGCTTAGAAACAGTTTTGCCGCGTTCATAGCGTTGGTGATAAATCTTGCCGTCTCTTTTAACCTCTACCTCTAACCAGTCCGAAAGTGCGTTCACTACACTCACGCCCACGCCATGCAAACCGCCCGAAACCTTGTATACCCGATGGTCAAACTTGCCGCCCGCGTGTAATTTGGTCAGGGCTACTTCCACTGCGGGCTTCTTCTCGGTTTTGTGAATGTCAACCGGGATGCCCCGGCCATTATCGGTAACGGTTACGCTATTGTCCGGATGGATGACCACTTCAATATAATTACAATAGCCAGCCAGGCTCTCATCCACGCTATTATCCACTACTTCGTAAACCAAATGATGCAAGCCGCGCACAGAGGTATCGCCGATATACATTGCGGGCCTTCGCCTGACCGCTTCTGTGCCTTCTAAAACCTGGATGGTCGTAGCATCGTATTTCTTATCTTGCGGCGTAGTCTTGGCCGGGCCTTGAGGTTTTGAGATTTCTGCCCTTTTTTTCTTCACTGCGTTTCTCCTATAGAAAAGCGTAGGTTTTTTATTGCCCTAGATTTTCTCTGCATTTTAGCCAGCAATTTATCTTTTTGCAAGCTAAAATGATAAAGCCAGCTTGAAGAATCAACGTTAAGACTTAAAGTGCCTTTTTTGAAATAACGTAGCTTTATATGCTTGCGTTCCTTTTTAGTAAAAACCTTCCCCAGTAAATCCTGTATAGCATCCGTAGCGCCTGGCTTCTGCTTGGCTTCTAATTCTTGCAGGACATTCTTGACCGTATATTTGATTGCTTCCATTGATTAAATGAGCACTTGGCTTATGGAGCACGAAGTGCGACATAAGCCAATCTTCTTTGGACCTCTTCCTTGAAGGTGCGAATTTAACCCCCCACCACTTTTTGAAAAACGCTTTAATTAAAATTTAAAGGCAAATCTCCCTCCCCGCCCCATAGTTATAAACTAGCGCGTCTACAAAAAGTGGTGGGGGGTAAGTTCGGACTTATAAGTTATGTCAATTAGCTAATTAAATAGCTGTCTTCATAACTTATGTCCTCACTTAACTTAAACGCATAGGCAGCACAATGTAAATATAGCCGTTTAAGCGGATGACGCCGGGTTTCTCGCTATCGGTTAACTCTAATTCTATTTTTTCTCCGGAAAGATTCTTTAAGACATCAATCAAATAATTGGGGTTAAAACCAATCAATAATTCCTTGCCTTGATATTCTACGGGGATTTCTTCCCGGGATTCACCAATATCGGGCGTAGACTTGGAAACTACCAGTTTATTTTTAAATAACTCCAGCTTCACGGCCTGATAATCCGGCGTGGCTAATAAGGCTGCCCTTCTGACGGCTAATAAAAGCTCTTCGCGGTTAGCCATCATTTTGTTGTCTGAGATGGGCGGTATAACCTGCTGATAATCCGGAAACTCTCCTTCGATCAGCCGAGAGATAATCACAACATCGCCCAAGTCAAATAATGCCTGGTTGGCTCCTAAAATAAGGGATAAATTCCCTTCTTCTTGCAAATTACGATTTAATTCGTGTATGGTCTTAATCGGGACAATAAGGCTGATTTCCTTTTCTAAGGACTGCTGCAGTTCCTTCTCCATAATCGCTAATCTTTTTCCGTCTGTAGCCACTAAAATTAATTTATTTTTTTGAATTTTAAACAGAATGCCATTTAAGATATAGCGGGTTTCGTCAAAAGAAACCGCAAAAGAGGTAAGGCTTAAGATCTGCTTTAATGTGTTTTGCTCCAATTTAATTACCTCTTTATCTTTAAACTCAGGCAACTTGGGGAATTCTTCCCGCGCCAAACCCATAATCTTAAATTGGCAGTTTTCAGTTTCAATAATGACCAAATTATTCTTCTTTGTGCTTAAATCCACACTATCGCCAGGTAATTCCCGGATAATATCCCCAAATCTTTTGGCTGGTATGGTAATTGCTCCAGATTCTTGGATATCCGCAGGTATTACACAACTTATACCTATATCTAAATCTGTAGCAGTTAATCTTAATTTGTCCTGTTGAGTCTCTAGTAGGATATGGGATAATATCGGTAATGCTGCCTTGGTAGTAATGATATTTTGTACTGTTTGTATCCCCCGGGTTAAATCTTCCCTTTGAATTTTAATCTTCATTCTTCCTCCTATTAATAATAAACATAATATATCGTATTAGTAGTAGTTGTCTTATGTTTCTGTTTAAATATCACTAACCTTATTATACGATGAATTTATAGGATTATCTTCTTGTAGATAAGCTCTTAATTTATTGTTGAATCACTTGGATAATCCGCTCGACCCTATTTTTTAATAATTCACTTTTATTTATAGACTCCTTGATTTTTTTATAGGAATGTAACACCGTAGTGTGGTCTTTCCCCCCGAAACAATCTCCTATCTCCGGCAAAGACAATTCGGTTAATTCCCTGCTTAAATACATGGCTATCTGCCGGGGCAAGACTATATTTTTAGTCCGGCGCTTAGTCTTTAACTCCTGTAAGGATAGTCCAAACTCTTCAGCCACGCAACGCTGGATAAAATCCACGGTAATTAATTTCTGCGGCTCTTTTAACAGGTCCCTTAAGACTTCTTTAACCAATTCTAAAGTGATCGGTTTCTCTTCTAGTAATGAATAAGCAATGGTGCGGATTAAGGCGCCCTCCAATTCTCTAATGTTAGTTTTGATTAATTGGGCGATAAAAAAGATGACCTCATCAGGAACGGACACCGGTTCTCTTTCGATTTTCTTTTTTAAGATCGCCACCCGGGTCTCTAAATCCGGAGGCTGTATATCGGTAGCCAGACCCCAACTAAAGCGCGAGACCAGCCTTTCTTGGAGATTAGCTATCTCTTTGGGAGGGCGGTCTGAAGAGATAATGATCTGCTTATGGGCATCGTATAAGGTATTAAAGGTATGGAAGAACTCTTCCTGAGTAGATTCTTTACCAGCAATAAAATGGATGTCGTCGATAACTAAGACATCCATATTTCTATATTTTTGCCTAAACGCGGCTGTAGAGTGATGCTGGATAGCGTCAATGAGCTCATTGGTAAATCTTTCTGAAGGCAGATAACAGATTTTTAAGGAACTAGGATTTTTATTTTTGATAAACTGGCAGATTGCCTGTATCAGATGGGTCTTGCCCAGCCCCACCCCGCCATAGATAAACAAAGGATTATAGGTTTTAGCTGGAGATTCGGCCACGGCCATGGAATAGGCATAGGCATGGCGGTTAGAAGGGCCGACCACAAAATTGTCAAAGGTATAGCGCGAGTTTAAAGGCATATTGCCTTGGAAATCCGGGCTGGTTATTTTACGCATATCCCCTTGGGGTTTACTCGGGATATCTCTGACCGCGGTGCTAGCCTCTAAAACTACGACAATTTCTTGTTGAGCTGAATGCTTCACTGCCTCAGTAATGATAGCTTTATAATGTTTTTCCACCCAATCGCGAAAGAACTTATCCGGCGCCTCCAAGATTAATTTAGACTCATTGCTTGGCTTAAGCTTTAAAGGCGCAACCCAGGTAGTATAGACAGTTTCCCCTAGCTTATCTTTTAAATGCTCTTTTGCCTCTGACCAGGTCTTGGCTATATCCATCTCAATCCACTTTTCTACACTATCCACAGCTTATGCACAAGTTGAATAAATCTGTGGACATTTCTTGAGTCTTCGCTTCGGCTGTAAATACTGGAATCTTGCGCCTCGTTTGACTGTTTAGTTACTTTCATATTATATCAGAGAAAGACAGGATGACAAGAGGAAAAACGAATGGGCATTATTATACAATAAATTTTGCGGCAGTCAATAAAGAAAAGATTTGTTTATCTTGACCCCGCTCTTCCTATCAAGTATAATAAATTATTTAAGGAAGGGCGGGGTTGACTTGGTACCTTTTGTGTGTTAAAATCTCTTTTACAATTTTGGGTTTGTGTTATAATGAAAGTCCTGTAAAATAAGGATACTCTTTTAAGATGAAAAAACATTTAAAGACGCCCACAAACATCGTGGGCAAGCGTAAACACGGATTCCGACGGAGAATGGCAACTAAGGCAGGAAGAAAAATACTCAGCCGTCGGCGTCAAAAGGCTAGGGCCAGGCTCTGTATTTAATGCTTGAGAAGCTATCCATTAGGTTACTTAACCTATACCAAATATACTTAAGGCATCTTTTGCCTGCGCTGTGTCGCTTTACGCCCAGCTGTTCCGAATATGCCAAACAGGCAATTCTTAAATACGGCTTTTTTCTTGGCGCAGTCAAAGCCCTAAAAAGATTGTTACTATGTCAGCCCTTTTCCGCCAAAGCCGGGTATGATCCCTTGTTATAAAAATCTATGGAAAGACGCACCGTTTTAGCCATTGCCATATCTTTATTAGTTTTATTAAGTTGGTCTGCCCTGGTTTCTAAATTCTCTCCGCCTGTCACGCCTTCCTCGACGGAGAAAAAAGGTATTTTACCGCCTCCTGTCCTCACCAAGCCAGCGCCTGAATCCGAAACATCCAATCTTGCATTGTTTAATTTTGCCCAAGAAAAAATGGAGATTATTTTTAGCGCCGCCCAGGCAACAATGCGCGAAATTAAGTTTAAGGATTACCAGGATTATAAGTTTTCTCTGAAGCAGGGATTTTTAGTAGGCGATAAAGACCTTGTCTTTACAAAAGATAACAATGCTCCCGATACAGAACCGACTTTTGTCTGTCAAGACGCAGAAAAACAAATTATTAAACGATTTCTTTTCTATAACTCCAATTATACCATAGGGTTAGATATTGAAGTCAAAAATTTATCTCCACAACCTATCCCGGTTAATCTACCAATTATTTTAGGAGTATTGAATTTTACCGCCCACCCTGAGCAGGTGCGTTTTCAGAATGTCACTTTTATGACTCAAGATAAGCCGATGCATCTTAATCCCCGTAAGGATATCTCGGTGGCGAATGTGAAATTTGTGGGTCTAAGGGATAGATATTTTTGCGCCATCATCCAACCCGAAGCTAATAATTATACTGGGTTTATCCAGAAAATCAATCCCCAAGAATCCGAAATAGGATTATCGGCTAAAGATTTGGTGATTATGCCTGGTCAACAGGTTAAGCAAAAATTTTATATCTATTTGGGGCCACAGGACTTACGAATTATCAACACTTTAAAATCTGACTGGGCAGTAATAATGTATTATGGAACCTTTAATTTTATCTCTCACCTGCTCTTACAATTTTTGGAATTTTTGTATAGCTTGGTGCATAATTGGGGCTGGGCAATTATCATCCTTAGCGTATTAATTTATTTTTTGCTTTATCCCCTTACTTTAAAACAAATGCGTTCAATGAAAGGAATGCAGGCATTGCAGCCGCGTATTGAAGAATTAAGAAAAATTTATAAGGATAATCCGCAGCGGCTGAATAAAGAGATCATGGCCTTATACCAGGAACATAAAGTCAATCCTATGGGAGGGTGTCTTCCTGTTATTCTGCAGATACCCGTTTTCTTTGCCCTTTATCAAGCCTTAATCCGCTCGATTAATTTAAAAGGAGCCTCTTTCTTATGGATAAAAGACTTATCCGGTCCAGACAAATTATTTAATCTAAACATATTAGGTAACAAGGTTGATATTAATATCTTGCCCATCTTAATGGCCATAGGGATGTTTATTCAGCAAAAGCTATCTCTGACTCAGGCTAGCGCGAGCTCACAAGAGCAACAGAAACTAATGATGATAATTTTTCCCGTGATGTTTGGATTTATTTTTTATAATATGCCCTCGGGCTTGGTACTATATTGGTTTATTAATAGTACGCTTATGTTGTTCTATCAAATCCGCACGCGTCGTCTAAAATGACCCCAAAATTTACCCTGGAAGTTGAAGGCAAAACTGTAGAAGAAGCGATCAAAAAGGCACTTAGAGAACTAAAACTTCCCCGGCATAAAGTCAAAATCGAAGTTCTTTCTGAGGAGCAAAAAGGGCTTTTTGGGATGCCCGGAGCAAAGCCAGCAAAAGTAAGAGCTTCGGTAATCCAGAATAAAGAAAATACTTGACAAATTAGTCTTTTTTAAGATAATAAAGATAAAAGTGCCAATTTTCTTAATAAGGTTCCGCGTGGAACCTTTGGTAACTCAATAGAAGACAATGGGTAAAATAGTCACTGTTTGTAACCAAAAAGGCGGCACAGGTAAAACTACCTCGGCAATTAATCTTGCTGCTTACCTGGCTTTAGCTGGAAAGAGAGTCTTATTGATTGACTTGGACCCTCAGGCTAATGCCACGAGCGGCCTGGGAATTAACCAACACGATATTAAAAAAAGCACCTACCATGTCTTATTAGAAGAGTTGAATATCAAGGATATTTTGCAACCCACCACGATTAACAATCTTTTATTAGCTCCTTCTAATCTGGATTTAACTGGCGCAGAAGTAGAATTAGTCGGAGCTTTAGGTAGAGAAAATAGATTAAAAAAAAGTTTATTAAATGAAAAGGATAATTTTGATTTTATCATCATTGATTCTCCGCCATCTTTAGGCTTACTGACCATAAATGCTTTATGTGCGGCAGATTCAGTACTCATACCGGTACAGTGTGAATATTATGCCTTGGAGGGATTAACGCAACTAGTTAATACTGTTAATCTTGTGAAAAATAATCTTAATTCCAATCTGGTTATTGAAGGTGTGCTTTTGACCATGGCGGATTATCGCACTAACTTAACTAAAGAAGTAATTCAGGAGGTGAGGAATTATTTTAAGGATAAAGTTTATCAGACCGTAATTCCACGCAATATCAGATTAACTGAAGCGCCGAGTTATGGCAAACCCATTTCTCTATATGACAAAGATTCAATTGGCGCGCAAAAATATGAAGAATTAAGTAAAGAAGTTTTAGGTGTGTTTACCAATATCACGCCTATACCAGAAGGAGCAGTATAATGGAAAGAAAAGCGTTAGGCCGGGGGCTTAGTGCCTTAATTCCAGAAAAGGAATTAGAAACTGAAAGACAGGATAAGATTATTTATGTCCAAACTGACCGGATTAAACCCAATCCTTATCAGCCCAGAGAAGATTTTAGTCCGGACAATTTGGAGGAGTTAACCCAGTCCATTAAAGAAAAAGGGATGATTCAGCCCTTGTTAGTTAGACGCAAAGGAGAATATTTTGAGCTGATTGCGGGTGAAAGAAGATTGCGCGCTGCTAACCTGTTGAATATCAAAGAGATACCAGTAATTATTAAAGATGTAGATGATCGAGATTCCTTAGAAATATCCCTCATTGAAAATATTCAACGCCAAGGATTGAATCCGATTGAAGAAGCGCGCGCTTACCAATATCTCATTGGAAAATTTCAGGTTACCCAAGAGAAGATTAGTGAAGTCTTGGGTAAAGCGAGGGTTTCTGTTACTAACATATTGCGGTTATTAAAGTTACCACAAGAGATTCAAGAAGAGATTAAAAAAGGCCGGGTTAGTTTTGCCCATGGCCGAGCTCTTTTAGAGTTAGAAGATGCTAACCAACAACGCCGCTTTGCCCAAGAAATTATTTCTAAGGGACTATCGGTCAGGGAACTAGAGAGCTTGATTAAGATGCATCGGCCGCGTCGCATGAAACGTAAAATTGGTGAGTCTTATCGCGAGCCTGCGCTGGCAGTTCTGGAGGAAGAACTGCAGCATATATTGGCTACCAAGGTAAGGATTAGCAAGAGAAAGAAGCGCGGCCATATTCTCATTGAGTTCTATTCTCAGGAAGACCTGGAGAGAATTTGCGCTATCTTAAGAGGAGGTCAAATGAAGCCCAGACTTACGGAATAAAGTGAACGTAAGTCTGCTGGCTGAATTTGACCCTTGACACGTAAGATTCAGTTTTACTGGTCGTCGTATTCGTGTCAAGGGTTTAATTCGCACAGATAACTTATGTCGGAGCTTACAAAATTACTGCTCCGTAAGTTGCGTGCTCATTGAAGGAGGCTAAAAGAGGATGAACCAAGCAACCTTAATTCTGATTAAGCCCGATGGTTTGAAAAAATCCTTAACCGGGAATATCTTAACCCGGTTATCCGAGACTAAATTAGAGATCGTCGCGGCTAAGATTGTGCGCGTCTGGCGAGAATTAGCCGTGGAACATTATCGGCACCTTAAAGACAAACCTTTTTTTGAAGAATTGATTCAATATATCCAAGGAGAACTGCATAATCGGCGCAAGGTTATGGCTCTGATTTATTGGGGGGAGGATGCGATTACGAAGTGCCGGGAGCTAGCTGGGGCGACAAACCCCGAAGAGGCAGAGCCGACTTCCATACGCGGTTCTTACGGCAGGATTACCACCTCCGGGGTGTATGAAAATGTTATCCATGTATCGGCGAATGAAGAGGATGCCGAGAGAGAGATTAAGCTTTGGTTTCTTCCGGAGGAAATCATTGTGAATTTATATCCGGTTAAAGAAATTACAGAGAAAGAAAGAAAAATAAAGGTGTGGGCCTAAAAGGAGATCCCTAAGATGCTGAATAGTATGACTGGCTTTGGGAGTAAAGAGAGAGTGGTTTTGCCCTATGGCAAAATTTGCGTGGAGCTGAGAAGCTCTAACCATAAGTTTCAAGAAACAGTTTTGCATCTACCCGAAGGATTTTTATCTTTAGAAGAGAAGGTCAAAAAAGAAATTGAGTCTAGAATCAAAAGGGGAAGAGTTACCTGCGTCGTCAACATTACCGGCGGCCATGGCCAGGGCGTCTTTATTAATAAGCGATTACTGAAAGATTATATTCTGGTCCTCAAAAATATCAAACGCCAATTTCAAATTCAAGATTCCATCAATATAGATACCCTTATTCATCTGCCCGGAGTCTTATCCTTAGCCGAGAACAAGGTCTCTAAAGAGCACATCTGGCCAGATTTGAAAATATTAATTAATCAGGCCTTGGATGTGTTGCTTAAGACGCGCCAGAAAGAAGGCCGGGCATTATATGGTTATTTAAAAGGCCGAGCCGAGAGCCTTAGATCTAACCTAAGCATTATAAAACAGAGGTTTAAAAAAGCAGTGCAGAAGAAAATTAGCCAGATGCGCACTGACGAGGAACGGATAAACTTTTTAAAAGATACGGATATTACCGAGGAGATAGAGAGATTAACCTTTCATATTAATAATTTTCAAAGCCGGCTGCACAAAAATGGTCCCATAGGCAAAGAATTAGATTTCGTGGCTCAGGAGATGCAGCGCGAGGCAAATACCATGTCCGCTAAGTCTTGGGATGTGGTTATTTCTTCGAGGGTGGTGCAGATTAAAAGTCAAATTGAGAAGATACGCGAGCAAGTGCAGAATATAGAGTAAGCGGGACTTTAAGAATTTAGATGATGTTGCGCAAAAAAGGATTGATATTTGTCATTTCCGGGCCTTCGGGTTCGGGTAAAACCACGCTGGCGCAAAAGCTTATTCAGAACAAAGCCTTAAAAAACAAATTAATCAAATCCGTCTCTTTCACTACTCGACCTAAGAGGCAAGGGGAGACGGATAAGGGGGACTATTTTTTTATCAGCGAAAGAGAATTTCAAGAGAAAAGGAAAGCTAAAAAAATTCTTGAATGGACCAAATATTTGCATTATTATTACGCAACGCCTAAAGAGTTTGTGGATAGGCAGCTAGATCAAGGCAAACACATTCTTTTATGCCTGGATTTTAAAGGCGCTTTAGAGGTAAAGCGCCTTTATCCGCAAAACACAATTACGATTTTTGTCACGCCGCCTTCATTAGTGGCACTTCAAGATAGGATTAGAAAACGCTGCCACCAGACTAAGAAAGAGGAGATTAAGCAGCGTCTTAAACTTGCCCGCCAAGAATTGGCCGTGGCTAAGAGATACAATTATTGCGTGGTTAATCGAGATTTGCAACAGGCAGCCAAGGAACTGCAAGGAATTATATTACAGGAAACCCAAAACTAAACAGCGAGGGGACAGATGCCTTATGTAGCATTAGAGACGTTGGTGGACAAGAGTGGTGGCTCAGTTTATAAATTAGTGATTTTGGCTTCCAAAAGGGCTTTGGAGATTGCTGAGGGTCAACCCAAACTCGTGCGTATGGATTCGGCAATTAAGCCTTCGACCATAGCCTTGCACGAGATTGCTGAGGGAAAAGTGCAATATAAAAAGATTAAGCCGGAGAAATAATTAAATGGCGTCCCGTAAAGCCCTTGCGGGCCACGGGACTGCCACGCGATGAGGAGTATTTTAGGTGACGAAAGAAAAAAATATTATTTTGGGGGTTACCGCCAGTATTGCCTTGTATAAGGCCTGCGATTTATTACGTCGGCTAAAGGATGAGAATTTTACGGTTAATGTAGTGATGACTGAAGAATCTGAAGAATTGATTAAGCCGATAGTCTTTCAGAGCCTTTCGGGCACCAAAGTCTATCGCGGATTATTCCAGATGCCAGAGGCCTGGGATATCGAGCATATATCTTTAGCTAAAAAAGCAGATTTGGTTTTAATTGCGCCAGCCACTGCCAATATTATTGGTAAATTGTCTTGCGGCATATGCGATGATTTATTAACCTGTGTGGTTTGTGCTACGAAAGCGCCGGTTTTGCTCTGCCCGGCAATGAATGAGAACATGTATAAGAATAGAATTGTCCAAGAGAATATTAAAAAATTAAAATCTTACGGTTATAAATTTGTTGAGCCAAGAAAAGGCAGGTTGGCCTGCGGTGAGATTGGAATAGGCTGTTTAGCAGAGATTGAGACAATTATTAAAGAAGTAAAAAAGATTCTTTGATGCATTCGACTCTGCTTTAGCATCAACCCTGAGCGAGTGAAACGAGTCGAAGTGTTGAAATTTGGCGCGGTAGCCAAGAGGAAAGGCAACTGTCTGCAAAACAGTTATTCAGCGGTTCAAATCCGCTCCGCGCCTCCAGAATAAAATGCCACAGAAGCGCATAGATTTAAAAATCAAAGGAGCGAATCTTTGGTATTTGGTGGGATTGATTACAAGCGATGGGTGTTTATCTTCCGACGGAAGACACATAGATATAACTTCTAAAGAGAACGAATTTCTTCAAGAAATTAAGAATTCTTTAGAGATTAATAATAAGATCGGCGTCAAGTTTAATACTAAAAAACAAGAAGCTTTCCATATTCAAATTGCAAATAGAAATTTTTATGATTTCCTTTTATCAATTGGCCTCACGCAAAATAAAT
>Ga0315294_10001558_pt1 | contig 25080 bp, 21 predicted proteins | sample YL17G13_40_MG_FD_203626 | JGI IMG/M metagenome (GOLD analysis project Ga0315294, IMG submission 203626) | Sediment microbial communities from Yellowstone Lake, YNP, Wyoming, USA - YL17G13_40 | ecosystem: Environmental > Aquatic > Freshwater > Lake > Sediment | place: USA: Wyoming | collected...
GTGTCAGCCCCGCTGATACGGTTCCAAAAGCGCTGGAGGCGCTGGGAAAATAGCAGCAAAAGAAAATTAAAAATAGGTCCGTCCCGCCGCAGGCGGGTAAACTTCGCCAAGGCTACGGAGGACCCCGATGAAGTAGCTTCTCAATGGATATTTAATTTTCTTATTGGATAGAGAAGCACTTCACAGGGTAAACAAGTTTTCGGTTGAGTTTGAAAAAAGAGAGGGTATAATTTCTTTCGCATCGAGGATGCGGCAAAGGGAAAGAAGAAGGTAATACCGAGACAAAATATTAAGCGGAGGAAGCTTTGGGAACAACTAACATCTTCTGGAATGCCTATGTGCAAGCTGAGAATAAACTTACGTATAACTTCTTATGCTTGCTTGAGTATATGCCTAATATATCCGAGTTCGCCAATTTCTTGCTTGACGATAAATATGCCTTCAGGAATGAGCCTCCGAAGCAGATTGAAACTGTGTATGGCGGTTATGAGAGCAATCCTGATGGCGTGATAAAGCTTGTTACGTCAGACAACCAAGAAATTTCGATTTATTTTGAAAATAAAACTCATCGGCTCGGTCTTGAAGAATCTCAGCTTAATAACCATCTAAAATTTTTCTGCCGCACTCCTGAAGATGTTCTGCTTGTAATAACTCCAAGATCACAGGACAAGAATATAATAGTAGGTCTGAACAATCCAAAGGTCTTTTTTAAAACGTGGCAGCAAGTATCAGCAAAATTGAAGAAAATCAATGAAAAACAGCCTTCTTTTTTAGTTGCTCAGTTTGTCGAGTATGGAGTTTTGAGCGGCGAATGCATTCACATTGAGAGTATCACCAACCGAGAGATATGGGAATATCTCAAGGTAAGAAAAACTGAGACGGAGGAGAAGCTCTTTGGATTATTTGAAACGTTGAGACAATCTCTTAATTTTAATGATTTGGGATTGTCTGAGATTGATTCGGCAATAAAGAAGCATTGGGGGCGTTTCGGATTAGAGTTTAAATTTAAGCCCAAGAAAGATAATTTCGGACAGTGGTTTTTCTTCGGCATATATTACGATTCATTTGACCATGAGCTTAACTTTAAATCCCCTGGTGTCCCAGAACTTGCTTTCTTTTTTGATATACAACCGGAGGGAAGAGAACCGTTGAAACATAATGAAGAACTTGGCAGAGCCATAAAGCGATTATGCAGCAATGGATTTGAGGAAAATCTCACTGTTCAAGTAGCTAATTCTTGGCGATTATTGTTTTGGCGGCAATCATTGAAAGAAAATGAAGAATTGTCTGTTGAGAGTCTGAAAAATACTTTTGATAACATCTATCAACTCCTCAGCAAGGATAAAGATTTTGCTGATGTAATGTTTTAATAAATTATGAGAGCCTACATAGACATCGAAACAACAGGACTGAGCCGAAAACATCATGACCTTACAGTCATTGGTGTTGGTATAGAGAACAACGGCTACATCGAGGTTGTTCAGTTGTTTGACTCAACGTTGAACAAGAAAGCTCTGCTCAAGTCATTAGATGGTATAACTGAGCTTTACAGTTATAACGGTGCAAGATTTGACCTGCCATTTATTCATGCAAAATTTAATGTCAATCTAACCAGCCTCTACAAACATAATGATTTAATGTTCACTTGTTGGAAAAAGAACTTAAAAGGTGGAATGAAGGCTGTTGAAAGGCAGTTGGGCATAAAAAGGAAACTCACAGATGTAGATGGATTTATGGCAATCCAGCTCTACTGGGATTATGTCAATAACTGCAACCAGAAAGCTCTACAAACTCTGCTCGAATATAATAAAGAAGATGTTGTAAATTTACATGTTCTCAGGAAGATGCTGGGAGTAAAGTAGGTGGAGGGTGATAGATGGGCAGGAGAACAGGATAGCAGGGGAAGAAGAGATGGCGGGGGTAACCACGTTGCTTTTGTGATTGATTATTTATCTGTTTTTCGATAAGCTTTTGGCATTAGAAAGGAACGGAATGAATCCCGCACCTTCTAAATATTCGATATATTACGTATGTTTTTTAATTAATCGAAAGAATAATAGAGTTATAACAGGTTTAAATAGAATTGAATAAAAAGAAGGTGCGGGATGAATATTATAGCGATTGATATAGGCAATACGAATATAACGGCGGGGCTGTTTATTGATAATGCCGAGATAATGATGGAGAAAATCGACGGCGGCGATTCGGAAGAGCTTGCCTCGATTTTAAAAACCTACTGGCAAAAAATCCCGTTCGTAAAGGCAGGCAAGGACAAGGATAAAAAGCACGACGGCGTAATTGTTATCGCAAGTGTCCAGCCAGACTGGACGGAAAAAATCAGGGAGATTGTAAAAAAAGAATTGAACGAAAAAATTATTGAGATAGGCGCAGGTAAAGATGTGCCGCTGCCGATGGAGCTTGATGTTGATGAGCCGGGGCAGGTCGGCGTTGACAGGGTATTGTGCGCATTCGCGGCGTATAGTGTTGTCGGCGATGCGGTTGTAGTCGCCGATTTCGGCACTGCCGTAACTATTGACCTTGTTGACGAAAACGGCATTTTTTTAGGCGGGACGATACTGCCGGGCTTTGATATGTCGGCTGATGCGCTGCACAGGCAGACGGCGGCTTTGCCGAAAATTGACAAAGTTAAAATTCCGGGAAAACCATTCGGCAGAAATACAATCGAGGCAATCAATAACGGCTTGTATTACTCGGCGATAGGGGCTCTTGAGATGATTACAAGAGTCTATTCTGAACAAATAGGCAAATGGCCGCAGACGGTTGTTACGGGTGGAAATATGGAAATCATCAGAAGCGGCTGCGATTTTGTGGATTCATTTGTTACGGACCTGGGCGTAAAGGGCGTTGTCCTTGCGTATAAAAAATTTATCGGTGAAAAAGAGTAATTTGAAATTAACCACGTCCGCCGGAGGCGGATAAAAATGAACACGAATTTACACTAATTCAAAAAAAATATTTATGGAATACCGCTCATTTACCCAGGACCCTGCCAAAGTGTTGGCAGGGCTAACCACGGCGAAGTCTGTTGCCGCGATATCGAGCATACAGCTTGTGGGGAGTGGTTCAGCGGATATTATAAAAAGCGTTTTCAGATCCATAGATAAAAAAAGCATAGATATTTCGGAAGGGCAGATACTGCACGGTTTTATCTTTGATGGCGACAAAGATATTGACGAAGTCGTAATCGGCTGTGAAGGCAAAGACAATTTCAGTATAAACTGTCACGGTAATCCGCTTATAGTTGAAAATATTCTTGAGTTATTGAAAAGCCACGGTGTAAGAATCACCGAGCCGCAGGAGATTTTAGCGTATCTCGGCAGTCAAAAATATGGCGATAACGCAATCGCGATTGAAGCAGATATCGCAATTACACAATCAGCAACGCTTGACGGCGCAAAAATAATCGCTCATCAGACCAGGATGGGTCTTGTCCAGTCTGCGGACTGGTGGCTGAAGAATCTTAACGTGATGCAGATTGACGACATCAAGGCCGGTGCAGGGCAGATTTTAAATGACAGCAAAATCGCTGATTTGTTTATAAAGGGCGCCAAAGTTGTTATTGCAGGCCCACCCAACAGCGGCAAAAGCACGTTGTTTAATTATTTGTGCGGAAAAGAAAAGGCGATAGTAACAGATATTGCAGGTACAACGCGGGACTGGCTCAGCGCCAGAATTCGGCTCAAAAAAACAGAAGCGGAGTTTTTTGATACCGCTGGGCTGGGTGAGACTCTCAGCGGCAAAAACATAATTGACGCTGAGTCGCAGAGGCAGGCTGTCGAACTTGTAGAAACTGCTGATTTGGTTCTGTTCGTTCTGGATGCGACAAAAATAGTTAAACCTGTGAATTTAGCTGTTTTAGAAAAAAAGAAACTCATTGTTTTGAATAAATGCGATTTGCTTAAAAGCTTATTTATTGCTGATTTCCCGGAAGCTGTGAAAATCAGCGCAAAGACAGGCAGCGGAATAAAGGAGCTTATTGACGAGATAGAGCAGGCTCTTGACGTTTGGGATTTTGACATCAAAAAAACGATATGCTTTACAGGCCGACAGAAAAAGATGTTAGAGAAGATTATTTCAGCAGATACAAAACAGCAAATTGAGCGGCTGATTACAGAGTTGTTAAAAGGCACTGTTTTTGTATAATCAGGGCTTATGACGCAACAGCAGGACAAATTGACGCCGGCGATGAAGCAGTATGACAGCTTCAAGAAGAAGTACCCCGACTGCATATTGTTTTTCCGGATGGGCGATTTCTATGAGACTTTTTACAAAGATGCGCAAATCTGTTCACAAGTCTGCGGCCTGACACTGACCAGCAGAAACAAAGGCGACAATCCTGTCCCGCTTGCAGGTATGCCTTTTCATGCCGTTGATAATTATCTCAAGAAAATGATTAAGGCTGGCTATAAGGTCGCTGTCTGCGAACAAATCGAGGATCCTAAACTTGCACAGGGTGTTGTCAAACGAGATGTTATTCGCATTATCACGCCCGGCACACTTACCGATGATATGCTATTGGAGGAAAAGCAGGATAATTTTCTTTGTGCCGTCAGTCTCAACGCGAAAAATGCGGCGATAAGCTGGGTCGATATTTCAACAGGTCATTTCTTTGCCCGTGTTGTTCCTGATAATGCGGTGGCTGATGAGATTTTAAGAATTTCTCCCGCGGAGTGCATACTGCCTGAGACGCGAGGCGAGCTTTTCGGAGCTGAAATCAAAAAGCTTGCGGCACAGTTTGAGGGGTCGGGCAATACGGCGGTAACATATCGGCCTGCGTGGTATTTTGAACCTTATGATGCGTATAAGCGGCTGCTTGAGCATTTCGGCACAAAAACGCTTGAAGGTTTCGGCATAAAAGCCGACAGTCCTGTAATTAATTCTGCCGGTGCGATAATCGAATATTTAAAAGAAACGCAGAAAACCGCATTAGGGCATATTTCAGGCATAAAGCTTGTCGAGCAGAAAAAATTTCTCCAGATAGACCAGACGACACTGCGAAGTCTGGAAGTTCTTTCAACGATTCGCGGCGGCAGCTCCATGGGTTCGCTGATTGAAAGTATTGATATGACTTTGACCGGTATGGGCGGCAGGATGTTTCGATACTGGCTTTGTATGCCATTGTGCGATGTCGGCTTGATTGAATTAAGACAGGATGCCGTCGAGGAACTTATCGAGAAAAAAACTGAGCTTGAAAAAATACGGGGCATTTTAAAGAATTTTGCCGACCTTGAAAGAATTGTCGCAAGGATAACCACCTTAAGGGTAGGCCCAAGAGACCTTCTTGCACTTTCGCAGAGCTTAAAAAAAGCAGAACCGCTCAAGCAATTGTTTTCCAGCTTTGCCGCTGATGTTCTCGTTAAACTTGCGCAGAAATGCGATTGCCTGCCGGAGCTTTCGCAGGTTCTGGAAGCAGCGATTGAGCCGGCATGCCCAAATCATCTTCGTGACGGAGGCGTAATAAAAACCGGTTTCAATTCTGAGCTTGACGAGCTGCGCAGCATTTCAAAGGATGCCAGGACATGGCTGGCTCAGTATCAGCAAAAGGAAGTTCAGCGAACGGGCATAACAAATCTGAAAGTCGGCTTTAATCAGGTTTTCGGTTATTATATTGAGATTACCAATTCTTATGCAGACCGTGTGCCCGCTGATTATGTTCGCAAACAGACGATAAAGAATGCCGAGCGTTATATCACCGATGAACTCAAGAAGTATGAAGAAAAGATCCTTACCGCAGGCGAGAAAAGCCTTGAGCTTGAGCAGCGGTTATTTGAGCAGCTTCGTGCTCAATGTGCAGGTTATATTGATAGAATCCAGTCTCTTGCTGAAGTTGTAGCAACCTGCGATTGTCTTTGTGCTTTTGCTCATCTTGCAGCGGTCAGGAACTATACAAGACCGCAGATAACCGGCGGCGGCGAACTGGTAATCCGTGACGGCAGACATCCTGTCCTTGCCGAGATTCTCGGCAGTGAATTTGTGCCGAATGATGCCGAACTCGGCTCAGGCAGCGGTGATGTGATGATTATCACAGGTCCCAATATGAGCGGCAAAAGCACTTATATCAGGCAAACCGCTCTTTTAGTTCTAATGGCTCAGACGGGAAGTTTTATTCCCGCTAAGCAGGCGACAATAGGGCTGGTTGACAGAATCTTTACGAGAGTCGGCGCTTCCGATGAGCTTGTCAGGGGGCAATCCACTTTTATGGTGGAAATGACTGAAACTGCGAATATCATCAACAACGCTACTGAAAAATCACTTGTAGTTCTCGACGAGGTCGGCAGGGGCACAAGCACTTATGACGGCTTGTCCCTCGCATGGGCGATAACTGAGCACATCGCAAACAAAATAAAATGCAGAACACTTTTTGCAACGCACTATCATGAACTTACCGCTCTTGCCGAGCTTCTTGTCAACGTAAAAAACTGTAATGTCGCTGTGCGTGAGTGGATGGATGAGGTGGTATTTCTGCATAAAATCCTGCCCGGCGGTACAGACAAAAGTTACGGCATACACGTTGCAAAGCTTGCCGGCATTCCTAAATCCATTCTCGAACGCAGCAGGGAAATTCTGGCCGAGCTCGAAAATACTTTTCAAAAGGAAGCTTCAGGCGAAAAGCTCACAAAACAGAGGACAAAAGAGCCGCTTGCAGCCCCTCTTTTTGACCAGAAGGAAAAAGATGTGCTTGAAAAACTCAAAGGTCTTGACGTTAATAATCTTACGCCAATCCAGGCCATCAATTTGCTCAATGAAATAAAGGATTTCCTCAAAAAACAGTAGTTATATTAGTGTTGAATATCTTTCATCGTCATATTAGAATAGTTACAATAAATTTTTAAGCGAGGCGTAATATGTACTGTCAGAAATGCGGAACTGAAAATCTCGAAAACGCTGCGATGTGCCAGCAGTGCGGCGGGATATTTGTTTATAGTAAGCCGACGAGGACGAGCGGCATGGCGATAACTTCGATGATTCTGGGCATAAGCGGTTTTTCAATGTTCGGCGTATTTGGTATTACCTGGATAATCGGTCTTGTATTTGGAATAATTGCACTTAGTCGAGTGGGCAAATCCAGCGGCCAGCTAAAGGGTAAAGGTTTTGCAATCACAGGAATTATAACCTCTGCGATAGGTCTTGCACTCGTCCTGACGATTATCGGGGTCCTTTTATTTGTCAATTCTGCGACGACGTTTTCTTTACACAAAAAGGTTAAGATGTATGATGATTTTATGGCGACTGCGCAGATGTCCGGGAGGCCGGATATTAAGGGTTTGGTTAGTATTGAGGATAAATCTGCGCCCGGCAGAAACTGCGAGAATGTATTATTTGCGATTATTGATGAATCGCAGGAGCAATTTTCCGCTGTTACAATGAATATGACCTGTGGGCCGAGAGGTCAGGAGCCTGTCAGGTTAAGCTGGCAGTTTGCCGGCAAGGAAGAAAAGGCTGATGTATATCATTTTACCATAACATTTCCTGTCGGCGAAAATGCCGTTGGCACAAACAAAAAGAAAGTTGTTTATGACGGCGCAGAGCAGGTAATCTTCGAAGATTCACAGCAGAAGATCTTTATCAAGCCGGAAAAATAAAGGTTATCTGTTTTTGGTCAGTTGTTTTGCCAGTGAAATCAAATACATAAGCACAAATACCGCAAGGCAGATAATGCAAATCCATTTTAGCTGATTATGGATGAGCAATCCCCACAGGTAATTCTTCTGCACCGGCCAGAATGGCCTGACATCGTAATGATATATCCCGTCAATCAATACATGAAACCATACGCCAAGAATACCTGAAATAATCATCTTAAAAGCGTTTGTTTGGTATGGTATCTTTATTATTTTCATAAGCCATTTCAGAATCGGCAGTCCGGTATAAGCGACCAGTCCCCAAACAGCGCCGACGGCGGTGCCGATTAAAAACGTATGACTGTACCTGTGATGAGGTCTGCTGAGGTCTATTAAACTGATAAGCAACACCTCAATGTCCACTACTACATTTGCCAGCACAAAGACCGGCAGGTCTATCCACTTGCGAAAGATATATCCCAGCAATCCCGCTGGTCCGAAATGATAAGGTGTAACCGGCATTTGAATAGTATATAGTATTTGGTATTTAGTGTATAGTGAAAGTCGGCGAGCTTTGGCCGCACCTTAAATTGCTCTAAAAAATCGGCGGAACAGCTCAAGATTTCAGCCAGGTGCTTTTGTGATTGATTATTTGTTCTGTTTGTCTGATAATCCTTTATATGAAATTGAAATTAAGCGGCAAAACTATAGGGAATATAACGGCCTGTCTGGCTGTTACGCTTGTGGCGATAGGGGTCGTATTTGTTTTCAGCGCAGGGGCCAAAATTGACTCTGAATATGACCTTGCTAAATTCCACTCGTATCCTGAATTTCGCCAGGCTGTTTTTTTTATTTTCTCAATCCTGATTTTATTCGGAATTGCCCTGATTAATTACAGAATTTTCGCCTTTGGGAGCAGCAATTGGAAGGGTTGGGTCTTAAATCCGTCTGTCTGGCTCGTCTTTGTGAGTATTGTTCTGCTTGTGATAGTTCTTATCCCCGGCCTTGGAACAGAAATTAACTATGCTCGTCGCTGGTTAAGAATCCCTTTGGGGCCGGTAGCGATAAGTTTTCAGCCATCGGAGCTGGCCAAGTGGTCGCTGGTTTTGTTTATCCCTGCCGTTTCTGTTTTACTCGGCGAAAAGATAAAGAAATTCAGAATTTTTGCGGTGTTGTGCGTTATTATCGGACTAATTGTCGGTCTTATAGTTATTGAGGATTTTGGCACAGCCGCTTTTGTCGCCTTTGTCAATCTTGCGATTTTATTTATAGCCGGTGCCCACTGGTGGCATTTTTTAACGCCTCTGCCGGTCCTGGTGATTGGTTTTACCCTTGCTATAATTTCTTCTCCGGAACGGCTTGAAAGAATCAAGACATTTGTAAGCCCCGATTCCAATGCGGCTCAAACATCAGGTTATCAGGTCAGGCAATCCCTTATTGCGATATCGACAGGCGGCATACTTGGCAAAGGTCTCGGCAGAGGAATAAGCAAATACGGCCATTTGCCGGAGGATACAACCGACTTTATATTTGCGATAATCGCCGAAGAACTTGGCTTTGTAGGCGTTTGTTTCATATTGATGCTTTTTATATTGTTTCTTATTCTTGGAATTATCGTAATTCGCAGGTGTAATGATAACTTCGGCAAATTGCTTGCCTTTAGCATCGTTTTTACAATAACGTCTCAGGCGGCTATGAATCTTGGCGTAGTTACGCGGCTTTTGCCGACAAAGGGCATCGCGCTTCCTTTTATAAGCGCCGGCGGAACTCATCTTCTTCTTACCGCAGCCGCGGTCGGCATTCTTGTGAGCATAGCCAGAAGGGCCGATGACGTATGAATCCCGCACCTTCTTTACATTCAATCTTCTTTAAACCTTTTATAATTCTTTTTTTTACCAGACTATATGTTCTTCCAAAATGTTTTATTGAATATTTATCCCGCCCGACCGTGGTGCGGGATTTAGAAGGTGCGGGATGAAGCACGTTTATTTTGCAGGCGGCGGCACTGGCGGCCATATTTATCCGGCCCTTGCAGTAGCACAGGAGCTTTTAAAAGCGGACCCGAGTTGTAAAATAACTTTTTTCTGCAGCGACAGGTCTATAGATGCCAGAATTCTTGAAGATACCGGCTTTCGTTTTATTCCTCTGCCGGTCAGGGGTTTTTCGAAGAATCCTTACGAAGTGTTTCTGTTTTTAAGGTCGCTTTGGGCAGCGAAAAAAATTGTTAAACAGACAATTCTTGCCGACAGTTCTGAAAAAAAAGTTCTTTTCAGTGTAGGGGGTTTTGTTTCTGCACCGGCTGTTTTTGCTGCAAAAGATTTAAAGATTCCCATAGCGATGCTGAATATTGATGCGGTGCCGGGCAAAGCGAATAAATTGCTTGCCCGCTATGCAAGAGATATTTTTGTTCAGTTTGAGAAAACCGGCCGCAGTTTCGGCTCCAATCGTCGCAAAGTTACGGTAACAGGTTGTCCATTACGCAGAGATTTTTTAAATCCCGATAAAAACGCTGTGATTACGGCGATGAATTTAAGTCCTAAAAAAAGGACATTGCTTGTTACCGGCGCTTCGGGCGGGGCGGCAAATATAAATAATGTAATAGGTTATCTTCTTGACCGGTTGGAGGCGTTTGCCAACGATTGGCAGATTATCCATCTGGCAGGTATCGCGCATTTTGACGCTGTAAGGACATTTTATAAGCAGGCGAGGATAAATCACAGGGTTTTGGATTATTTTGACGATATGCCGAATCTTCTTGCCGCAGCGGACCTTGTCATCGGCAGGGCAGGAGCGATGAGCGTTGCGGAATTTGCCGCATCGCAGACACCGGCAATTTGTCTCCCCTTTCCCTATCATCGTGACAGGCATCAAAACCTCAATGCCCGGTATCTTGTAGATGCCGGCTGCGCCGTTATTGTAGATGATTTATGTGATACTGAGAGAACTGCAACGCTTTTATGGCCGGTTCTTTCTGACCTTATGAGTTCGGATGAAAAACTTGGGCAGATGGGGGCCAACTGCGGCAAAATTGCCCGGCCGGATGCAGCGGCACAAGTCGCACAAAAATTATTGAGTTATTAACCGGCCCTGTTATTCTTTTTGTTTGAAATCCTGCCGTCCGAACATAAAATAATATTAAAGCGTAGATAAGGAAATAACCGAGTTTATATTTGGAATATGAGTTATTTTAGCCCTATAATCTCAAGGATAAATCTTGCTGCGGCGCTTTTTGCGTTTCTTTGTTTTGCGCCGGTGCTTTTTGCTGAGCCGAATAGTACGGATGCGAATCTGAACGGCCAGTTAAAAATTAATCGATGGGCGCTGCTCAACTCGACCGATGAGCAGATTCGTATTGATACGGCGGTTGAGCTGCTCAAGAGTTCTTCGCCCGAGACAAGACGGGTTTTGCTCGAAGCCCTTTCCGCAGGGGACAATACCGCCGCGCAGGCTTCCATATGCAAAGCTATCAGCCAGTTCAGGAGTTTTCCCCAGCTTATCCCGGACAAGGAAGATTTTATTAGCCCGCTGATGAATATTCTCAGGGGTCAGAATCCTGAAGTCGCAAGGCTCGCTGCCCGGGCATCGCTTGTTTTTCCATACAGGCAGGTCAAAAATTACCTTGAGGATACAATAGAAGACAGGGCACTTTCGGTTGCTGCGAAAAGAAATGCGGTTTATGCCCTTGCGATTCGTCTGGACAAGGAAGCTCTTTCGAAGCTGATAGAACTTCTCGACGGCGGCAACCAGGAGGTTGCTTCTGCTGCTGCCGATGCGCTGCAGGAATGGCTGCCGGCGGCTAAGGACAAAAAACTGTGGCGAAAAGCTCTTAAGGACCTTGAGAATAAAAGCCGGACTGATATCCTTCGCGAAAGACTGCTTGTTCAGGAACAGAAGGTCCAGCAGCTTTCTGATGAAGTTGCCAAATGGCAGAAAAGGTATATTTCCTCCCTGGATGTCGTTTATCAGGCTAGCGCTGACGAGAATGGCCGGGCAAAGCTTATCGCGGAAAATCTTGCGTTTGACCAGAGCTCGGTAAAACTGTGGGCGATTGAAAAAATCAATATGTGGCGAAAAAGCGGTAAATCTTTACCGCTTGAGGTTCTTCAAAAACCTCTTGTTGCTCTAATTTCTGACCCTGACCCTGCGGTAAGGCTTGCGACGGCAAAACTGTTGGGAGTACTGACAAATGTAGCCTCTGCTGAAGCACTTTTTGCCCAGTTGAAAGTGGAAACCAAACCTGACGTAAAAACTGAAATCCTGATTGCCCTTGCTCATGTCTGTAATTTTGCCCTCTCACCCGGCGCCGAAGTTAGAATCAATCCGGAGATTCGTATTCAAACCTTGCGGATTGCTTCGGAGTTTCTTAAAGACTCAAATCCGGTCGCGGCAGCCGAAGTAATTCGCAATCTTCTTTTGCAGAATGGCCTTGAGACGTCGAAAGTAAAACCCTACTTTGAACTTATAGCCGGCTGTTTCAAAAAAGCAGAGGATGAACAGACAAAAAGCCGTCTTCTTGAGGAAATGGCTCGTCTTTGCGGCAGCGACAGTTTCTACAGAGCGGCGGCGGGCGAGGGTTTCGAAGGTATTTTCCTGGCTGCTGTCGACGACAGGAATAATCAGATTGCGACGCCTGCAGTGATTGGTCTTATCCGAATTGACCAGGCAGGTGCCTTCGAACTGCTCAAGCAGAAAGGTTTTTCTAATCATCTGAGCGCCAAAATTCGCAGTGAGCTTATCTCGACGGCCGGCCAGATAGGTACACAGGATGACCTTGAATGGCTCGGTTCTATGGTAACAGCTGCTGAATCCGAAGAGGAAAAAAAACAGGCCGCAGAAGCTATGATGAGTATCTTTCAGAACTGCAAGGCGGATGTTTCGCTTGCCTGGGCGCAGAAATTTTCTCAGCAGTTGAAGTCTAAAAATGACGAATTTCTTCTGACAAAAACGCGGACCCTGTTTGAGATGTCCGAAAAAAAAGCTGAAGCCGAACAGAATACGAAACTTTTGTTTTCCGTGCGATATTCGATGGCGGACTTCTGTGCTGATTCGGCGTTGTATGACCTGGCGGCAAAGTATTATGGCGTACTTCTGCAGTCGAATCCTGGCCCCAATCAGGCGTCTGACATAACGGCCAAACTTCTTAATGTACATCTGCGTTCCGGTCAAACCGAGCCTGCCAAACAGCTTGTTGCCAATTTCCTGCTGTCGGAGGATTTGCCGCCGGATGCCGAAATTACCAGAGTTTTTGATAATTATTTCACCGCGAATCAAAATTCCCTCCAGGCCGGGCAAACCCTTCTGGCGTTTGCTTCGATAAAAATTTCTCAGCAAAACCCTCGTCCGTTATGGTTTAAGCGGCTCGAAGACTGGAAATCACTTGTAAAAATCATGCCGGATGCTTCTGTAGAGCCGAATATTTCTGCAGAGCCAAACGTTTCTGCTTTATAAAAATTTCCTGTCTGATGAATCCCCCACCTATTGTACTATGCCAAAACCAGGAAACAGGCGATTCAACAGATGTCTATCGAAATGATTTTGGTTTGGGATAACACAGAACAATAGGTGCGGGATGAATCCGGATTTCACAAAGTACAAGCATATTATCTGGGACTGGAATGGTACACTTTTGGACGATGCCTGGCTGTGTGTCGAAATACTCAACCGGATGCTGGCACGGCGAGGAATGAGAACTACCACACTTCCCGAATACCAGGAAGATTTTGATTTTCCCGTAATCAATTATTACATAAAGCTCGGCTTTGATTTTGAGAAAGAACCTTTCGATGATATTGCGCGGGAATATATCCATGCTTACGAATCGGCGTACCGCAAATGTCGTCTTCGCCAGGGAGTTATTGATATTATAAAACAATTCAAAACAAGAGGAATTTTGCAGTCGGTTCTTTCCGCCTCACAGCGGTCTTCTTTAATTAAGGCCCTTGAATTGTTTGACTTGAAGAATTTTTTTGAAAATATTGCAGGCCTTGATGACTATTATGCACACAGCAAGATTGATGCCGCCAAAAAACTTCTTAAGGATATTACTGTTAACGGAAAAGAGATACTTCTTGTAGGCGATACGACTCATGATTACGTGGTTGCGTGTATATTAGGCACTGATTGTCTTCTATTGCCTGCCGGTCATCAGTCTAAAGAAAGGCTTGTTGCCCGCGGCGCAAAGGTCTGCGACAGTTTCGAGGAAGCCTTTAAAAGTTTGTTTTAGTGTAAGTAGGAGTTGTATAGTTTTTCCTGTTTGATTGTGGTAACTTCGCCATGCCCCGGCAAAACTGTTGTATCATCCGGCAGAACAAGCAATTTTTTTCTGATATTATTAATAAGCTGCTCGAAACACTTTTGCGCATCACATCCTGAAAAGTCGGTCCTGCCTATGGAGCCTGCAAAAAGTGTGTCTCCGCTGAAAAGGATTTTTTCATCTTTGTTATAGAGACATATTCCTCCTGGCGTATGGCCGGGTGTGTGAATAAGCTGAAAACTTAGGTTTGCAAATTCAATTTGTTCTTCCTTGTCGAAAAGAACATCTGCCGGTGCAGTTGTGATTTTCGCACCTGCCGAAGATGAAAGATTGCTCACAGCGTCGCTGAGCATATACGAATCTGCCTTATGAATGCAGACCTTTATTTTGTTAAAATTTTTTCGCAGCCCGGTTACACCCGCAATATGGTCGATGTGGCCGTGAGTAAGTATTAGTGCCTGGGGGTTGAGGTTTTTTCTTTTTAAAAAATCTATCAATGGTTCAGCGCTTAAACCCGTATCGATTATGATACAATCTGTCGTTTTTTCATCCCTGCAGACTACGTAACAGTTGTTCTCATAAGCTCCCAAAACCAGTCTGTCAATCTGCATTTCACGGCTCCCGTTTAAATAGAGAATTTTATCTGTCTCCGGCGGACTATAGCAGGATATAGGATTTTGTCAATTTCCTCATTTTTTATGGGACGCAGAATGACTTACTGTTTCAGTCCGGTAATTTTTCCTTAAAAACCGCCGAATCAGGCTTTAGTAATGGCGTTTTTTTGCCGAATTGATTTTTACAGGTCCAGGTGTACAGTGTGCCTGCCTGTAAGTGTCTGTCAGTTTAGGGACCGAATAATGGCTGATAATATTCGTGAACATCTTGCCCATGACCTTTTCAGAAGGTATGAGGGCAATCCGATACTCGAAGCGAAAGACTGGCCCTATCCTGTCAATTCCGTTTTTAATCCTGCCGCAATAAAGCTTTCCGATGGTACGCTGTTGCTCGCACGAGTGGAGGATTTGCGCGGATTTTCTCATTTGACTTTGTGCAAGAGCAAGGATGGTCTTACGAACTGGCAGATAGATGATAAGCCTACGATGGAAGCTGACCACGGTTCGCATGAGGAGAGATGGGGGCTGGAAGACCCGCGAATTGTCTGGCTCGAGGAGCAGGGTCAGTTTGCGATTACTTACGTTTCCTTCAGTGAAGGCGGTCCTCTGGTTTCGCTCGCAATAACCAAAAATTTTCACACATTTGCCAGAATGGGTGCTATGTTGCCGCCGGAGGACAAAGATGCCTGTCTGTTTCCAAGAAGATTTAACGGCAGATTTGCTCTTATTCATCGTCCAATAGTTCGCGGCGAAGCTCATATCTGGATTAGTTCATCGCCCGATTTGAAGCATTGGGGCGACCACAGGGTTTTAATGCAGACCCGCACCGGTTTCTGGGACGGTCAGCGGATAGGTCTTGCCTGCCAGCCGATAGAGATACCTGAAGGCTGGCTGGTTTTCTATCATGGCGTAAGGGCTACCGCGGCAGGCCAGATTTACCGGATTGGCGCTGTTTTGCTTGACATTGAGCAGCCGTGGAATGTTCTTCGCAGGAGCGAGGAATGGCTTCTTGGTCCGCGGATGGATTATGAGAGAATTGGCGACGTCAGCGATGTTGTCTTTGTAACCGGAGCTACGGTAAACAAGGAAAGCAATATGTTGTATCTTTACTATGGAGCTGCGGACGACAAGATAGCAGTGGCGATGGCCGATATGGATGCGGTTCGAGAATATATGATGATGTGCCCCGAATCCAAATCAGACTGATATTTTATTTTTGCGTCTGTACAAAATCGGCAGGTATGACAATATCAAAAACATCTCTTTTAACCGCGATAGAAGTGTCTATTTGAGTTAATCTTATTGTTATCTTCTCATCTTCACAGGTCAGTGCAGAAAAATCATTTGGCAGAAAATTTTTGGAATCTATTTTTATCTCCACTTGTTTGTATGTTTTGAAAAATCCGGAACTTTCTTTCGGTATCAGGAGCAAAGTATCAAAATTCTGCTTACCTGTTTTTTGTTGAAGTTTTATGTCAAACTGTTCGGTAAGTTCGTCAGGTTTGGCAAATCCGATAATTGGAAAATAATTCTGTACAAGTTCAAAAGGCTCGATTTTATTTTCTTTTGCAAGCTGTTCTGACGTTGCCGATTTGCTCTGATAGTCGATTTTCGTCATTTTTATTCCGTCGAAGATGTAATCTTCTCTGTAATTCTGCTGGGCGGAGTCATCCTGTTTAATTGTAAGGAAATTTATTCTCAGTAAGGAGTTGTTGGCATCTTTGGCATAAAAGAGTTTGCCGGTTCTGATGGTCTGTGTCTCAAATAAAGGCTGAGCGTGCGTGTATTCGATTTTGGCCGAGAGATTTGCCAGGTTATTTGCAGTCCGGTTTAGTTTTTCTATAATGTTGTTGATTTGTGCCGGGTCATTAGGTTCGCCGGCCAAACAGCTCTGCTGCAAAAAGAGCAAAACACAACTGAGTATTAGAATTTTGACTTTATTTTTCATTTGAGTTAATTATATCAATGATTTCAGGCAGGCTGTCAATCGTATAATCTGCCAATGCTGCGAATTGCTCCGCATTTTTGCCGGTTTTGATTAAAACTGCCGCAGCTCCTGCTGTTTTTGCACTTTGCAGGTCAAACAAGTAGTCTCCCACAACGAGCGTCTCCTGCGGCTGAACCTTGAAGTGTTTGCAGAGCATTTTTACTCCGAAAGGGTCCGGTTTTACAGGCCCATCGTTGCGGTCAACTACCGCATCGAATTTGATGTTGTGTTTTTTGGCTACCGCCGAGGCATTTGAGCGGGTATTTCTCGTCATAACACCGATTTGTATTCCCATCTGACGCAACTGTTTAAGTGTTTCATCAGCGCCGGCGTTTAATGTTGAATGTTCAATTGCCGCCTGCTCGTGTTTATACAGGATTTCTTCGGCTTTTTTTCTCTCGGCAGGATTCATTTTCTCCATTGCCTCCAGCAGCGGCCCGGCATCCGGCAAAAGCCCGATTTCAGCGCGAATCATATCGAAATTCAGATAAGGCTCTGTTATAGTCCCGTCAAGGTCAAATATTACCGCTTTAATCTTCATTAAACAGATTATAACCATAAATTAACCTTATGAAAAATGAAAAGGTCGTTACTTTTTTAACGGCCTTTCCAAACCTGATTTGAAAAATCTCAGGAGTTCTACTTCTCAATCGGCAGGTCCATCGGGAATAATGGGGAGAGTTTGTTTTTATTTTTTTTCGTAGTCATCGCACAGCGGCGGTCAGTTATTTTGCGGTTTTGCCGCGGAGCAGCTCGATAAATGCTTTTAAATTATCGTTCATCACTCTGTTTTTTCTTATTATTATGCCGGTCGGCCTTTTAAATTTTTCATTGGAAAATGGTATTGCCTTTAAAGTTCCATTGGCAACTTCATTTTGTATAGTTGTCTGCGGCATTATACTTACCCCTGCGTTTATTTCCACTACCCGTTTTATAGTTTCAACATTGTCGAACTCCATCACGGGATTTAAAGCTACATTATAGCGCAGCAGAAGCTGGTCTATCCAGTTTCGTGTCGGCAGGTTTCGTGCAAAGGCTATAAACTGCTGATACTGCATCATACAAATATCGATGGAGCTTTTTTTTGCAAACTGATGGCCAGGGCTGCACACGAAAACCAGCGGTTCAGCGACGAAATCAAAGACCTGAATATCTGGGCTGTTGTGCGGCACCGCAACGAGTCCTACGTCAATTTTGCCCAGCAGCAGCCGCTTGTATATTTCGTCAGCGTTTAAATATTCGACATCGAGATGAACGTTGGGACGAAGGGCTATGAATTTTTTTATATATTCCTGCAGGCTGTGCATGCCGATGCTGTAGATGGCGGCGATGCTGATTTTGCTCTTTGCCGAATTCTTCAGGTAGTTAAGACTGCTCTGGAAACTCTCGAATCTTGTTATTATGTCCTTGCAGGAGTTATAAAACAATTCTCCTGCGGCAGTCAGGCCGAACGATTTTTTGTGGCGATCGATTAACTGCGCATTGAAGGCTATTTCAAGCTGTCCGAGCTGCTGGGAGACGGCGGACTGACTTATCATATTTTTCTCCGCTGCGCGCGAAAAACTTTTCAGCTCTGCTAAATCGCAGAAGATTTGTAATGTTTCAATCTGCATGTTATTTACAGTAGCAAATGAATTTCTGTTCTATGGCATTGGCATAAAGATTAATCGTTCGTCCCTTGCATACTTTTTCCGGGTTGATTACCTTGAGTACATTTGTCCACTGTTGCGCATCCGGGAAAATTTCAGATAGTATGTTCGGCGAATTTTCAAAAAACTCCGTTCTGATTTTATTGCCCTGCCTGTGCGGCAGCAGACCGAGATACAAAGTATCGCTTTCGATGAGGTCGTTGAAGAAATGAGTGCCGAGTGAGATGTCTGCCGACATTTCCTTATTCAACATCGCTATTTCGACCAATACGCTTATGGTATTTATTTCCGGATAGGACACCGGCACGCCGAGCGAAGGAGTGCTTGTTCCCCACCTGCCGGGCCCAAGCAGCATAATAGTTTTGCCTTTTTCCGAGTCGATATGGCTCAATCTTCCGATAAGTCTTGCAAGTTCGTATCTGTCCGAGTTTTTCAGTTTGAGGTATTCGTCCGGCGCAACATAAATAATCTGGTCGATTGTTTCCTGTCTGCTCTGTCCGACAATTGGGCCCCGAGCTTCGATTAGAATGTCCTGCGGTTTTATTGTTGTTGTGGGGTCTGTAGTTACTGGGCCGCCTTTCATCTCAAGCGGCCTGCACTGCAGAAGGTTTATTTTATATTCTGTTTCGCTCAGGAAATTGACGGTGAACTCAATGTCAACCTGCGAATCATAAACATCCTCGACAATTTTCAGCATTTCTCTCATGTCTTTTGCAAAATCTGTTTTTGTCAGCAGATTTTCGAAGGTTATTGCCCAGCTGAAAATTTCTTTCTGTCCCAGTCTTGCGGCTCGTTTTTCCATTTCTTTGTCTCGTGATGCGAAGAGCTCCAGCAGCAGATTGCCGTTGCCATCGGCTGAAACAACCTCTGCGAACGGTTTTGAGATGAATTCTCTTGCCTCAAGGTCAAGGCAATCGACTTTCTGCTGCGTGTATTTTCTTGCCTGGTCGATATTGGCTTCAGGTCTTCTTGCCGGTGCGTTTAATGCTACAATTCTTACATAATCATCGTCATTTCGGTCGACGGCTCTTGTGCCCAGTCCGAAGACAAGTCTAATCATTCCTGTTTTTGGGTCGATGTCTTCGCTCCACGCATAAGGATTGAACGAAAGAGCGACCCCCGCCGCCTGCGGGAAGAAGTATCTTCCGTGCGGTGCGCCTGAAACTCGCTGGACGAGCAGTCCCATTGGTTCGTCTTTTTCCAGCAGTCCCCACTTGGCGCGATACATCAGTGCATCTTCGCCCATGCTGCTTGCGTATATTCTTCTTATAGCGTCGGTAAATTCCGCCAGTCTCTGCTGTCTGGTGCCCTGATTCGTGCAGAAAAAGCTCTCGTATTTGCCCGCAAAGGCATTTCCGTAATTGTCCTCGAGCAGTGAGCTTGAGCGAACGATGATGGGGCTCTGTCCGAAGTAATCGAGCACATCGCTGAACTGTTTTATGATATATTCGGGAAAGTCGCCCTGCAGAATTCTCTGTCTGCCTTCTGCGGCGCCGTCGAGGAAATTTTTGCTTGTTCGCTGTCTCTGTCTTATCCACCAGATTTTGTTTCTTACAAGATACGTATAAAAAACGTCTGAGCCGATGAAAAATGAATCGTGCGGCTCAAGGAGTTGTTTGAATCTGTTATCTGCCTTTTCGAGTATTGCCCTTGCCAGAAGCATCCCGACGCTTTTTCCGCCTATAAGGCCTGTGCCTATCATTCTTTTTCTTATTTTTATAATGTCGGTCAGGTTGAGGTATTTTCTGGCCATCTTCAGGATTCTTTCATCTCGTGATATGACCATTTTTACAAGCTGCTGAAATCTTTTATCAAGGTCCTCGTCCGTGCAGAGCCCCTTATCGTAATCCTTTAAAAGCTGTTCTGCCTCGTGAAAAGTCTTTCCCCAGAATCCAAGTCTTTCATTTGCGATGTCAAGTTCGACGCCGCTTACGTTTGACAGGATTTCGGTTATTGCTCCGCTGTCCCGCACCGGCAGAAAGTCATCGCCCTTCCAGAGGTGTATCATATTCATAGTGGTCGAATATCTGCCGTCAACCTTAATCGGCTGAATATACATATTACCCTTGTATTTATAAACATTGGAAACAACCTGTGCGGTATCGAGTATTGGCCTTGTGGCGTGATACGAATGATAATCCCGCAAAAGTGTGAAGGTAGTTACGGTCTGGGCATAGTACAGGTATGGACAGACCTGCATAAAAAAGTTTCCCAGCATTCTGTCGTTGCACCACGCTGTCGCCAACTCGCTGAGGCAGTCAAACAGATAGTAGTGTCCTTTGCCGAACTGGTTTATCACGTTGTGCACTTTTGTTGTGAAGGTTTCAAAACCCTGTTCAGGGTCAAGCTCAATGACATTTGCTCCTGCCTCTTTTGTAATGAAGGGTTTGTGTTTTGCAAATCGGAAATATACAAGTTCCCACCCGCTGCCGATGGCATTTTTACAATAAGGCTCAACGAAAGGCCAAAAATCATCGAGGCTGTCTACCAGCCAGACGATATTATCGCCGGGCAGAACCTGTTTGATTACCCTGTCGAACCCGGGCAAACCTGAGCTTAATCTTTCATTAGGTTTCATTTTTACCCCTGTTTTTTAAATATTTTATTATAGTACTGCTATAACTATAAGTAAAACTTATATAACTTATTAAGATTTAAAATTTGATTTATAGGTTTTTATGGCTAAAATAAGGTATAATTACAGCTTATTAAGTATTGTTTATTTGGTACTTATTATTAACAAATTTTATAGTTTTGGCAATTAAAAAATTAACTTTTTTATGGAGGTTTAAAAATGTCTTCAAAAAATGTTACCGAAAGTGTTTATGAGCTTGTTCTCAAGCGGAATCCCGGCGAAAACGAGTTTCATCAGGCCGTGAAGGAAGTACTGGATAGTTTACCTCCTGTACTCGATGGAAATCATGAGTATGTTGACGCCCGTATTCTCGAAAGAATTGTTGAGCCTGAGCGGGTATTAATGTTCAGAGTTCCCTGGATTGATGACAATGGCAAGGTTCAGGTTAACAGAGGTTTTCGCGTTCAGTTTAGTAGTGCCATAGGCCCATATAAGGGCGGCATTCGTTTTCACCCCAGCGTATATCTTGGCATTATCAAGTTTTTGGGTTTTGAGCAGGTTCTCAAAAACTCACTTACCGGTCTGATGATGGGCGGCGGCAAAGGCGGCAGTGATTTTGACCCCAAGGGCAAGAGCGACAACGAAGTTATGCATTTCTGCCAGAGCTTTATGACCGAGCTTTGCAAACATGTAGGTCCTGATACGGACGTGCCGGCAGGCGATATCGGTGTTGGCGGCCGTGAGATTGGTTTTATGTTCGGCCAGTACAAGCGAATCAGGAATGAATTTACCGGCGTGCTGACAGGCAAAGGCCTCAACTGGGGCGGCAGTCTTGTAAGGACTGAAGCGACCGGTTACGGCCTTGTTTATATCGTTGATGAACTGCTCAAGGAACAGGGCGATAGTTTCAATGGTAAGACCGTTACCGTCAGCGGTTCAGGCAACGTGGCTATTTACGCGGTTGAAAAAGTCCAGCAGCTTGGCGGCAAAGTTGTTGCGATGAGCGATTCGAACGGCTTTATTTATGACCCGCAGGGCATAAAACTCGATACGGTAAAGCAGCTTAAGGAAGTTGAGAGAAAGAGAATCAGGGAATACGTTGCGATTCACAAAAGCGCAAAATATACCGAAGGCTGTAGCGGTATCTGGAACGTAAAATGCGATATAGCCCTGCCTTCTGCAACCCAGAACGAGCTTGACGCGGCAGGCGCAAAAGCCCTGATTAAGAACGGCTGTATTTGTGTTGCCGAAGGCGCAAATATGCCGACCACTCCCGAAGCGGCAGACCTGCTGATTGAAAACAAGGTCGCATTCCTGCCCGGCAAGGCGGCTAATGCAGGCGGCGTTGCAGTATCTGGCCTTGAAATGGCCCAGAACAGTCAGCGTTATGCCTGGACATTCGAGCGTGCCGATGCCGAACTAAAGAATATTATGACGACAATCTACAAGAACATCAACGAGGCAGCAGAAAAGTACGGCTCACCCGGCAATTACATCGTTGGAGCAAACGTCGCCGGCTTTATCAAAGTAGCCGATGCAATGCTCGACCAGGGCGTTGTCTAAAAATAAAATGCCTTAACTCTTAAAGGGCGTTTATCTTATGGTAAACGCCCTTTTTTGTTGCCTGAAAAACGGATTGCGATTAAAATCTTCCTTTATGGCAGAAAAAGGAGATTTAAAGAAAGTTTTCAACCAGCACGTCCAGCTGGAGGATTTTTTTACAGGCTTTTCGATAAAGTCAGATAAGCCTGCTCAGCCTGCCCAATCGCCAAGTAACGATACTCAGCAGCAGCTTGACGAGATAGCTAAAGAAGTTGATACCTGTCGCAAATGCGAGCTTGGAAGTCTTCGTAAAAACTCAGTCCCCGGCGAAGGTAATCCTCATGCTGATATTGTCTTTGTCGGCGAAGGCCCCGGCGCAGATGAAGATGCGCAGGGCAGGCCGTTTGTCGGCAGGGCAGGCCAGCTTCTGGACAAAATCACCGCTGCTATGGCCTTAAAACGCAGCGATGTTTATATCTGCAATATTATAAAGTGCAGACCGCCTGAGAACCGCGACCCTCGCCCTGAGGAGATTATAAGCTGTCTGCCGTATCTAAAGAGACAGCTTACGTTAATTCATCCAAAGATTATTGTCGCCCTGGGTGCACACGCTGCAAAGACTCTTTTGGAAACCAATAAGCCAATAGGCCAGCTTCGCGGCAAGTTTCTGGATTATTATTTTGATGATTTTGCGCCGCCGGTAAAACTTATGCCGACTTTCCATCCTGCTTATCTATTAAGAAATTACTCCGATGAAAACCGCCGAAAGGTCTGGGAAGATATGAAAACCGTTTTAGCCGAACTCGGTTTGATGATTCCGAAAGGAAGAAATTAACCACGAACTTGTCTGCCTCCGGCGGATGAACACGAATTAATGTCATTGCGAGGCCGTTAGGCCGTGGCAATCTATAAATATTTAATTTAGCCCTTAATTTATCAGGGAGCTAAATGTGGCATGGATAAATACGGAATATATTGGATATTTATATGAGGTTTAGCAAAAGTCAAATCTTAAAGTATGCTTCTTTATATGATAAAAAATATCTTGGCAAAGCTAATGCGTTGACTGAGGCTAAAATCAAGGAAGTATTAAGAAAACGTAAACCCAAATTTCTTACCAGAGATGAATTAATCACGATAGGAAAATGGAAATCTCCAAGAACAATCAAACATTGTTCAAGTCAGGACAATGATGATTGCACTGTAAGGTCCATTTCAGAATTTAGCTTTTCGACAAAGAGTGAACGGGCAAGAATCGAGTCACTTTTTGTATTCAAGGGCGTAAATTGGCCGACAGCTTCAACTATTCTTCATTTTGCTTTTCCTCATAAGTATCCCATCCTTGATTTCAGAGTTTTGGAAGCTATAGGATGGGAAAAACCTGCCCAGTATAACTTTGAATTTTGGCAAAAATATTACTCCTATCTACGCAAGCTCGCGGCAGGTCATAAAATAGACTTACGTGTACTGGACAAAGCTTTATGGCAGATGTCCAAAGAAAAGATAGTTTGATAAATAGAGACTGCGATGAAACAAAAAACAAGCATTATTAAAAGTACGCGGCACTCAAAAATCATTGGTGATTTTGGTGAGTTAAAAATATGCAATTGGCTTTCAAGGTCTGGTTTTGAGATAGCAAGGGTCGATCATACCGGTATCGATATAGTTGCGTATAATAAGAAAACGGGAAAGAGATTGGGTATAACCGTAAAATCGAGAACAAGGTGTGAAGGAAGCGAGTGTGAGTCGGTAAATCTTTTATCAAATCGGGAAAAAGACCGCATGAAGGTGGAAGAAGCATGCAAAGCCTTTGCATGTGAACCTTGGATAGGTATCTATGTTGAAACTGCAGATTTCGCCGATATTTATCTTATGAGTTTGTCGCACTATGATAATGGATATAGAAAAAAGGACAAAATTTTAGACGATTGGAAAATGACTGAAAAATATAAGCAACTGTATAATTCAGATGAACAAATTAAACACTTGCACATAAAATTTGAACTTAAGCACTGGAAATGGTAAGCGGTGTTCAGTACATTAAAATCTGTGTGAATCGGTGTTAATCCGTGTCTAAAAAAATTTGTGTTAATTCGTGTTCATCCGCCGGAGGCGGACAAGTTCGTGGTTAATTTTTAATTATGGCTGTTCAGTTCATATTAGGCAGAAGCGGAACTGGCAAGACAACGCTTTGTATCAAGCAGATTATTGATTCTCTGCTTAATGGGGGCGAAAACAACCTGGTCTTACTTGTTCCAGAACAGGCTACATATCAGGCCGAAAGGGCGATTCTATCGGTTCGACTGAGCTCACCGCAGGCGGACAGCAGAATCAAAGGCTACAGCCGGCTGCATATTCTCTCTTTTCAGCGTCTCTGCTATCTGATTTTCGGCAAAAATCTCGCGGCAAGACCTCTTACGCAGCAGGGGCGGGATATGATTGTCCATCGTCTGCTTTGTGAAAACGCCGGAAAATTATCGGTTTTTTCTTCGGTTGCTGTCAGCGGCGGTACCGCCATCGGGATTGCAAATGTTTTAGCTGAGCTTCAGCAGCACAGCAAAACTCCTGACGATGTTGGTAAACTCGTAGAACAGCTTAATCGCTCAGGTATTTCAGAGCTAACTCGTTCCAAACTTGCCGATATTAACCTTATTTATGATAAATATCTTGCCTTTGTGCAGGCCGGCTTTTTCAATAGTGACAATCAGTTAAATCTTGCCAAAGACGCCGTTGCGCACACGCCTTTTTTGAAAAATTGTCGATTGTGGGTAGATGGTTTCGCGGGCTTTACAACCTCTGAATTGCTTTTGCTGGCTGAGCTTTTAAAGGTTTCCGCTTCGTCTAAAATAGCTCTTTGTCTTGACCCCGCCGCGGCAG
>Ga0315294_10001564_pt1 | contig 25006 bp, 18 predicted proteins | sample YL17G13_40_MG_FD_203626 | JGI IMG/M metagenome (GOLD analysis project Ga0315294, IMG submission 203626) | Sediment microbial communities from Yellowstone Lake, YNP, Wyoming, USA - YL17G13_40 | ecosystem: Environmental > Aquatic > Freshwater > Lake > Sediment | place: USA: Wyoming | collected...
GACCGCCGCTTCGAGCGCGGCGACATCGACAGGCTCTCCGCGGTCCTTCTGCTCCAAAGCCACCTCGACGAGAGGCCGGGACGATGAGAAGGGTATCGACGATTCTCGCGGTGGTTTTCGCGGCGGCGCTCCTCGCCGCGGTGTACGTCGGTGTCCTGTATTTCGGGGAAAGCATCCCCGCCCGGGCCCCCCAGGTCGAGATACGCGTTCTTCCCGGCGCGTACCTGAGCGACGTCCAGGATAAGCTCGTCGAGAAGGGGGTCCTCAAGCATCCAACGCTCTTCCGCTGGGTCGCCGTCATCACGGGGAAGGACAAGAAGGTGCAGGCAGGGCGCTACGCCTTCCTCCAGGGCATGAGCATCTCGAGGATGCTTCACAAGCTCGCGCACGCCGAGTTCGAGGTGACGCGGCTCACGATTCCCGAAGGGTTCATGCTCCGCCAGATCGCAGGGACCGTGTGGCGGGAGGTCGAGATCGATTCGGCGCAGTTTTATCAGCTCGCGCATGACGCCGCATTCATCAGACAAGTCGGGATCAGCGCGCCGTCCCTCGAGGGATATCTCTTCCCCGATACGTATCTTCTGAGCTGGCCGATCTCGTCCCGCGACCTCGCGAAGATGATGATCGAGCGCTTCCGCGAGGTTTACGACAAGGAGGTCGCGAGATACGCGACCTACGTGGGGCTTTCGACGAACGAGATCGTGACCCTCGCCTCGATCGTTCAGGCCGAAGCTCAGGACGAATCCGAGATGAGCCGCATCGCCGCCGTGTACCACAACCGCATGCGCAGGGGGCTGCGCCTCGAGGCCGATCCCACGGTCGCCTATGCCATCGGCGGCGTGCGGCGCATGCTCCACTACAGCGATCTCAAGATCGACTCGCCGTACAACACGTATCGCAATAAGGGGCTTCCCCCGGGGCCCATCTGCAGCCCCGGCCGCGCTTCCCTCATCGCCGCGGTGCGGCCGCTCGAAGGGTGCGAGGATCTCTACTTCGTCGCGGCGGGGAACGGGAGCCACTTTTTCACGAAGACGCACGAAGAGCACATGAAGGCGAAGAAGTACGCAAAATCGTTGAGGGACACGATACCGAATGAAAAAGAAAACGCAAAAGACCTTGGGAAAGAGCCGGCAAAGCCGCAAGGCCCGAGCTGACAGGCTCGCGAAGCTCGTTCACCTCGAAACAATCATCGCGCGGTGCGGCGGCGCCCTCGTCGCGTTCTCGGGAGGGGTCGATTCGACCTTTCTCCTGAGCGTCGCCCGCGGCGTCCTCGGGACGAAACTCCTCGCCGTCACCGTCGCGTTTCCGGCGGTGCCGGCGGCCGAGATCAAGAACGCGAGAGCGCTCGCCCGCTCGCTCAGGGTGAAGCACCTCGTCGTTCGCGCCGATGACGTGATGGGGATGGAGCGCTTCAGCGGCAATCCGCCCGACCGGTGCTATCACTGCAAAAAAGCGATTCTTTCGAAACTTCTCGTCCTCGCGCAGGCGCTCGGCTTTCCCTGCATACTCGAGGCGTCCAACAAGGACGACGTCAAAGACTATCGTCCGGGACACCGGGCGGTGAAGGAGCTCGGCGCGAAGAGCCCGCTCATCGAAGCCGGGCTCACGAAGGCGGACATCCGCGCCCTCTCGATGGAGCGAGGGCTCCCGACGTGGAACAAGCCTTCCGCCGCCTGCCTCGCCTCGAGGATTCCGTACGGAGAGACGATCACGCGTGAGAAGCTCGCTCGCATCGAGCGGGGCGAAGCGTTTCTCGCCTCCCTCGGCTTCAGCGCGTGCCGGTTGCGCCATCACGGGGAGCTCGCACGCATAGAAGTGCCCGAAAGCGAGATAGCCCGGCTTGCGAGCGCCGGCACGAGGATCAAGATAGTGAGGAGAATGAAAGCCCTCGGATTCCGGTACGTCACGTTCGATCTCGAAGGCTATCGCTCGGGAAGCATGAACGAGACGCTCCCCGCGGCGAAGCGGCGCTCGGGTGCGTAAGGCACGTCCGGGAGAGAGCTTTCTTGACATTGCCCGTTTTATGGATATCATTGTGGAAGGGTTTCAAATCGACCGGGAGAAGAGAGGGTCCTGAAATGCACACGCTTCGCAAGTACCGGAACGTGATAATGATCGCCGGGATGATCTCGATCGTCGTGGGCTACGTGTTTCTCGGCTACGGCTCCATCTCGCTCGCCCCCGTGCTCCTCGTTCTCGGGTATTGCATCCTCGTGCCCCTGGCACTCCTCTAAGGAATCGCGGGCGAATAGCTCAGTTGGTTAGAGCGCCTGCCTTACAAGCAGGAGGTCGCAGGTTCAAGTCCTGCTTCGCCCACCAGATAATTACTTGAATGGCAATATGTTACTGAATTATCGCCAGTGTCCTATTCTCTCCTGTCATGAAAAAGTAACCAGAAAGTAAAATTCGGGTCTGGTTTCGCTTCCATTTGACTGCCCTTGTCGCTCGGGTGGTATCCGACCAAGAGTCCGAGTTCTCCGATTCCATTAATAGCTCCGAAATGATATAATTAACCCATTCACAAAGCGCTTCGTATGCACTTCAGCGAGGGGGGGCCGTTCTCCTTTTCTGTTGAGGGCCCCGTTGAGTTCAGAAACAGTATTGTGCCCTCAACCAGCGGAGAACGCCAGTTTTTGTGCCCTATGCTTTTAAGGTGTGCTGGTGTTACTTGATTCGCGGACGCCATGCCTATATAATGCCTATAAAATTCGGCGCCGTGTCGAACAGGTTGATGCCGCCGTCGATGGCCGCGTTCACGAGGCGGTGCGCCGTGTGGTCGTCCATGCCGCTCCAGGCGCCGTCGTCGCCGAGCTGCCACGCGCCGAAGCCCATTTCCGAAACCTCCAGTCCCGTGCTCCCGAGCGTTCTCCTACGCATGTTCCCTTTCCGAGGGGAAGCGGATTCCCCACTGACGGCGGATCTCGTCAATCGTGCGCATGATCGCCAGGCTTTCGTCGAGGGGCATGACGTCGTTTTCCAGTTTGACCGCGCGGATGGAGCCCATGAATCCCTCCGCCTCATGAGTGAAGCCGTTCGCCTTGAACGGCAGGTCCAAAGTTGTTTCCTCTTTTCCTTCTCTCTTGATAACGATCCGCGAGGCGGCCCACCAGGGAGACGGGATTCGTAGCCACCCGTCCGTCCCGAGAATGAGGGCCTCACAGGGAGTGTCCCTGCGGATGGACATCGTCAGGACCGCGCTGCCGCTGTTTTCGTAAGCGAGCATTACGGTGGATTCCTCATCGACGCCTGTTTCGCCCATACGGGCGGTGCCGCTGATCCGCGCCGGTGTTCCGAGAAGCATGTGGGCCAGTGAGAGGCCGTAGATCCCGATATCCAGGAGCGCTCCGCCTCCGAGGAAACGATTGAACAGCCGATGCGCCGGATCGAAGTCGGCGTGGAATCCGAAATCCGCCGCGACTCTTCGAATATCTCCGATAACGCCTTCGGCGACGAGCTCGCGCACCTTCTCCATGGCGGGGAAGAAGCGCATCCACATCGCTTCCATCAGCGTTCTTCTTTGCTCGCGGGCCGTCCGGATCATCTCGGCCGCCTCGACGGCATCGAGCGCGAACGGCTTCTCGCAGAGGACATGTTTGCCGTGATGAAGGCACAGAATCGTATGCTCCCGGTGATATGAATGAGGCGTGCCGATGTAGACCGCGTCGATTCCGTCGTCATCGGCAAGGGTTTCGTAGCCCGCATGGACGCGCCTCGCGCCGTACTCCGCGGCGAAGCGCTCCGCCCGTTCCCGGCTGCGCGATCCTACCGCGACGAGCTCGGCGCCCTCGGCGGACTTGAGCCCGGCGGCGAATTTCCTCGAGACGGCGCCCGGTCCGAGGATTCCCCATCTGATGGTTTTCTTCATGCGATCCCTGTTCCGTCGGTTCGACGTTCGAATCGGCCTCGTTTCGCAAGGCCGGTCGTCGGGAGTATACCATTCGTTGTTGCGACGAGGGCCGAAAAAGGGATATAACGATGCTGATGAAGAACAGCGACGCAGAATCGACCCAGCGACCGACAGGCGGCTTCACGACGATCGACGGCGAGCAGCACTACCGGATATCGGGATATCATCTGATGCAACCGTTCCTGATGAATATCCCGAGCCACGCCGATATCTGGCTGTTCGTCAGTTCGGCGGGAGGGCTGACGGCGGGACGGGTGGACCCGGACGGCGCCCTGTTTCCATATGAAACGGTCGATCGGCTGCACGACGCGCATCATCACACCGGCCCGATCACCCTGATCCGCGTCCGCACAATGCCGGGGAAGAGCGCGCTGTGGCATCCGTTCCAGGACGAGCCCCCCGATGAGTCCTCGACCGAGCGGAACCTTTATAAGAACGTAATCGGCAACCGGCTCGTTTTCGAGGAAATCCGCCATGACATCGAGCTGTCGTTCCGGTACCGGTGGTCGGGAAGCGACGGCCTCGGACTGGTGCGCACGGCGACCCTCTCGAACCTCGGCACGAAGAATATCGCCGTATCGATTCTGGACGGTCTCAGAAACGTGCTCCCCTACGGCGTGCCGCTGGCCCTCTCGCAGCAGTCGAGCAGCCTCGTCGACGCCTACAAGAGGACCGATCTCGATCCGGAGACGCGGCTGGCCATCTTCTCGCTCACCTCGAGGATCATCGATCGGGCCGAAGCGTCCGAGGAGCTTCGGGCGAATGCGGTGTGGTGCTGCGGCTTCGGGGCATTCGACTATTGTCTCTCTCTCGATGCCGTCGCGGCGTTTCGGCGCGGCGAGCCGACGCCCCGGGCAACGGTCTTGACCGGGATCAGAGGCAACTACTTCGCGACCGCCTCGCTGGAGCTGGAGCCGGGAGCGCAGGCGAAATGGCACATCGTTGCCGACGTGGGGCTGAGCCACGTGCAGTTCGCCGCGCTGCGCGAGCGTCTGCTCCGGGGCGGGGACATCGACGGGGAGATCGAAGGCAGCATTCGGGCAGCCGGCGATGACTTGCGCCGGAACGTCGGGAGCGCCGACGGCCTCCAGCTCACCGGGTCCGCCGAAGCGACGGCGCACCTTTTCGCCGACGTCCTCTTTAACAATATGCGCGGCGGCGTCTTCGCGTCCAACTACGACGTTGCCGCCGCCGACCTGGATGCCTTCCTCAAGACGAGAAACCGGACGGTAGCGGAGCGGCAGGAGAGATTCATCTCCTCATTGCCGGTCCGGATGACGGCGGCCGATCTGCTCTCCCAGGCCCGGATCACCGACGATGCCGACCTGCAGCGGCTGTGCTCGGAGTATCTACCGATCTGGTTCGGGCGGCGGCACGGCGATCCGAGCCGTCCCTGGAACCGGTTCTCGATCCGCGTCAAGAACAAGGACGGCGGCAGGGCGCTCCGGTACGAGGGCAACTGGCGCGACATCTTCCAGAACTGGGAAGCGCTGAGCATGAGCTTTCCCGACTTTCTCCCGGGGATAATCGCCCGTTTTGTCAATGCCTCGACGGCGGACGGATTCAATCCGTATCGGATAACGAGCGAGGGCATCGACTGGGAGATCGTCGATCCGAAAGATCCCTGGAGCTATATCGGATACTGGGGGGACCATCAAATCATCTATCTCCTGAAATTCCTCGAGGCGCTGCGGCGGTTCTCGCCCGGTGTGCTCGGGGATTCGCTCGGGAGGGAAATCTACTGCTACGCCGACGTTCCGTATCGGATCAAGACGTACGGGGAGCTGCTCGAGAATCCGGATGCGACGATCGTGTACGACACGGATCTCGCGTCGAGGATCGAACAAAGGGTGAGGGAGATCGGAAGCGACGGCAAGCTCGTCGCTGGTCCAGACCGGTCGATCTACCACGTCAGTCTGTTCGAGAAACTCATGGTGCCTGTTCTGTCGAAGCTTTCGAACCTCGTGCCGGACGGCGGCATCTGGATGAACACCCAGCGGCCCGAGTGGAACGACGCAAATAACGCGCTCGTCGGCAGGGGCGTTTCGATGGTCACGCTGTGCCACCTCCGCAGGCACCTCCGGTTTCTCGCGGAGCTCTTCGAGGGGGAGGGGGAGCGGGCGATTCCCGTTTCGATTGAGGTGTCGGAATGGTTCGACCGGCTGCATTCCATCCTCGATGAGAGCCGTGCGCTCCTCGATTCCCGCTCGATCGACGACGTCGACCGGAAGCGTCTGATGGATGCGCTGGGCGGGGCGTTTTCCGAATATCGCGGCGCCGTGTACGCCCGCGGATTCTCGGGAAAACGAAACATCCCCGTGAAGACAGCGGCCGCGTTCTGCCGGATCGCCCTCGAGCACCTCGACCATGCAATCCGCGCCAACCGCCGAGCCGACGGGCTCTATCACTCCTATAACCTTATCGATCTCGACGGGGAGGGGGGGGGCACAGCGATTCGGCCTCTCTATGAAATGCTCGAGGGGCAGGTCGCGGCGCTGAGCTCGGGCGCGATCGACGCCGAGGAGTCGATCGGCCTTCTCTCCGCGCTCTATGGCAGCGAGATGTACAGGGAAAGCGAGCGCAGTTTCCTGCTCTATCCCGAGCGGGCGCTGCCGGGATTTCTAGAGAGAAACGTCGTTCCGGATGCGCGGGCTCTCTCGATACCGCTTCTGCGCGAGCTCCTTGAAGCGGGGGAGACGTCCATTATCGAGCGCGACGCCCGCGGCGCATATCGATTCAACGGAGATTTCAGAAATGCGCGCGATGTCGCTTCCGCCCTCGCCGATCTCGCGCGCCTCGATCGGTGGACGGCCCGCGTGTCGAGCGACGGATCGGCCGTGCTCGAACTGTTCGAAGAGGTGTTCGACCACCGCTCGTTCACCGGCCGTTCGGGCAGGATGTACGGGTACGAGGGATTGGGATGCATCTACTGGCACATGGTCGCGAAGCTTCTCCTCGCGGTGCAGGAGATCGCGCTTCGAGCGGTTCGGGAAGGAGCCCCGGAGCGCGTCGTGGAGGCGCTGGCCGGATTCTACGACCGGATTCGCTCCGGTCTCGGATTCGAGAAGACGCCGGCGGAGTATGGCGCCTTTCCGACGGATCCATACTCGCACACGCCGCCGCATGGGGGTGCGCAGCAGCCCGGCATGACCGGTCAGGTCAAGGAGGAGATCCTCGCGCGTTTCGGCGAGCTGGGAGTGACGGTTGAAAACGGAGTTCTGAGCTTCCGGCCGGCGCTCCTGAAGCGGGCCGAGTTTCTGAAGGATGCCGCAGTGTACCGGTTCTACGATCTCGACGGCCGACCGAGGTCGCTCGACGTGCCCGCGGGGAGCCTTGCGTTCAGCTTCTGCCAGGTCCCCGTAATCTATGCGCTGACGGGCGGCGAGCCGTCGATCCGCATCACCGGACGCGATGGTTCATTCTCGACCACTCCGGGCTACGCACTGGATGAAAAGACCAGCCGGGCGATCTTCGACAGGCTCGGCCGCGTATCCCGCATCGACGTCGGTGTGCCTGCGTCTCTCCTCCGATAAGAAAAGGCCGGATCCGCTCGTTGGCGGACCCGGCCTCTGCAGCGAGAGAGCTGCCGGCGGACGCTATCTCAGCAGCACCATGCGGTGCGTATCCTGTCCGGCTTCGGTCTTGAGGACGTACAGGTAGACGCCGGAGGCGGCCTTGACGCCGTCCGCGGTCATCCCGTTCCACATGACGTGGTGCGCACCCGCTTCGAGGCGACCCTCGAAGAGCGTCGCGACGAGGCGCCCGGCGACGTCGTAGACGCCGAGCCCGACGACGCCCGATTTCGCCATCTCGAAGTCGATGCGGGTCGTCGGATTGAAGGGATTCGGGACGTTCTGATGGAGCACGAAGCCCTTTGCCGGGGGCACCGGCTCGGCGTCGGTCAACCCGATCCGTGCCAGCGAGATGTCGTCGACCCAGACGGCCCCGCCCTGCGACGTCGGCGAAATGAACAGTATATAGGCTCCCATATAGACGGTTCCCGGGGGGGCCGTACCGATCAGCTCATGGTATGTCCATGTGCCGAGAGGCGCCGTGTTGTCGCATATAACCGTTTCGTTCGAACCGAGCTCGGTCGTTCCGTCACCGGCGAAGAATACGATCTTCGCGACCGCGTAGTTATCGTTCGTTCCGTAGATGGGGCTTTCCATGCACGTCGTCAATGACCAGGCGCCCATCTTCCAGATCGAGCCATCTATAAGCTCGGCTAAACCGGTGAACATCTGATACACCCCCGAATTGTACGCGGGGTTGAACGTCGAATAGAGCTTGGCGCTTCCCGTCGGCGTCCGCCTGGCGAACGACCGCCCTTCGTAGTAGACGTTCCCCATCGTGCTCCAGCCGGTCAGATTCGTGTTGAAACTCGGATTGGCCAGGATGTTGGCGGGTGACACGGGCGTCGATTCATAGAACCATGTATCGTCGACGAACACCGAGCCCGCATCGCATGCCGGCTGCAGGAAGAGGAACAGAGCCTCGACCCGAAGAGTGCCGGGAGGAGCGACCGCCGATACCGAGAACTGGCTCCATTGGTCGCGTGGGGTGTCCCAGTCGCCGATGACGATCTCGTTCGAGGAGATCTCGCTGCCGCCGCTCGTGGCGTTGAAGAATACGACTTTGGCGATCAGGCGGTTGTACTCGCACGTGTTCGTGCCGGGTATGGTATCCGCGCTCGACACGTAGGAATAGCCGCCCAGAGTGAAGACGTTGCCGACGACCGGCGAAGCAAAGGCTTGGCCGAAGCCCCCGACGTGAAAGCTGGGGATGGGACAGCCGGTGAACTCGCCGTAGATCTTCGACGCCGCGGCTCCCGTGCGGAAGATGTTATCGGTGCCCGGTGTGGAGATGTTGGGGCCGCTCCCGAAGGTGAACCAGCCGTTATACGAGCCGCCGCTGTCTTCGAATCCGGGGTTGGTCAGCTTATTGGTCTGCGCGAACGGCTGCGAGCCGGCGGCCGAAACAGCCAGAATCGCCGCCGCTATCAGCAGACGAAAGCATGTGCTCTTCATCCTCGACCTCCTTTGGCGACGAGCGGCCGGGCCAGGATGACTCATCGCGCCGCGTTTTCATCATCCGCCTGCCCAGGGAAATCGTCCGGGGTCGATTCGATCGCCCCCGGACGATTTCCGCGGGTTCTATGCTCGTCTTCGTTCAGGCGTTACTTGCTGTACTGGGCCTTGATCGCTCCCCAGCTCGTTTCCTTGGTGCCGATGCTGCCCGAATTGAAGAACTGCACGTTGTCGACGTGGCAGGCCCCGCCGTCCCACAACGGCTGGAGGTAGAGCACGAGGGCTTGGACCCATGCCGTACCGGCGGGCGCGAATCCCGTGATGGGGGCGTTGTCGAACCATGTGTCGGTCGCGAAGGTTCCGTCGAGAACCCTCGATTCGACCCCGCCGATCTCGGCGTGGCTGGCGTCGAAGAAGGCGATCTTCTGTACGACCCAGTTGTCGTCAACGCCGTCCGCGGTCATAGGATCTCCACTCCAGTGACGGGTCTTGCACGACATCGTCCATGCAGAGCCCTCAGTGGCGGGGAACTCCTGGAATATGCCGCTCACGTTGAACACGCCCCACCAGTTGCCGAACATGGAGCAAAGCCCGTTGCCCTCGTAGGGAACGAACTGCGGCGGGTTGCTCACTTCGGTGTAGGCGTTATTGAAATGTCCCCAGCCGTCGAAACCGTTTTCGAACCCGGGATTGACGAGAATGTTCCCGGCCGATGCAGCCGCCGTCATTCCCATGAGGAACAACGCGACCATCGCGATGCCCAGCATACGATGACTCTTCAGCATTGTTACGCTTCCTTTCGGTTGAAGAACTCCGGTCACTTCAGCAGGACCATTTTTCTGGTTTCCGCGAAATTGCCTGTACGGAAGAAATACAGGTACACGCCGGATGCGACCGGCCTCCCCGAATCATCCCGGCCGTTCCAGGCGACTTCGTGGTTTCCAGCTGGGACAAAGCCGCTCACGAGAGTGCGAACGCGCCGTCCCAGAACATCGAACACAATAATCTCGGCGAATCCTCCTTCCTCCATGGTGTACGCAATCGTTGTCTGCGGATTGAACGGGTTCGGCCAGGCGGCCGAGATGCTGTTCTTCGCGACGGGCGACGGCTGCGCGTCGGTGACGCCCTCGGGCACGAACGTGAACTTGTCGATGACGACCTCCTGGTTGGCGCTCGGAGGTCCGTTGAACTGCCAGAGGTTCATGTGCACGCGCGGCTGCTCGGGCCGCGGTATGTGCGGTCCGGCGTACGTCCACTCGTGGATCATGTTCGCCGGCGATTCGTCGTTCGGCCCCCCGCGCCAGCTCCTGAATTCGACGCGGTCGCTCAGCCAGCGAAACGCGTGACTGGTCAGTTCCCCGTCGCTGAAGGTAGCCCCGAACCGGTCTATGTTGCCCGGGTAATCGTAGGGCTGCGCGACGAACTGCCCCGGCGCGTTTGCCGCGTTGCCCCAGCGGCTGAACTCCACGTCTATCTCGTTATAAGGATTCCACCAGCCGTTGGCCGGATCGTAACACGAGAAGTATTCCCACAGGAACAGGCCGAGCACGGCGTTGACGTGCAGGAGGTCGAGCCTGCCGAGGGTCGTGAAGATGTAATCGCCGTACCCCAGCGCTTCTTCGAGGGCCACTTCGGTGCTGTACCACGCCCCGCCGATGTACTTGATCGTCAAGTGCATGCGGTTGTTGGGATCCACCCAGACGCAGCTCTCCGAGTCGCTGAAGAGGCTCGGACCGGGTCCGTAGTAGCCATCTCCTTTAACCCGCCAGCTCCTCCCGCCGAAGGAGACCGTCCGTCCCCCGGGAAAATCGTTCCACTGGATGTCATCCTGCGTGGGCGGACCGAGGTTGTAGAAGGTCGCCTGGTCGTAGTACACGTCAGGAGAGGGATCGGTCGGGCTCTGGAGAACGCCCAGCAGCAGGCGCGTCGTTACTGTTCCCGTCGGGGCGGGTCCGCTCTCGACGTAATAGTACTGCGGCTGGCCGAGAGGGGTCGATGCATCAGCCACGGTATGGGATTCGTAGCTGATGAGGTTGCCGGCGGCGTTGCGCCATTCGACGTTGAGGATCGCCTTCGATTGGCCTGTGAGAGGCTTCGTCGCGGTATGCCAGGCGTATACGGACGCGGACCACCGGTCGCCGGGCACCGACTCGAGGCTCTGCCAGTACCCCGAAACGTCCCAGCCTCCCAGGCTCGGCCCCGAAACCTTCGCCGCCACGGCCCCGTGCGTCGCCTCGGACGAAGAACCGATGACCCCGAACTGGTTCCACCCTCCAAAGACGGTGCCCGATCCGTTCAGCTCAAGACTGGGATTGGCTAGTATGCACTGCCCGGGGGAGTCCTGCGGATACAACGCGAGAAACAGGAATATGAAGATGGTACAGTATGATCTCGCTCGTGACACGGTATGCCCGATCCTGTCGTTACCCTCATAGTTACGACTAAAAAACGCATAAAGCTATCCCAGTGGTCGCTATTGTAACACGTTTCGATCGGGAAATCAATAACCATGATTATGTAAGACAGGATATCATCTTGACAGGTCCCGTGTTGTTTGGCACATTTGGAACTCAAGCGCAGGTGCCGGTGACTCGTGCCGTTTTTCTTTTCCCGACAGGAGACATGTTGAACGACCCTCGTGAATCCACGAGCGCTCCCCTGTTCGAGGTCGTGGGAATCTGCAAGACTTTCACGTCCGGGGGCATGTTCGCGGCGCCGCAGCGGGTCGTGGCGGCGGATGACGTGACGTTCAGCATCGACCGGGGGCAGGCGGTTGCCCTGGTGGGAGAGTCGGGGAGCGGCAAGAGCACAGTGGCCCGTATCGTGATGCGGCTTGAGAAGCCCGACCGCGGCGAAATCCGCCTCGATGGCGAGAACGTGCTGTCCAGCGAGCCTCGCCGCGCCTCCCTGCGCTACCGCGGTCGCGTCCAGATGATCTTTCAGGATCCCTTCGGTTCCCTCAATCCGGTGCACGACGTCGCCCATCACCTTATCCGGCCGCTGCTTCGCCACTCCCTGGCGGATGTCTCTTCAGCCAGAGCTCGGGTTATGGAGCTGCTGCGCACCGTCGGTCTCGAGCCGGCCGTTGATTTCATAAACGTTCATCCGTACGAGCTTTCCGGCGGACAGCGGCAGCGCGTGGCGATCGCCCGCGCCCTCGCTGTCGAGCCGGAGCTGCTCGTGGCGGACGAACCGACATCGATGCTCGATGTCTCCATCCGGATGGGTATACTGAACCTCCTCGCCGGGTTGAAAAGGGATCGGAAGCTTGCGATCCTCCTCATTACGCACGATCTCGCCTCGGCACGATATCTGGCCGACCGCATCCTCGTGCTCTTCAAGGGTCGAGTGGTGGAGAATGGGGAAAGCGGCGCTCTTGTGGAGCGGCCGATGCATCCCTATACGCGTGCGCTGCTCGCTTCGATCGCCGATATCGGCGAGGTCGGAGAAACTGAAGTCACGGTGGAAGCGCAGAGGCAGGAAGGCGAGGCGGTGCGTGGGTGTCCATTCGCCCCGCGCTGCCCCGAAGTGCTCGAGATGTGCCGCTCGAGCGATCCCGCGCCGCGACCGGTCGATGGCCGGCTCGTGCGATGTCACCGATACACTCTGCATGAACCAAAACAGGAGCACTGACGGATCATGTCCGAACACCGTTTTCCGGAAGGATTCCTCTGGGGCGTCGCGACGTCGGCCCACCAGATAGAGGGAGCCTTTCACGAAGGAGGCCGCGGCGAATCGATCTGGGACCGCTTCGCCGCCACTCCCGGTAATATCACTGACGGCTCCGATGCAAGCATCGCCTGCGATCACTACCATCGCTGGCGCGAAGATATAGATCTGATGAGGCTGTTGGGCGTCGGAGCCTATCGCTTCTCCGTCGCATGGCCGCGGATCGTGCCCGACGGAACGGGCGCGGTCAACGAGGCGGGCCTCGACTTCTACGACGCCCTCGTCGACGCCCTCCTCGAAAACGGCATCCAGCCTTTCGTCACCCTATACCACTGGGATCTGCCCCAGACGCTCCAGGATCGGGGGGGGTGGGGTATCCGGGATACCGCCGAGGCCTTTGCCCGGTACGCGGCGGAGGTGACCCGGCGGCTCGGCGATCGCGTCAAGAGCTGGATCACGCACAACGAGCCGTGGTGCATCGCGATCCTCGGTCACGAGCAGGGGGAGCACGCTCCCGGGCATCGCGACCCGGCCGAGGCGCTGCGGGTTTCGCACCATGTCCTCCTGTCGCATGGATGGGCGGCCGCCGCGATACGCGAAAACGCGCCGGACGCGGAGGTCGGTATCGTCCTCAATCTCGTGCCCGTCGTGCCGCTCCGGGCCGATGCCTCCGACCGGGAGGCCTCCCGCTCGTTCGACGGGGAGTTCAATCGCTGGTACCTCGATCCGCTGTTTCGCGGGCGCTACCCGGCGGATGCGGTGGAAGACAGAATCCGGCGCGGACATCTCGACGGCGCCGAGCTCCCGTTCGCGATCGAGGGAGATCTCGATGCGATCTCGACGCCGTTGGATTTTCTCGGGATCAACTATTACAGCCGTGTCGTCATCAAGGCCGGTGCGCGCGGCGAGCCCGTTTCGGTCGGGATGGTTCCGAAAGAGGAGCTCACCGACATGGGATGGGAGGTCTATCCGCAGGGGCTCCACGAGCTGTTGCTGCGGATCGATCGCGAATACGGGCCGAAGAAGATCTATATCACCGAGAATGGAGCGGCCTTCCCCGATGACGTGGAGATCGGCGGGCGGATTCGTGACGCGCGACGCATCGATTTCCTGCGAGGCCACGTGACAGCGGCGCACCGCGCCATCGCCGACGGCGTGCCGCTGATGGGCTATTTCGTCTGGTCGCTTCTCGACAACTTCGAGTGGGCGCACGGGTACACGAAGCGGTTCGGGCTGTACCGCGTCGACTACCCAACGCAACGCCGCATAGCGAGGGACAGTTCGTTCTGGTATCATGACGTCGTCGCGCGGAACGCGGTCGACGACCACGCGTAAATGTTCCGAAGGAAGGACAATCCCGTGAGACGTATCCGAGAGAACCATCATCGCGCATGCCGCCTGTTGTGCGCGGCCGCCGCGACGTTTCTGACGCTCGTTTCAGCCGCGGGGCTCTCGAGCGCCGACGCCTCTCAGGCGGCGCCGGCGACCATCGCGGTCGTTGCCGAGGCCGGGGGCTCGAAGCTGCAGGTTGACGGCCGGGATTTCATGGTGTTCGGGATGAACTGGGACTATGTCCCCATCGGGCAAAACTACATGTACAATATCTGGGTGCAGCCGGACGATTTTATCGAGATCGCGCTCGCGAACGAAATGCCGCTGCTCCAGGCGATGGGAGTGAACACGATCCGCGTTTACGCGGGCATCCCGCCGCGCTGGGTCAAATATATCTACGAGCGCTACGGTATCTATACCATCATCAATCATCCCTGCGGACGGTATGGATTCACCCTTGACGGCATCTGGCATCCGGCGGTGGACTACTCCGATCCGCGCATGCGGAAGGCGATCGCCGCCGAGGTGGCCGCGTTGGTGGACGAGTTCCGCGGCGTTCCGGGCGTGCTGATGTGGCTGCTCGGCAACGAGAACAACTACGGCCTCTCGTGGAAGTCTTTCGAGATCGAAGCCCTCCCCGAAGGAGAGCGCGAATCCGCCCGGGCCCGGTACCTCTATTCGCTCTTCGGAGAGATCGTCAGCGAGGTCAAGCGCCGCGATCCCGGGCGCCCGGTGGCGATCGCCAACGGCGACGTTCAGTACGCGGACATCATCGCGGTGGAATGCAAGGGGCTCGACGTATTCGGGACGAACGTCTATCGCGGCGTCTCCGCCCGCGATCTTTTCCAGGTCGTGCACGACAAGCTCGGTGTCCCCGTCATGTTCACCGAGTTCGGATCGGACGCCTGGAACGCGAGAGAGATGCGCGAGGATCAGGTGATGCAGGCGCGCTACCTGATCGGACAGTGGCAGGAGATCTACGAGCAGTCGAGCGGCAAGGGGCGCGTCGGCAACGCGATCGGCGGATGCATCTTCCAGTGGAGCGACGGCTGGTGGAAGTTCGGTCAGGAGTCGCGCCTCGATATCCACGACAGCAACGCCTCATGGCCCAACGGCGGTTACGATGACTTCGAGCAGGGACACAACAACATGAACGAAGAGTGGTGGGGCATCACCGCGAAGGGATTTCCCGATGTGCGCGGTTTCTACGATCTGTACCCGCGGGCGGCCTACTATGCCCTCAAGGACGCATTCCGCCTCGATCCGTACGCTCCCGGCACCGATCTCGCGGCTATCCGAGCGCACTTCGCGTCGATCCGGCCGGCGTGGAGCATGCTTGAGGCCCGGGGGGACCGTGCCGATATGCTCACCGCGTCGACCGAGCGCGTGCGGCTCACATCGCTGCGAATGGAGTTCGAAACATACAGCACCGGCGGCTCGAACATCAGCACGCCGCCGATCGAATATCCGCAGCCGACCTATCCCTCCTATCTCGGATTCGATCACATGCAGTCGTTCTACGCGGACATGCAGGTGCGTCCCAGCGGAGCCGTCACCGGCAATCTCTCGGTGAATATTCTCGGTAATGTTCCGGTGAACCCGATCGACGAGATCTTCTATGAGAACCGCGGCCGCAGACGGACGGTGCTCGACGCCGAAGGCGAACCGCTCGCTTTGGAGGGGCTCGAACGCGTGAAGGTATATCAGGCGAGCATCCGATGGGACGATGAGTGGTTCCTGTTCGACGGTTTCTACCGGGCGGGACACACGCACTGGGGATACGAGGGGGACTTCTTCGGCCTGTACCGTGAAGCGTTCTACGGCGAGAACGTCGACATCTATAACGGCGAGGCCCCCGTCGGCATGGAGCTCAGCGGGAAGAAGGCGCTCGAAGGCGTGAAAGTCGCGTTCGGCTCGCAACTGTGGTGGGGCGCCAATCCCGCCGTTTTCGTCAAGTACCGGCGCCAGATCGGTTCCACGACCGCGACCGCGATCTTTCAGGATGATTTCACCAAGCAGTCCTCCGTGACCAGCTCCGTCGCGATACCGCTCCCTCCCTCGCGCAAGGCGACGCTGCAAGTCGCAACTTCATGGGGCCCTCTCGGGATCGAAGCGGGCGGCATCTGGGCGAACTCGAACAAGGTGGGGGAGACTTTCCAGATCGCCGAGAAGACGGCTGACGGCAGCTACGACATTTTCATCGACGACGTCCGGGATTCCGATGCGTTGGGTGCGAAAGGGAAGGTGACCCTGATCTCCGGGCGGTGGCACTGGTACGCGCAGGGAGGGTATTACGGGATCGTCGCGGACGGCGGGCCGAACCCGATGGTTACCTACACCGGATGGAGGCTCAAGGAGAGCGATACGGGGAACAACACGAACTTCCTGACCGGTCTCGCCATGAACGTGGGGAACTTCCAGATCGGGCCGAACTTCCTCTGGCAGAAACCGGTGGTGGGGCCGATCCCGGGCGACGTGCCCTCTCCGGGATTCCCGCGGAATATCCTCGACGATCCGTTCGCCGTCCGCTCGAACCGCGAGACCGTCGCCGGGGAGCTTCTCCTGACGTACGATCCGACGCCGGCGAGCTGGATGTGGGCGTGGGATAACGACATGCGCGAGGACGCCTCCCTCGCGTGGAGCCTCGGGCTCATTCTCCGGCACCTGCCGACCACGATGGACGCGGCCATCGGCATTCTCGAGGATGGCAGAACGACCTTCGCGTTCCCGGGAGCAACCCCGCCGCGCGACCTGTGGGAAATGAACGCCCGGGTCGTTTCAGCGCTCAGCGGCAGCAGGCATCTGGTGGCGCACGTGTTCGCCGGCACCGGCGAGCCGAACGGCGACGATCCGCGGCTGATCCATCGGTATGGCGGCGACGCGCGCTTCGCGTGGGGCCCCGCGGCGCTCGCGGCCGCCGTCAAGGTCAACGACTGGGGACCGTACGACTATCACCGCGATTTTAACCTCACCTTTCCCCTGCAGCTCATGGGGGACGTTTCATACTCGCTCGGCACGCCGCGGTGGTTCGGGTTCCCGCAGACGCGCCTCGGCTTGCGGGGGACATGGCGGTCGCTGGACCAGTATTCGCCTCGATACTGCCCCGCCTACACGCCCGGCGCGGGAGGATCGCTCGTATGTGATCCGACGGCTTCGGGATCCGAGGGGAGCGAGTGGGAAATCAGGACCTATTTCCATGTAACTCTCTGAGGCGGACGTGCCGGGGCTAGGTCGCCAGATGGCAGGCGGCGGAATGATCCCCGCCGTACAGCATCAATTCCGGCGAGCGTTCCCGGCAGATGTCCACGGCCAGGCCGCATCGGGGATGGAAACGGCAGCCCGCGGGAGGAGTGCGCAAGCTCGGCGGCGAGCCGGGAATGCTTGTGAGCTCTTCCGTGCTCCCTCGCACCGACGGGAAGGAGCGCAGGAGCCCCTGCGTGTACGGGTGCTTCGGGGCTTTGCGCAGTTCCGCCGACGGCCCGATCTCCACGAGCTTCGCGGCATAGAAGATCGCCACGCGGTCGGAGAACTGGAGCATCCGGGCGAGATTGTGCGTGATGAAGAGTGTGGAGAAGTCGAGCCGCCGCTGCAGCCGGCGGATTTCCGTGAGGATCGAGTGTTCAACGATCACATCGAGCGCCGTCGTCGGTTCGTCGAGGATCACGAGTGAGGGCTCGAGCGCCATCGCCAGCGCGATGCACACCCGCTGCCGCATTCCTCCCGAGAGCTGATGCGCGAACGAGTCGACGCGGTCGCCGGGGATGCCGACCATTTCCAGCAGATCGACCGCTCGCTGTCGGGCCTCGCGGGCGTTCGCCGCGTCGTGCGCGAGCATGGTGTCGGTGATCTGCTCGCCGACGGAAAGCACTGGGTTGAGCGCGTCCATGGCACTCTGGAAGACCAGGGAGATACATTTCCAGCGAAGCTCGCGCAGTTCGTCCTCGCTCAACGAGAAGAGGTCGCGTCCTTCGAACAGCGCCTCGCCGCGGGATACGATCGCGGGGGGCGGGAGTATTCTCATCAGGGCCTGCGCCATCGTGCTCTTCCCGCAGCCCGATTCTCCCGCGATGCCGATGAACTCGCCCCGATGGATATCGAGCGATACCGCGTCGACCGCCCGGACGGGTCCCTGATCGGTGATGTAGTCGACGCAGAGATCCCGGATAGAGAGCAGCTTCTCGTTCATCGTTCGATCACCACCGGTGTCGACCGCGTCGGCTCGTGTCCCCTGCGCTTCAGGTGGATACGCCATGCGTGTTCCATCTGGAGCCGGGGATTGGTGATCTCGTCGAAGCCGGAATTGAGCAGGATCAGACCGAACCCGACCAGTGCGAGGGAGATGCCGGTGGGGGCGAAGGTCCACCAGGCGCCCGTCAGGAGCGCCGCGTCGTTCTGCGCCCAGTAGAGGTTTGTGCCCCAGGTGACCGCCGAAACGTCTCCCAGCCCGAGGAACTCGAGACCCACCTGCGCTCCAATCGCATAGACGGTGCTGCCGATGACCTGCGCCACGAGCAGCGACGTCATGGTCGGCAGGATCTCGCACGCGACGATCCGGAAGCTCGATTCACCGGATACGATGGTCGCGGCGACGAAGTCGCGCTTGCGCTGAGTCAGGGTTTGGGCTCGTATGACGCGCGCGTTCCAGGCCCATCCTGTGACCACGAGCACCAGACCGAGCGTGAGCGGGCCGGTCGGCAGGTAGGCGGCGATGACGATGGCGAGCGGCAGCCCGGGGATAACGAGGAAGATGTTGAAGAGCAGCGAGAGGAGTCCGTCCACGCGTCCGCCGAAGTAGCCGGCCGCGATGCCGATCAGGGCCCCGATCGCCACTACGACCAGTCCGACGCCGAACCCGATTGCCAGCGATGTCCTGGCACCCGCGACCAGCTGCGCGAACACGTCCTGTCCTTGGCCCGTGGTGCCGAGCCAGTGCTCGGCTGAAGGCGGTTGAAGCGGCATTCCGATGGGCGCCTTCGGATCTCCCACGAGCAGCGGGCCGAGGATGGCGACGAGGATGAAGAAGGAGATGATGACGGTCCCCGCCGCGGCCTTGCGGTCGCGCCGAATCGCAGTGAGCCATACCGAAAATCCCGATTCCGATTTCGCCGTCGATCCGCTCATGATGTCGACTCCCGCGTCCGAGGATCGAGCCAGAGATAGAGAACATCCACGAGGAGATTGGCGCCGAGCACGGCCAGCGTGATGACAAGGAAGATGCCCTGCATGAGTGGGTAATCCTGGTTACGGACGGCCTGCACGAGCAGGTATCCCTGGCCGGGATACGAAAACACGATCTCGGTGAGCAGCGAGCCTCCGAGGACGAACCCGAGCGCCATGCCGAATCCCGTAATGCTCGGCAGGAGTGCGTTGCGCGCCGCGTACTTCAGGACCACCCGCGACTGCGGGAGCCCCTTGGCGCGGGCGAGGTTCACGAAATCGGAGCCGAGCACGGAGATCATCGTGTTGCGCATCGAGATGAGCCATCCGCCCAGGGTCGCCAGCACGACCGTGGCGATCGGCAGCGCGGCGTGGCGCAGGACGTCGGCGATGAACGCGAAGGAAAGCCCCGGCGTGAGATCGTCACCGTACGCATGCCCAAGCGGGAACCAGCCGAGCGTGAATCCGAGAATGTACAGCGCCACCATGGCCAGCCAGAAGTAGGGAAATGCGCCGAGCAGCGCGAACACCGGTGTCAGCCAGGTATCGATCACGCCGTGCCGCCACCATGCGGCGCCGATTCCGAGAAGGGTGCCGATCGTGAAGCTCACCACCACCGCGGTTCCGGCAAGAAAAAGCGTCCAGACCAGCCCGGTGCCGATAACGTCCATCACAGGGGTTGGAAAGTATGCCACCGAGATACCGAAATCGCCATGGAGGACACTTCCGAGATATGTGAAGTACTGGCTTATGAGAGGCGCATCGGTGAGACCGAACGTCTCCCGCAGCGCCTCGAGCGCCTCGGGGCCGAGCCTGCCGCGGAAACGCGCGAAGAGGGCCGTCGCCGGATCGCCCGGCATCAGGCGCGGAAGAAAGAAGTTGAGCGTCAGCGCCGACCAAGCCGCCAGGAGGTAGAAGCCGATCCGTCGCAACAGATATCGCAATCCCGCCTCCTAGCGTGGTCTGAGTCTCGTCAGGACCAGCAGACATTCGCCCCGGTCGAACTTATTCGGTGATGGATCCGCATACGGCTGCTCCTGCGAAGGGAATCCCTCGAACCGGCTCGTATTGTACTCCGCCCATGAGGGATTCGGATAGAGCGGGATCGCCGGGGCCTCGGCCACGAAGATCCGCTGGAGTTCGCTGCTGAGACGCCGCTGGCCCGCCGGATCGGATTCTCGCTCGAAGTCGGCAAGCGCCTTGTCCGCCGAAGGGCTGCCGTACCGGTGCCAGTTACCCATCGAAATCTCGCCGACTGGGCGCACCGTCGCCGAGGACATGAGCCACCGGTAGAACAGATAGGGGGTGGGGCCTTCGAACGACCATCCCATGCTCAGATCGAATCTCCCTTCCTGGACCCGCTGGAACCAGGCGCTGAAATCATAGGTCCGCACCGAAGCTTCGATCCCTATCGCTTTGAGTCCCCGGGCGATCACCTGCGATCCCCGCACCCAGTCGGACCATCCGGAAACGGTCAGGATCTCGTATCGCCACGGCGCCCCGTCCGCCAATCGGCGCACGCCCCCCTCGCCTCGCGGGTATCCCGCTTCGTCCAGCAGCGCGTTGGCACGCTCGACGTCGAATCGCACCCAGTCGCCTTCCGCCGCGATCGCCGAATCGCGCCATGCCGTATAGGCGTCGCTGAGGCCGGTGGCGTCGGCGGGGCGAGAGTATCGGTACAGGGCCACTTCGACGAGCAGATCGCGATCTATCGCCATGCTGATCGCCTTGCGGACCCTCACGTCATCGAAGGGGGCGTGGGAGGTATTCGCGTAGAGAAAGATGCTGCTGCCGGTGAGAGGGAACCAGTACCGGTGGGACTGCGGCGAGCGCTTCACGAACACGCGGTCGATGGCCGGAATGAAGTTGCCCGCCCAATCCACCTCATCGTAGACGAGCGCAAGGTTGGCGCGATCATTGGAAGGCATCGCGGGAAAGCGCAGAGCGTCGAAGTGCGGCAGTCCCTGCTGCCAGTAGCGGGGATTTCGCCCCAGCTCGTAGATCTGATTCCGAAAAACACGCACCTCCGTGAAGGGGCCCGTGGCCACCGGATTCTCGTTGGGGAAGGCGACCGGATCCTCCACGCCGCTCCAAACGTGCTCGGGGACTATCTGCTGGGCCGCCACCTCGTCGAACCCGGGTATGAAGATCCGCTTGAAACGAAAATCGACCGTGCGGTCGTCGAGCGCCTTCACATCCGCGAGGAAGCCCCAGACGCCCCTGCGATCGAGGGCGGGATAGCGCTTGAGCAGATTGAACGTGAAGGCGACGTCGTGCGCGCCAAACGGCCGTCCGTCCGACCAGAGGACGCTGTCGCGGGTGGTCACGCGGAGCACGAGGTTTCCCTCGAGCCATTCGTGCGATACGCCGAGCCACGGGACATATTCGGTGCGGACGCTGTTGAATACGAAGAGCGGCTCGTAGATTCCAGCGAGGCTCGGCCAGCGGGCCGCCGTCGCCGTGGTCAGGGGATTGAAGTTCCTGACCCAGGAAGCCTGCTGTTCCTGCGAAACGACGAGCACTCCTCCCGGCGGGCGGGGTATCTTCCTGACGCAGGATGCTCCGGCGAGGACCGCGAGCAGCGAGGCGATCAGGACCGCGTGCCGGAAGAGCGAGCAGCGTCTCATCGCGCGACCTTGTAGACCTTGACCCAGTCGACGAGCATCGTCTGCGGGAAAACGGTGCTCTCGTTCGGAGGACCGACGAAGTTGCCGCCCACGGCGACATTCAGAATGATGAAGAACGGGTGATTGTAGACCCAGGTGCCGCCGCTCGGGAGATCATTGGGAGTAACGGATTGATACGACTTGTTGTCCACCATAAATGTGATGTGGTCCTCGCTCCATTCAACCGCGAATACGTGAAAGCCGGCGTTGAATCCGTCCCCCGCCTGAATGAAGCGCTTGGTGATTGCGCCGCCGCCGTAGTATCCCGGGCCGTGAAGGCTGCCGTAAATCACGTTCGGCTCCTGGCCGCGGTACTCCATGATATCGACCTCGCCGCAATCCGGCCAGCCCACGGCGCTGAAATTCGCGCCCAGCAGCCAGAAGGCGGGCCACAGACCCTGGCCGATGGGGAGTTGGATACGCGCCTCGAACCGCCCGTATCCTTGGCTGAAATGCCCCATAGTGATCATGCGCGCCGCGGTATAATCGCATGTGAGATATTTTTCCTTCCGGGCCGTGATGGCGAGGTGGCCTTCCCCGTCGAGGCATGCGTTCTCGGGGCGGTTGGTGTCGTATTCAAGCTGGTTGTTGCCCCAGTTCGTGCCGATGTCGAAGCTCCACTTAGCCGTATCGGGCAGCTGGCCGGCCGGCCCCGTGAAATCATCCTCCCATGCGAGCACGAGCTGGTAGCTCTGTTCTTCTCCGTTGTCGCGATCGCATCCGTGCGCCGAGGCGAGCGCGATCGCGGCCACCGCCGCCGCAAGAAGGAATCCGCTTACCGGCACGCGCCGGTGGCTTCTCGTTGACGAACGCTTCGTCATCATCGTCTTCCTCGTTTCTTCAGGCGCCGCTCGCGCCGATCGTCACTTGTGGAAGTATATGTTATCGACGAACGCGATCATTCCCGTATATTGGCTGGGGGGCTTCAAGCCTCCCCCGGATACGACGAGCTGCGCGAGATGCGCCCTGCTCGCGAGACCGGGCGTTCCCATGAAGTTCGCGAGAGGAATGTCGAAGCTCACCCAGCTTCCGGGGACGATCGCGGGATTGGTCGTCGTGCTGAAGGTCAGCTCGCGCTCGGTATCTTCATCCCCGGGATCCGTTCCCTGGTATGCGCCGTCGGCGCCGAAATCGACGAGCTTGACCCTGAAGAACATGAACGTCACGCCCTGCTGCGTCGGCATCCAGAGGTCGAAATGGAAGTAGTTCATGTCCGTCGCGTTGACGAGCGACGTCGTGAACTCGATGCCGGCGTAGCCGAGATACGAGGACGTCGTGTACGCCTTGATATTGTCGCCGGAGACTCTGAAGTCCGTCACGGTGGCCAGAGAGGACCAGTCGGCCAGCCATTTATCGATCGTGATGTTGCCGTATGCGTTGCTGAATAGCGAGATGACGTCGGGGGCGGGGTGCGTCGGCGACGGCGCCGGCAGGGTGGGGGAGGCGAAGACGTTCAGCTGCAATTGGCCGGTGACGGGCGTCTCGCCGAGCGTCGCCGTAATGGTCGCCGTGCCGCCTCCGATCGTTTTGATCGCTCCGTTGACGAGCGCCGCGACGGTATCGTTCGACGAGGCGAAGGTGAGGTAGCCGGGCAAGTGCGCGATGAGCTCATCGGTGCCTTCGACGTCGAATATCGTCTTCGTGCCCGTGGCGTTCACCGTCGCTCCGACGAACGTGCTCAAAGCCCGCGATTCCATCGAGGGACGCGGATTCGAGATCGTGGCGTCGCCCTTGAAAATCACCTGGTCGAACCAGATGGTGCAGCCGTCGTCGTCTTCCGCATCCTCCGCGAAGAAGAAGAGCCCCCCTTCCGACGTCAGCTTTTCAGGCAGCGGAATGGGAATGATGTAGTATGTCCACTCGGCGGTGAGCGGGATGTTGTTCCATTGGGCGGTGTATTTCGAATTGCCGGTATTGTCGTTGCCGAGCCCCGCCACGTTGAGGGTCGCCGGCTCGCTCGCTCTCGCCCAGAAGGTGAGCGCGGTGTACCCCGACAGATCGCGCAGCGCGCCCGTCGTGAAAGCTCCCCCGGCGTATGCGCCCGGCGGGGGCACGGTGACCTTGAGAGAGGCGACCCCGTCATGCTTTTCCTGCGCGTCGATCGTCAGGGCGTAGAGATACGAGCCCATGAAAGCCTGAAAATCGACCTTCGATCCGAAGTCGTCGTCGAAGACCACGGGATCTGTGATGGGGGGCGCCGGCTGCAAGGTCCCGGTATCCCTGCTGCAGCCAGCGGTCACGAGCAGTATCAGGGCGAGAAGAACGGTCGCTTGAATCAGATTGCCGATTTTCATGAGACCCTCCGAGTGTGATAACGATTATTGATTGCGTATCAATATGAACCGGGAGCGGTGGCATAATCAACATCATTTTAGGAGGACGGAAACGGCCTTTACCCGTGTGGGCGCCCCGGCCGATTTCCATAACCCGAGACCGATTCTAGCAGAATTCCTTACGGCAGTCAAAGAGGAACGCCGGAGGGTTAATTCATGTTCTCAATCGAGCCTGCCGCCGCACCGGCTGCGCGAAATCTTGACACGGACTCGAATTTCTTATAGAAATGAATTGCTCTGCCTTTATGGAAGAGATGACGTTTCATGGCATACTCCAATTCGGCTGGCACCTCGATAAGGAGGCTTCGAGTGGACCCTATCAATGCGTGGAAAAACCGTCTTGCGGTGTGGTTCTTCTTTCTGGCCCTGGCTCTTCTAACCTGGACGACCATTCTGGCCGATGAGGGAATGTGGACATTCGACAATCCCCCCGGCAAGCTGCTCAGGGAACGCTATGGCTTCGAGCCCACGAGAGAGTGGCTCGATCATGTGCGGCTTTCCTCGGTGCGCTTCAACGACGGCGGTTCCGGCTCCTTTGTCAGCCCGAACGGCCTCGTCCTCACCAACCATCACGTCGCCCGCGGGCAGTTGCAGAAAGTTTCGACCCCCGAAAATGACCTCGTGAAGAACGGCTTCTACGCCCGCACCGCGGCGGAAGAGATGAAGTGCCCCGATCTCGAGCTCAACGTGCTCATGTCCCTGGATGATGTCACCGCCAAAGTGACCGCCGCAATCAAACCGGGTATGACCGACAAGCAGGCCAACGATGCGCGCAAAGCCGCCACGGCCAAGATCGAGAAGGAAAGCCTCGACGCCACCGGCCTGCGCTCCGATGTCGTCAGTCTCTATCAGGGCGGCGAATACTGGCTCTATCGCTACAAGAAGTACACCGATATCCGCCTCGTCTTTGCCCCC
>Ga0315294_10001565_pt1 | contig 25006 bp, 20 predicted proteins | sample YL17G13_40_MG_FD_203626 | JGI IMG/M metagenome (GOLD analysis project Ga0315294, IMG submission 203626) | Sediment microbial communities from Yellowstone Lake, YNP, Wyoming, USA - YL17G13_40 | ecosystem: Environmental > Aquatic > Freshwater > Lake > Sediment | place: USA: Wyoming | collected...
CACTCTCCCCATTTTACCCCGGCCTCCCAGCCGGTAGTTTATAACATTCATTAATCCATAAGAACACAAGGTGGACTCGTTAATGGCGTGTTTTCTGAAATGTTGATCTGCCTATCCAGCCATCCAATCAATTAACTCAAGCTGTCTCTTGGCGCATCTTGCCTGTTCAAAGAAAGAGTGGGAGAGGTTTCCCCCGGAATTCGCGGTGCATTCACAGATGAAGATTTTATTTCTCTGTAATACAGCCGACGTGACGCAAGGAATGCGCCGGCGTCCCTGGGTCATTTCTAATATAGCGATGAACTTATTATTTCCTTGGTATGACCTTCACGGCGGGAGCGTCTTTCGCGAAGAGGCACCGGCTTTCTTTTGCAGATTGGATAGCTGCTGCTGCAGATCGCTCAATTTCTTTTGTAATAGGTTGATTTTCGCTTGTGTAGCGACGATCTCATGTTCCTTAGCCGTTACCTTGTTCTGCAATTCTGTCCGCCGCTTATAATATGCGTCCTTCTCTTGTGAACTGTTGCCCTTAGGTGGGGTGGGACGCTGAGCTCTGAGTTGATTCAGATCGTCCACCAGCTGCCGGAGCTGTTTCTCTGCATCTTCAATCGCTTGCTGCATATTCTTAATAGCGCCTGTCATTCCCTGAATCTGTGCCGTTGTATCCTGTGACTGGTTCACATTCGGACTCTGGGCTCCGGGCGTTTGCGCCTGGCCTATCCCCTGGGGTTGTGCAATGGCCAGTTGCGGCGCCAGCGCGATAGCAATACTCAAAAGAGCAAAACATATCATACGAACTGTCTTCTTCATAAAACCGCTCCCCATTCTATTTCTTTCTGGCTAATTCGTCATTCATAAGGACAGCAAATATTGGCCTGAAATATGCGAAAAAATATATCTATAAAGATGATCAGTCAGAGGCTGGACATCACCATTCCCGCCAGGATTCTGAAACCCGTAGTTGCCAGCATTCCTCGAAGTGTAAATGGACCGGTCACAGTTTCCAAAATGCGGAGGAACAGGCCCGGCCATGACAATGGGGGATTCCTACTTCTTCAGCTTGGTGAATTTCGAGCCCTGTATCATGGCGCCGGCCATCAGGCCTTTCTGACCGAATACGAACCCAACGATAGGCTGTTTGAATTTTGTCGTATCTATGGAACCCTCGGCGCCATATTCCATTACCGTTACCGTGCCATCGACACCAGCCTGCCAGTTGTCGCTGTTACGGAATTTTTTCAGGGCCGCTTCATCCATGAAGACGAGGATGACGTCCTTTCGCTGGGCCCCGATCTGATAACCCAGAGAGGCTGCGGTTACATTATAGTAATCCACGGTTTGTCCACCAATTCGGAAGGCGCCTTCACCATACTCGCCACCGATGATGAGACCGGCCTGAATGACATTCGGTATGACGAGAACACCTTTGGCTGCTTTGAGAAATTCATTCGCGCCTTTGACCTCTTTGATAAAGCGGTCGAGAGCCACATCAACACTAACGTTGATCTCCTTCGCTGTGGCAGCGAAAGCTGTATGGAGAGGCAGGCTTACGATAATCACGAGCGTAAATATGGCCAAAATCATTTTACGGGTCAATTTTATTTTCATTTTTATTCCTCCTGTTCTTAAGAAATTGACAAACGAGAAGCATTCATATCCTCTAATAAATAGATCAGATTATTCTCAGAGCTATTCTGCAATTCATGAAAAGACTGATTTATGTATTCAAAATACCTTAAATCATGGCCGGGGTCAATATGGCTTTCTCGGACATCACGAAGCCATTCATCCAGAGAGGTGCAGTTTGTAAACGTGAAGAAGGGACATGAATGATTAATGATTAAGGATAAATGATGGTTAGGGCAGTATAAAATATTCTTATGTGCTCTTGTGAAATAATAGGGAAAGTGATATTAATAATCGGATATATCCTTAGGGGAGGAGAATAGGCGCGTAACAAATGGCAACAGAACTGACATACGTAGTCATTACGCCATACAGTCTCATGAAATCGCGTACCGGAAATATCATTGCGCGACTCATGTCATTCTCGGGCTGCGATCTGGTAGGCGTCAGGATGATGAGGCCATCGGATGAGTTTGTGGATGAGTATATGCGGCGAGTGAAAAGTCTGGGCATCGAAGCTAAAATAGAGCACGCCTTGGTCGATTATATCGATCAGAATCTGCGTCGCGAAAATATCCTCGGTCAGACTAACCGCTGCCTGTTTCTCCTGCTTGCGGGCGAGAATGCGGTGGAGCGTGTCTACGATGTGGTCGGAAAACTCACGACGGAGGCAGAATCTGAAGCCATGCGAGGGACGATTCGCGGCACTTACTGCGACTTCATAACCAATCCCGACGGAACGATCAGGTATTTCGAACCGGCTGTTCTTGTGCCCACGAATCTTAAATATGCAAAAACGAATTTGGAGCTGTTCGCAGAGCTTGGATTCAATGACTCGGGTATTTACGAAGAATCTGCTGAAGGAGAGACCACGCTGGTCATTTTGAAACCGGACAATTTTTTCAAGCATTCCGTCCGTACCGGAAATATGATCGACATGTTTTCGAAGACAGGTCTCAGGATAGTTGGAGCCAGAGTGATCCGGATGAGTGCCGCGCAAGGTGAGGCATTCTATGGTTTCCTGAGAGGCACATTCAAACGAAAGCTGAAGAAACAAGTAGCTGAAAAAATCAAGGAAAGAATATGCGGTCTCTTTGGGTTTGACATTACGGATGAAGAATACAATGCCATGGCGGCGTTAATCAACGAGACGAATGCGGAATACGAGTTTTCCCAGATCGTGCAATATTTGACAGGAATTGATCCGAACAGCGTGGCGCCCGAAGATCGCGAAAAGCCTGGCATACATCGATCGCTGGCGCTTCTTTATCGGGGATATAGCGCAGTTGGGAAGATCAGGGGTCGATTAGGCGAATCCGATCCGGCAAAAGCAGCCGCAGGCACCATTCGTTCGGATTTCGGGCAGAGCATTTTGCAGAACGCAGCGCACGCATCGGATTCTGTCCAACGAGCTATCCATGAAAGAAAGATCATCGGCCTGTACGATAACGCCGGTGATGATTGCGCGAAAATCATCACAAAATGGCTGAAAGAGGGTTAGATCATATTTGAGACGTTGCGTCATTGCGAGGATTTGTTTTTTAGTTGATAGTGAGAGCTTCATAGAGGAGGAACAAAATGAGTAAACGGTCGAGAGAGGATGCCAAGCGCTGGGTGGAGAAAGCTGCTGCTTTTTATAAGACTTCAGGCAAAAGAATCGCTTTGGCTGAATATACGAATCCCAGCGGACAGTTCGTCCAGGACGAAATGTATATATACGTCTTGAACGCCAGGGGGACCATGCTTGCACACGGAGTCAATGAGAGGTTCGTGGGAGAGGATTTCAGTGAACTCAAGGACGCAGACGGAAAAAGTTTTGTCCGGGAGATCCTCGATATGGCAAACACTGAAGGCAGCGGCTGGGTAACGTACAAATGGTATAACCCGGTGACCAAAGAAGTGTGGCCTAAGACAGCTTATTTCAGAAAAGTAGATGACCTTATCATTTGCAGCGGCATTTACGGGGAATAAATTATAAAGAGGTCCGTATATTCCCCTTTGCAGAGCCGGAAGTCGTAAGGACTGCACTAATCTTCATTATCAGCGTCTACCTGTTCCGGGTCGAGATCATTGCCGGTGTTGATTTGTCGGGGTTCTTAGCCGCGATATTATCATAGAAGGCACGAATCTTTTCCATATCGGCCCCAATGTTTCCGGTCGGCATAAGTATCGGGCCGAAACCTCCCTCCTTTCGCATATAATCTATGAAACCCATCACAAGAGGGACGTTAGCGCCCATGGCGATGTAATAGAATCCTGACTTCCAGTGATTGGCCCTCTTTCGTGTTCCCTCGGGAGCAACAATCATTATCATTCTCGGCTGTTCATTGAAGGCCTGGACGGTTTGCGCAACCACATCACCGGATTTTGCGCGATTCACGGGAATGCCCCCCAGCCATTTGAAGAAGGTGCCGAAAGGCCATTTAAAAATGGGTTCCTTTCCCAGCCAGTACATCTTAACCTTGAATGCCAGGATTATGGCGAGTCCCACGGGTAAATCCCAGTTTGAGGTATGAGGGGCGACTATCATGACGAATTTGGGGGCGTCCGGTACCTGGCCTGCTCTCCGCCATCCGAAGATTCTCAGAACAATTATGGCAAGAACTTGTAGCACGTTCCGTAAGATGGGGATGTCGAAGATGGTATAGCGCATGAGCCCTTTGATTTATCGTCTTGATCGGAAGCCTTAATAACCACGTAGCAGCATTTCGGTCAAGGACATTGTTACTATGAATCGCCATTGCGACCTTTAGATCAGGATTTTCGAGGCAAAAAGTGAGGACATCCCCGGTCGCGGATCGCTGCACTGTTTATGACAATGCTTTCTTGATATCCTTTACGAAGGACGATGCGATTTGGATGAGGTCGCCTTTGCCTCCGTTCTCACCAATGAGACGTACAAGAGCGCTTCCGACAACGACGCCATCCGCGCAGGAGGCGATCTCCGCCGCCTGCGCCGGTGTTGAGATACCGAAACCGATGACGAGTGGCAGGGCGCTTACTTTCCGGATGCGTTCTACATCAACTTTAATATCTTGAATGAGAGGCTTTGCCGTTCCCGTTACTCCCGTGATGGAGATATAGTAGAGAAATCCCGTCGCACTATTTGCAATTTGTGCGATGCGGACATCGGTGGTTGTGGGTGCGATAAGAGAAATAAAATCGAGACCCGCCATGTCCGTATACTGCCGCAGTTCATGCGATTCTTCCGGTGGCAGATCAACGACAAGGATGCCGTCAACACCGGCTCGCTTTGCGCTTGCAGCGAATCGTTCATTGCCGTAAGAAAAAATGGGATTGTAGTACCCGAAAAGGACAATGGGAATATCACTGACTTCTCTCAAGGATTCTATCATATCCAGGATACCGGAGAGTGTCACTCCTCGACGGAGTGCCCTCTGCGAGGCAGCCTGAATGACGGGGCCATCCGCCGTCGGGTCAGAAAAGGGAACTCCTATCTCGATGATATCGACACCCGCTTCTTCGAGAGTGAGTATCAGCCTGCGGGTGGTTTCCAGGTCTGGATCTCCGGCCGTAAGATATACAACCAATGACTTCTCCTTTTTTTCTTTAAGTTCCCGGAATTTGCGTTCGATTCTTCCTCTCATAAAAGCATCTCCAGATGATCTCCCTGTTTGAAAAAGGGGAATTGCAAGAGTCACGTTATCTACATCCTCTGTGATATTATCTCCGCGTCCTTATCTCCCCTGCCTGAGAGGTTGACGATGATGATCTTATTCTTAGCGAGTCTGGGAGCGAGTTTAGCAGCGTGGGCCAGTGCGTGGGCGCTCTCCATGGCTGGGATGATGCCTTCCAATTTAGAGACAAGCATAAAGGCCGCGACTGCCTCATCGTCGTCAATGCTCACGTAGGTTGCCCTGCCTGTATCCTTGAAATAGCCGTGTTCAGGGCCGACACCAGGATAGTCGAGTCCCGCTGCTATGGAATAGGCATCACAAATCTGGCCGTTTCCATCCTGAAGCAGGTAGGTCTTGTTGCCATGAAGGACGCCGACACTTCCGGCGGATATGCTTGCTGCATGGTATCCTGTCGTAATGCCCTTTCCCGCTGCCTCTACGCCTACCATCTCAACATGGGGTGCGTCTTTAAATGGATAGAAAAGTCCCATGGCATTGCTGCCGCCGCCGATACAGGCAATAAGGACATCGGGAAGCCGTCCTTCTTTCTTCATGATCTGCCTCTTTGTCTCTTTACCGATTACACTTTGAAATTCACGGACCATCATGGGGTAAGGATGAGGGCCTGCTGTTGTGCCGATCACATAAAAAGTGTCTCTTACTCTCGATACCCAGTGCCGCATTGCTTCATTCATAGCGTCCTTGAGGGTCGCCGTTCCCGATGATACAGGTACGACCTCGGCTCCGAGTATTTTCATGCGAAATACATTGGGGGCCTGCCGTCTGATATCTTCCTCTCCCATGAAGATCATGCATTCCATGCCGAAAAGGGCGGCCACCGTGGCTGTGGCTACACCATGCTGACCGGCTCCTGTCTCTGCAATTACCCTTTTTTTACCCATACGCCTGGCAAGAAGTCCCTGGCCGAGGGTATTGTTTATCTTGTGCGAGCCTGTGTGATTGAGATCTTCGCGCTTGAGGTAGATCCTGGCCCCGCCCAGTTCTTCTGTGAGACGTTTCGCATAATAGAGAGGGGTTTCCCTGCCTGCGTATTCACTAAGGTAATAGGCGAATTCATCCCTGAACTGCTTGTCTTTTCTGGATGCCTTATAAACCTCCTCAAGCTCTATGAGGGCGGGCATGAGGGTTTCTGCGACATAGCGGCCGCCGAAGATTCCGAAGTGTCCTTTCTTATCTGGCAGTGACTGGTGCATGTTTTCTCCTCGTAAATATTTCTGTGGTGCTCTTTTTCCCAGCAGCATGGACCGTCTCAATCATGCTCTGAACTTTTTTAGGATCCTTTTTCCCGGGTGAGAGTTCAACGCCGCTGTTGACATCTACGGCATGTGGTGAAACTGTTCTGATTCCCTCCAGAATATTGCCGGCATTTAATCCTCCCGAGAGAACGAGCAGGTGCATTTCTTTCAATTTGGCTGCGAGCTCCCAATTGGATTTCTTTCCCGTTCCGCCGTAGAGTCCAGATTCACGCGCGTCTATTATGACCGCCTTGACACCGTATCGCTTTACGATGCTAAGGTCTTCTTCGTTCCTGGGTGAGATTGCCTTGATCAGAATGGATTGTGGAAATTCGCGGCAGTAATCAGGCGATTCATCACCGTGAAGCTGAATCATATCAAGTCCGCAGAATTCATATATTTCCCTGATAGCATGGATATCATGATTTACGAAGACACCCACTTTCGAAATATCGTCCGGGAGATTTCGTATGACGCGCATTGCTGTTTCAGGTGTCAGATATCGCGGGCTCTTCTCATAGAAGATAAACCCCAGTGCATCAGCACCGTATGCGAAGGCCATAACGGCGTCTTCCATGTTGGTAATCCCGCAGATCTTTATTTCCATTCCTCGCTCTTCTCCGGCAGAGTTGGACAAAGGATATCATGATTCACGCGTATGTATTCAAATGATTTGATATCTATTTTCACTTTCTTAACCTTTCGCTTAAATCCTTGACCCCTTGAATCACCTTTTTTATTCCTTGCCCAGAAGCTCTCGTAACTTCCGCCCCATATTATCAGACGTCATAAGGGTCTCGCCTATCAGAAATGCATGAATTCCTGCCTTCGTCAAAGTCTCAATGTCCTGTCTGGACCAGATGCCGCTTTCGCTTACTATAATCCTGTCCGCGGGAATAGAGGCCGCGAGACTTATGCTGGTCTTCAAATCTACCGAAAAAGTCATGAGGTTCCTGTTATTAATCCCGATAAACTTGGCGTCTGAAGCGAGCGCCTTCTCCAACTCTCCTCGGGAATGAATCTCGCAGAGTACGGAAAGACCGAGAGATTTGGCAAGACTGGAGTATTCTCTCAACTGAACATCTGTTAGAATTCCTGCAATGAGAAGGATGGCATCTGCCTGGACATAACGAGTCTCATATATCTGATAGAGGTCGATGATGAAATCCTTTCTCAGGAGAGGAAGACGAACATATTGCTTTATATTCGCAAGATGAACGTCATCTCCACCGAAAAACACCCTGTCCGTGAGGACGGATACTGCCGCAGCGCCGCTCTCTTCGTAGAGTAAAGCAATTCGGACAGGATCAAAATCTTCTCGGAAGACTCCCTTTGAGGGTGAGCGTCTCTTAACTTCCGCAATAATGGCACAATCCCGGCCGCTTATCGCTTCATGGAAATTGCGGGGGGAGGGGAGGTCCATGATAGCATGTTTCAATTCCTGAAGCGGCCTGATCCTTCTCAGATGGGCGACTTCTTCTTTTTTTACTTCGATAATCTTGTCTAAAATCATGGCGATATAAAAATGGTGCCCCTGTCATTTCGAGTGGAAGAAGAAATCTGGTAACGTAATATGTCTAACGCAACAGATTCATCGCCTCCTCGCTCCTGGAATGACACGATATGTATTTTAGTCGAATTTTCATGATCAACTGTTACTCAGCTCGATCAGGGACTGAAGTTTTCTTATGGCGGCGCCGTTGTCAATGCATTCCTGCGCTATTTCAATCCCTTCCTTGATCGTATTGGCCATTTCGCCAGCCATAATCGCTAAAGCCGCATTGAGGACAACAATGTTTCTGCAGGCCCCGCTGTTGCCTGTCAAAACACTTTTTGTCATCTCGGCATTAACCGATGCGTCACCGCCAAGAAGGGCGTCACCCGGAAAGATGTCGCCGAAGAAGAGAGCCGCATCGATATCATATGTATTGATAAGACCGTTCTTAAGCTCCGTTACGCGTGTCTTACCAGTTACCGTTGCCTCATCCAGGCCGTCCGAGCCATGAACCACAAAGGCCGTCTTTGTGCCGAGGTTCTTAAGAACACCGGCGAACATCTCTGTAAGCCTTGGATCATAGACACCGATGAGCTGAGATGTCGCGCCGGCGGGATTTGTTAATGGTCCAAGCATGTTGAATATCGTCCGTATCCCGATCTCCCTGCGGGGGCCGATGGCATATTTCATCGCACCGTGGAGTTTAGGGGCGAAGAGAAAACCAATACCGATTTGATGAATGCACTCTTCGACAATCTCCGGTTCGGCGCTGATATTGACGCCTAAGGCTTCCAGGACATCGGCGCTCCCGCAGCCGCTGGAGACAGCGCGATTCCCGTGTTTGGCCACTGTCAGGCCCGCCGCTGTCACGACGAAGGCGGCGGTAGTGGAAATATTGAAAGTCTTCATTCCATCACCACCGGTCCCGCAGGTATCCACAATAATCGGCGACCGGGCGTCTATCCTTGTGGCTTTTCTGCGCATGATCCGGGCTGCACCTGTGACCTCATCAACGGTTTCACCCTTGATCCTGAGGCCCGTCATAAAAGCGGCGATCTGCGCGGGCGTCGCCTTGCCCTCCATAACTTCATCCATGACCTCCATCATTTGAGGCTCATTCAGGTCTTCACGATTTACTACCTTGGCAATTGCTTCCTTAATCATTGCAGTCTCTCCTTTTTTATAATTAATTCCAAAAAATTCCTCAAAATCCGTTTTCCCTGCGGTGTCAGGATAGATTCCGGGTGGAACTGTATCCCCTCCACCGCATATTCCTTATGCCTTACGCCCATTATTTCTCCTTCCTCTGTCCTGGCGCTGATCATGAGACATGATGGCAGCGAAGCTTCCTCTATCAGCAGGGAGTGATAGCGCCCGGCGATGAAAGGATTGGGGAGGCCTTTGAAGATAGTCTTTCCATCGTTGATGATGGGGGAGGTCTTTCCATGCATGAGCCTGTCTGCCCTGACCACCTTGCCTCCGAAGGCATAGCCGATGGCCTGGTGCCCGAGACATACCCCCATGATGGGTGTTGATTTGTGAAATTCCCTGATGACATCAACAGTGATCCCTGCCTCCTTCGGCGTACACGGGCCGGGGGAAAGAAAGATGGCATCCGGCGCGAGGTTCCTTATGCCTTCCAAGGTTATCTCGTCATTGCGATAAACCGCAACCGCCTGGTCTAACTGCCCTAAATACTGAACGAGGTTGTAGGTAAAGGAATCATAATTGTCGATCATTAGAATCATGCGTTGCTCCCTCAGATATTCTTTTTTAGTTCGAAGCCGGAGGCGGCAAGGCATATGGCTTGCATCATTCCTTCGCCCTTATTCACCGTTTCCTGATATTCCTTTTCCGGGTCGGAATCGGCCACGATGCCGGCGCCTACCTGTATAAAAACCTTTCCGTCTTTCACCAACATGGTTCTGATCGTTATGCAGAGATCCATATTGCCTGTATAACTAAAGTAACCGACAGCTCCTCCATAAGTGCCTCGTCTGGTCGGCTCAAGTTCATCGATGATCTCCATGGCCCTGACCTTCGGCGCACCGGATAGTGTGCCGGCGGGAAACGCGGCCGTGAGGACATCAAAGCAATCTTTTCCCTCGGCCAGTTGCGCCTGGATATTTGTGACAAGATGCATGACGTGGGAATACCGCTCCACAACCATAAGCTGATTAACCTGTACACTGCCGGTCTTCGCTATTCTTCCCAGGTCATTTCTCCCCAGGTCAACGAGCATGACGTGTTCGGCTCTCTCCTTCGGATCCTCCAGGAGCTCATGGGCAAGATGCCTGTCTTCCTGCTCGTTCCTTCCTCTTCTCCTCGTTCCTGCGATAGGCCGGAGTTCTGCGACCCCTTCTTCAAGCCTGACCATAACCTCAGGTGACGAGCCTATGAGAAACATATCTTCAAGCTTGAGGAAGAAGAGGTAAGGAGAGGGATTTACATAACGGAGCGCCCTGTAGAGATCGAGCGGGTCTATCCCGTTTTCCGTATGAAAGCGCTGTGACAGAACGACCTGTATGACGTCACCGGCAACGATGTACTCCTTGGCCTTCCGGACCATTGCCTCAAAGTCTTCCGCTGACATATTTGACCCGAGGGGCGCGTCGTTTTCCACCTTTCTGTATCGCTCCTTTGTTTCGACGGGCGTTCTCAGGATCGCAATCAGACTTTCTATCTTATCGATGGTTTCATCGTAGAGATCCTTGAGGGCTTGAGTGCCCTGGGTGGCAGCGCATGACACCACTTTGATCGTATGCCTGATATTGTCGAAAACAATCAGCGTATCGGTGATGAGAAAAATTGCATCGTCCGTCTTCAGGTCATCCAAGGCCAGTGCAGGGAGTTTTTCAAAATAACGAACCATATCGTAGCCCAGGAATCCGACGGCTCCCCCGTAAAACCGGGGCAGCCCGTCCACGGGAACGGGGTGATAGGTATTCAATAAGTCCTTCAGATATCTCAAAGGACTCCCCTCATGACGATGGCTTCTGCTTGTGCCGTTTTCGGAAATCACGACATGTTCTCCCTTGACCTTGAAAATAACGCGGGGGTCTGATCCCAGAAAGGTATAACGGCCCCATTTCTCGCCACCCTCGACGCTCTCAAGAAGAAAGACATGGGATTTCGAGGCGAGTTTCATGAGGGCGGATACAGGCGTATCTATGTCCGCCAGTATTTCCCTGTAAACAGGGATGAGGTTACCATGTTCGGCAAATCTCTTAAACTGGTCAAAGCCCGGATAATACATGTTGCAAAGTCCCTTCCTTTCTTACTTTAGCCAAAATAAAAAAGGCCGCTGATGATTGCGGCCTTCTGTTATGTTGCAAAAACAAAAAAACCGCGGAGTCCGAAGAGGTCTCCACGGCTATGCTTTAGTTAGCGAGATAAATCAGCGGTGGACAAACCCCTGTGTTGGATTCTGCCACCACCAGTTGATAATTATCGAAACTAGGTCTTTCAATTAAAGAGTGTCCTTCAAATATTTTCTGTCATATACCAGTGCATAGGGATATTGTCAATACTATTTTTCATTGCCATAAACGAGGGTTCAAATCATATATCTCCTATGTCCCTCTTTAGGAATGCCCCTGTAACTGCATCTCACTTGACACGGGTTGTTAAGTCTATTAGAGTCCATCTGTTTTCAATGGATATGAGGAGAAGTATCATGACTGAAATCTTATTTCGTAAAGTTAAAGGCCCGGCTGATCTCTATGCAAAGGACCTTTCTTCCTTGCTTGGTGATTTAAAAAGTCCGTTCAAAAAAGGGGATACGGTGGGGATCAAACTTCACTGGGGAGAGAAAGGCAATCGCAGCTTCTTGCCGCCCGATTATGCCAGGGAAATTGCACAATGGCTCCGCAAACAGGGTACGAGGCCCTTTGTCTTCGATACGACGGCGCTTTACTCGGGAGGCCGCCGCATTGCGAGCGATTCATTAAAGACGGCCCAAGAACATGGTTACACGGAAACATTCCTCGGCTGCCCGGTCATAATAGCGGATGGTCCCGAAGGCAGAGACACTGCAGATATACCTGCCGGTTTCAAGCATTTTAAAACAGTTCAAGTCGCTTCCGTCGTGGAGAAAACAGACGGTTTCGTAATCTTTTCTCATTTTAAAGGGCATATGGCCGCTGTTTTCGGCGGGGCCATCAAGAACATATCCATGGGTTTCGCCTCCCGGGCGCAGAAGCAGCGCATGCACTCGGAAGTGCGCCCATACATGACAAGGGAAAAATGCACACGCTGCGGCACATGCATCGAAGTTTGCCCATCGGGAGCAGCGCGGCTTGACGATGAGGGGTATCCCATCTATGATCACGACACTTGTATCGGCTGTGCGCAATGTATTGCGCTGTGCCAGGAAATGGCGCTAAAAATATTGTGGAATATTGAAGACAAGATTTTCCAGGAGAAATTGATAGAAACGGCGGCAGCCGTCTGGAAGCGCATTGCCGGCAGGGCTGTAATGATAAACGCCCTGATTAAAATCGCCACAGAGTGTGATTGTCTGCCCGGAGAGCATCCCATGATGTCCCATGATCTGGGCTTCATGGGCGGCTACCATCCGGTAGAGGTCGATGCTGAATCTCTGAAACTTATCGGCACGGAACCCTTCGAAAAAGCTCATCCGAATATTCCCTGGCAAAGACAATTCGAATATGCCAGGGAAACGGGATTTTATCCCCATGATCCATTATGAAAGAGAACTTAATCCCGAACAGCTGCGTGTCGTGATGGAGGGAGATGGCCCCGTTCTTGTTATTGCCGGCGCCGGCAGCGGCAAGACACGTACACTGACTTACCGCGTCGCACGTTTGATAGAATCGGGCGTCAGTCCTGACAGCATTGTGCTCGCAACCTTCACCAACAAGGCCGCTCGCACGATGCTTTCCAGGGTGAAGGCTCTTACCGATCTGGATATAAGCCGTATGTGGGGCGGAACGTTCCATCATATTGCCCATCTCATTCTCCGGTCAAATTCACATCTCTTAGGTTACGGACGGAACTTCTCCATTCTCGACGGCGAAGATTCAATACAACTAATCAATGCGTGCATATCCGAGATCGGCATCAACACCAAAAGCGTGAAATTTCCGAAAGGGGATGTGCTCCGGGATATCATCAGTTTCTCTTTTAATACAGAAACAGCCATTGAAGATGTCGTTAGGACAGGGCACCCCTATTTTTGTCATTGCCTTGATGATGTAAAATCCGTAGCGGCACGGTATGAGACGCGCAAGAAAGCATTGAACGTCATGGATTTCGATGATCTTCTCATCAACGCAAGAAAGCTTCTTATGGATCATCCCGAGGTATTGCAGAGATATGCCGGGAAGTTTTCTCATATCCTTGTCGATGAATATCAGGATACGAATATAATACAGGCTCAAATTGTGGATCTTCTGGCCTCGACCCATTTGAACATTCTCGCCGTCGGAGATGATTCTCAGAGCATTTACGGGTTCAGAGGTGCTAATTTCGCCAATATAATCATGTTTCCGGAAAGATATGCAGGCTGCAAGGTTTTCAAGCTTGAGACAAACTATCGCAGCACGCCGGAGATCCTGCATCTTGCTAACATGAGTATAGAAAATAATTACAGACAGTATCAAAAGAATCTCAGGTCTGTGAGAGAGACAGGAATAAGACCTGTTCTCATACCACTGAGAGACGTCATGCAGCAGGCCAATTTTGTAGCCCAGAGAATACTTGAACTGATTCGTGAAGGTGTACCCATCAATGAAATCGCCGTCCTTTATAGAGCTCACTATCACTCTATGGAACTTCAAATGGAGATGGTGCGCAGGGGAATACCTTTTGAAATCCGTTCCGGCATCCGCTTCTTCGAACAGGCCCATATCAAAGATGTAACCTCCTACATGAGGATCATTGTGAATCCTTTTGATGAAGTGGCATGGAAGAGAGTGCTCGGACTTTACAGCAAGATAGGAAAAGCAACGTCTGAGAAGTTGTGGAAATACTTGTCGATAACGAAAAACCCGCTGGAAGCTGCCCTGGGCGATGATTTTGCCAATTTAGTCACAAGAACGCAAAAGCAGGCACTTGCTGCATGCCGGGATACGCTGGGGAGAATCAGAGATTCCCTGTCTGGCGCGAGTCCGGCCGCGATCATCGAGATACTGCTGGAAAGCGGCTACCGGGATTACTTACAGGAGAAATACACTGACGCCGCTTTACGGGTAGATGACCTTGAGCAATTGGCGAATTACTCTGGCAAGTTTTTTGCCTTGGAAGATTTTTTAAGTGAACTGTCTCTAATGACGAACATGACAGAGGCGAGTGAAGCTAAACTGGATGACACGAATGGAGACAAGGTCATTCTAAGCTCGATTCATCAGGCCAAGGGGCTCGAGTGGTCCGTCGTTTTGATGATTTGGTGTTCAGACGGGATGTTGCCATTGGCCCGCAGCCTGAAAGACCAGGATGGCGAGGAAGAGGAAAGAAGACTCTTTTACGTTGCGACAACCCGGGCAAAAGATCAGCTTTATCTTTGCTACCCGCAAGTTAGCTACGCAAGGGGGATCGGCAGCATTAACCAGATCCCCTCCAGATTTATCAGGGAAGTATCTCCCTCTTCAAGGCAGAGGGAGGCATGTCCGTATGATCAGTGGATGGTAGACGAAGACAGCAGTTACTAGATCCAGCGGTCCAGCTTGGATTTCGCTTCATACTCTTCCCTGAGGGCGATTTGCGTTGCTTCCGCCATTTGCTCAACGCTTTTTACCCAGTCTTCAAACTTTATGTCCACTCCGAAGATGCCTACCATCTCTTCCTTATCGTCGATGATAGGGGCGGAGACAGTTATGCAAAGGGCCCCTGTCATTTTTGATATGTAGAAATTGGTGACGTACATCTTGCCGCTCTGCAGGGGCTTGATGAACCACTCGCGGTCTGACTGATCAGTTCCGACTCCGTAGTTTTCATATTTTGCCCTGTCCGCGATATTGGTAATGTTTTTCGTTGTCTTTTTCCCGTTCATATCCACAACATAGGCAAACTGTATGGACGGGTTTTCTTCGATTGTCCGCTGCATGATCGGTTCCTGGAGATCGGGTTTCATAGTCTTCATAACGGGGTGCTCTATTACCTGTTTCACGACGTCCATAGCCGCCTGAGTCGCCATGTACTTGATTTTCTCCAGCTCGGACATGAAGAGTTCAGGAAGATATTTGCGCACCAATCTCTCAAGTTCTTCGTGGGATATTCCGGTTGCCCTTCCGGCATCGTACTGTTCCGTAACCCATTTATGAATCTTGGAAACGCCGGGATGTTTCTTATCGATTACATCATGCCCCTTCGCACTGAGGCGTGTGTTGATCCAGTGAGCGATACCGGCTTTCCCGGATTTATCGGTAATCATGGTTACGATGGGCCTCTTCAATATCTTTGTCGTGTCGAAGATATTATAGATCTCTTCGTTCTTGATCAGTCCGTCAGCGTGGATTCCGGCCTTAGTTATGTTGAATTCTGCGCCCACCAGGGGGTAATTCACAGGAATTTTAACGCCTATTTCACGTTCAAAATATTCGGCTATATCGGTAATAGCGGTAGTGTCGACGCCATTGTTTGTTCCCCTGAGTCCTATATACTCAATAATAAGACCCTCTATGGGGGAATTACCTGTCCGTTCCCCTAGTCCCAGCATTGTCCCGTTTGCGCCGCCACAACCGTAAAGCCAGGCCGTCGTGGCATTAATCAGGCCCTTATGGAAATCGTTATGGCCATGCCATTCAAGCAAATGGCCGGGCACACCGCCGTCCTCGATAAAGGCTCTGATCAATTTATCAACACTGCGGGGCAGTGACGCGCCCGGATAGGTTACGCCGTAGCCCATGGTGTCACAAAGCCTGATCTTGATGTCGATGCCGCTTTCTTCACGGAGCTTCATCAGCTCAACGGCAAAGGGAATGCAAAATCCATAGATCTCCGCCCGTGTGAGATCTTCAAAGTGACATCTTGGCACGATGCCCTCATCGAGAATGGCTCTTACGATTTCAATATAAGAATCGAAAGCCTTTTTCCTGGTAGTGTTAAGCTTTAGAAAAATATGGTAATCGGAGACGGATGTTAGTATGCCCGTTTCCTTCATGCCCGCCTCTTTCACGAGCTTGACATCCTCCTTCTGTGCCCTTATCCAGCCGGTAATCTGCGGGTACTTCAGTCCCAATTCGAGACATTTTTCCACGGCATCCCGGTCTTTTTTACTGTAGAGAAAGAACTCGGCCTGTCTGATGACGCCGTTCGGGCCCCCCAGCCTGCTCATCAAGGCGTATAAGTCAACAATCTGCTTTACCGTGTATGGCGGTCTTGCCTGCTGTCCGTCCCTGAATGTTGTGTCCGTAATAAAAATGTCTTCCGCCGGGTTTATCGGGATAATCTTATGATCGAAGTCAATCCTGCTTACCTCGTCATAGGGGAAAACGCCCTTCTGTAAATTCGGCTCCTCGACTTCCCTCAGTTCATGTCTCCAAAAGCTTGTATGTTCGTGGTCGAGGACTCTCTTTTCTTTGTTCCATTTTGCCATAGTGTATGCTCCGATTTTCTCCTAAAAAAAGAGGGCACCCTGAAACCAGTCGTGCCCTCGTTGGGAATATGTCACGGGTTTCAGTCTACCGGTAAATTTGCCTGCCGGGAAGGCAAATAGGGCTTAGCTGCACCTGCCTTCTTTCTTATGCTTTTGATCTCCTTCAGTACATATCCTTCTCTGGGTATCCCCAGCTCCTGCCCCGGATAGAGCAGTTTGGGATTCTTGATAATATCCTTATTAGCCTCATAAATGACGGGCCAGAGGAAAGGATCATTGTATACGTCTTTATATTTCGCTATCCACCACAGAGAATCGCCTTTTCTCACAGTATATTGTTCGCAAAGGTAGACGACTGTCCCTTGCTTCTCGCTTTCTTTTGCTGCTGCACCTTCCTTTTTCCCGAGTGCCTGACTTTCCGCTGGCGCAGAAGGCTTAACTTCCTGTGCTGGCTCCCCCGCTCGCTGCTCGGCGGCAATCCTCTGTTCGAGGTCGGCCGTTTTCGCAGGCTGCGCTGCACATCCTGAGAAAACAAAAATTAAGGCAAGAATGGCGAAGCTATTTATTAAGGGAGCGATACATCGGCAGTTTATCAGCATCTTTTCCTCAGTCCTCCACTATTAACGTGACGAGTCAGCGGAAACCCGCAAAAAATTGTCTCTTTTATAAGCTAGATTAATAAAAAATTGATTGCCTTGTCAACAGAAATTATATGGGAAGATCAGACAATCTTCAGGGAAAGTTCCATAAGTTGCTCGATACTTACTTCTGATGGGGCATCCGTCAGGAGGCATGTCGCCCTCTGCGTCTTTGGAAATGCGATAACATCTCTGATGCTCTCGACGCCTGACATTATCATGACGAGCCTGTCAAAACCTAAAGCGATGCCTCCATGGGGCGGGGTGCCATACTCCAGCGCATCGAGGAGAAAGCCAAATTTCCTCCTCGCTTCCTCATCTCCCATGCCGAGAGTCCTGAAAACCATAGACTGGATATCCTGCCTGTGTATACGGATGCTCCCCCCGCCTATCTCCGTCCCATTGAGAACAAGGTCATAGGCCCTGGCTCTGACCCTGCCGGGATCCGTTTCAAGAAGGGGGATATCTTCCGCGACAGGCGACGTGAACGGATGGTGCTTGGAAACGTATCTCTTATCCGTATCACTATATTCAAACAGGGGAAATTCATTTACCCATGTGAAAGAATATTGCTTGGTGCCAGCGAGATTCAATTTCTTGGCAAGGTAGGTTCTGAGATTTCCCAGTGCATCATTTACAATAGACGGAGAGTCGGCGAGAAAAACAATTACATTGCCATCCTTTGCTTCCATTCTATCATTGATATTTTTAACTTCAGAAGGTGTTAGAAACTTAAATATCGGTGATGTCCATCCCTCAGGATTCACTCTCGCCCAGGCAAGACCTTTTGCGCCATAGGAGCTTACATAATCAGCCAGACCATCGAGGTCTTTCCGGGTGAGACTTTTTCCGTCCTCGATCTTCATGGCTTTGACCACGCCGCCTTTACTGGCAACTTCCTGAAACACCTTTAACGCCGAGTTCCTGACGATGTCCGTGACATCTCTTAATTCGAGAGCAAAACGGATATCAGGGTTGTCCCGGCCGTATCTCTCCGTGGCATCCGCATATGATAGTTTAGGAAACGGGGTTTGCAATTCCGTATTTAGGCAAGTCCTGAACAGATGAACTAACAACCCTTCCGTAATTCGATAGATATCATCCTCTGCTATAAATGACATCTCAACATCAATCTGTGTAAATTCAGGCTGCCTGTCGGCCCTAAGGTCTTCATCCCGGAAACACTTGACAATCTGGTAATATCTGTCGAATCCCGAAACCATCAGAAGTTGTTTAAAGAGCTGGGGCGACTGGGGCAGGGCGTAGAACATACCCGGATTAATTCGGCTGGGGACAAGATAGTCACGAGCGCCTTCCGGTGTGCTTTTTGTAAGAAACGGCGTTTCCACTTCAATGAATCCGTTCTCTTGATAATAGCGGCGCGTTTCGGCTGCAATGTTGCTTCTGAGGATAAGATTCTTCTGCATCTCGGGGCGTCGCAGATCCAGGTATCGGTACTTCAAACGGACAGTTTCAGATACCTCTGCGTCCTCATTCAGGACAAAGGGCGGCGTCTTGGATTCGCTCTGGATTTCCAGCTCCACGACCATGACTTCAATTGCACCGCTTTTCAGGTCAGGATTTTCCATGCCCTCCGGTCTTCTTTGCACCTTGCCGCGCACAGCCAGGACGAATTCGTTTCTGATCGTGTGTGCTTCCCTGTGGCTCTCTGGACTGATATCCGGGTTAAAGACAATCTGGGCAAGTCCCTCGCGATCACGGAGGTCAATAAAAATAACACCTCCATGATCTCTTCTTCTATTTACCCAGCCCATGAGGATTACTTCCTTGCCGACATTGGAAATAGACAGGTTCCCGCAATAGTGCGTTCTTTTGTTAACTGTCAAGACATCAGACACAGCGCTTAGCTCCCTTTCACGATTCTTGTAATGGTTTTTTCCAGGTCGTCAAGGCCTATGGTTTCCTGTGTTCCTTTTTGCATATCCCGGAACTCGGCCTTGTTTTCCGATATCTCTCTTTCACCCAGAATAAGCGCATAACGTGAAGAGAGCTTGTCCGCCCTTTTCATCTGGCTCTTGAGACTTTTTCCTGAATAATCCATTTCCGTTTGAATTCCCATTGTGCGCAAGCGGTTGCAGACAGAGAATGCCAGCTTCTGCGCTTTATCTCCGAGGGCTGCGATGAACAATTGCGGCAGCACCAAAAAATTCTCCGCCGTTAAAGATGAAATTGATATCAGCCTTTCCATTCCAATAGCGAATCCGATCCCGGGGATATCCGGTCCGCCAAGGTCCTTCACGAGGCCATCGTAACGACCTCCGCCGGCGACGGCATTCTGGGCGCCGAGATGTTCTGTCACGACTTCAAAGGCTGTTTTTGCGTAGTAGTCGAGACCGCGAACCATCTTCGGGTTAACTTCAAAACTTATCTCAAACATGCCCAGGGCCTCTTTTACCTTTGTGAAATGATCCAAGCAGCCAGGACACAAAAAGTTGAGGATTTGCGGGGCGTAATCAATTACCTCGATACAATTTATCGTCTTGCAATCAAAAACCCGTAAGGGATTCATGCCAAGACGCCTCTGACAGTCCGTGCAGAGTCGCTCTTCTTTTCCGCGCAGGAAATCACTTAATGCCTTCCTAAATGAAGGGCGGCATTCTGTGCATCCGAGGGAGTTAATCTGCAGACGTAAATCCGAAATCTCTGTGCGCATGAGAAATTGCATGAGCATGAGAATCACTTCAGCATCTGTCCGGGGATCATCGAGGCCCAGAAGTTCAGCATTGATCTGGTGAAATTGCCTGTATCTTCCTTTTTGAGGTCTTTCACGTCTGAACATTGGGCCAATGGTAAAAAGTCTTGCCACCGGATCTTGTGCGTACATTGCATGCTCAAGGTATGCGCGCACGATAGATGCTGTTGCCTCGGGTCGCAGGGTCAGATATTCATCTCCCCGATCGAGAAATGTGTACATCTCCTTCTCGACTATATCGGTGGATTCCCCAATACTTCTTTTGAAAAGTTCTGTCTTTTCGAGAATGGGAATCCTTATCTCCCGGAAACCGAAATTAGCAAGTATTTCGCGCGCTATTTTCTCGATATATTGCCATTTTCCCGTTTCCGTGGGAAGGATGTCCTTAAATCCTCTGATGGCGGTGATAATTTCCATAATGTTCAACCACTAACTCCGACTACTCATGATGACCATTCTTGCCTCAATAAGATGCATTTTATGACATTCTTAACTATCTTAAAAGGAGTTGTTCGATAACACATAAAGCCTTGAAGTGCAATAATTAATTCGGTCTTAGTCTCTGCTGACGGAACGTAAAACATATGTGAAAGAAGCCCTGACCGGAGCCATCAGCTATCCGCAAAGACCTCGTAAGTTACATCAGAGCCATCTGTTGTTATGTTTATGCTGCCGTTTATATCAGTTCTCAACACTCTCGTTCCACGCCGGAAGTATCTCTTAAGAACATCCGGGTGCGGGTCGTTATATACGTTGTCTCTCCCACAGCTTATCACTGCAATTTTCGGTCGGACTCTGTTCAAAAATGGGACTGTGCTGGAAGTGAATCCCCCGTGATGAGGGGCAAACAAAACATGGCTCTTAATATCCTTATGGGTACCAATAATGCGCATCTCAGACGGCTCGGAGATATCGGCAGGCAGAAGGATACTTACGTTTCCAATTGCTATCTTCATCGCAATGGCATCGTTATTTGTTGTGTCGAACTGCCGGGGCAGGTCGTTCTTTAAGGCAACCGTGTCTATGGGATTTAATATACTGATCGTGACATTATTGATTCTTATATCGCGGACATTTTCGGACACAAGCCTGTGGGTCATGTTTTTCTCATTAACAATCTTGATGAAGTCTTTATAGGTGTCGCTTTCCGCAGTCTCGCCGTTCGTCCATACCTCCTTGACATTAAAATTTGACAGGATATAGATCAGCCCGTTGAGGTGATCAGGATGGGGATGGGTTAGAACGACAATATCAATATGCCTTATCCTTTCATGCCAGAGAAAGGGGGCAACAACATACTTCCCGATATCGAAACTGTTGTCATATATTCCCCCACCGTCGACGAGAATTTTCTTACCGCCCGGCAATCTGACAAGAACGGAACTCCCCTGACCAACGTCGATGGCCGTAACAATTAAACTCTTGGTCGCCTTGTCCTTCATATATAAATATGACGCATCAATCACAAAGAAAAATGCCAGAGCCGCCGCTGCAACCCGCAACCAGTAAGGACTTACAAAGCTTATGGTCTCACCGGTCTCACTCTTTTCCTTTTTCCATACATCAACAACCTTCACGGCAACTACAAGAAAAAGATAGTATGCGGAAATTTCGATAAATGAAGGCGTACCCAGAAAAAACGACGATCCGGGAATGGAGGCAAAGATATCGACCATGGAAATCGAGACCTTAACGAGGAATAAGGAAATCTTGAGAAAGACCAATGCGAACCCATGCGATAACGGAGCGGCGATGATAAGGGCAGTGCAAACAGGAATTGCGATAATGCCCAATACGGGAACGACGAATAGGTTTGAAAGAAGGACCACAGTCGATACTCTATTAAAGTAAAAAACAATTAACGGCAGAGTTCCAAGGGTTGCACTGAGCGATACAATAATAAAAATAACGATATTTTTGCAAATCATAGCCACCCATACTCTGTGTCTCGGCATCTCTTCGCGGTTGACGTGGGGGATCATCATTGTAAGCCTTGGCGTGATGAAAAGAATTGCCCACACTGCCATGAATGAAAGCTGAAAAGAAACATCAAAGAGGGAAGGGGGAGAAACTGCAAGTATTATCAAGGCTGCAATGACCAAGCTGTTATAGAGGTCTCTATCCTTACCGAAGATAATGGCTATCATGAAGGTAACAGCCATGATAGCGGCACGAATCACCGAGATACCCATGCCTGCTATAAACGTATAAATGATTACCGGCACAATTGCGAAAATGGTTGAAACCTTGACGATATTGAATCTCAAGAGAAGATATGTGGATGATTTCATGATGAGTCTTATGACAATGAACGATAAGAAAGCAATGATACCTATGTTAAATCCTGAAATTGCGATAATATGAGTCGTCCCGGTCTTGTTGAAGTTTTCCATTACGTCTTTCGGGATCTCCTTCTGATCACCTAGGATCATCGCCTGGATGATTTCTCCCTCCGGCGATGAAGAGTTTTCCATGATGAACTTTCTTAAGTATGTCCGGAATCGTTCAAGATGCAGTTTGAAAATATTGCCCTGATTTTCTCTCAAGGTGACAATCCCAGCTGGATCCTTGATGAACCCGCGCACCATGACCCCTTTGTATCTGAGGTATTTTACATAATCAAAACCGCCGGGATTCTGAAAATTGTGCGGCTCTTTGAGCCTGGTCTTGAATCGTATCGCATCTCCGTACTTGAATTCCTGGCGGCCTTCGACATTGAGGAGTATGAGTCCTTCAACCCGGGTATCGGCATTGTCACTAATCAGCCGGTTTGCTGAAACAGTGAGCTCTGTCCGGTCGGGCGATGACTCGGGGTTTTCGCAGATGACTCCTTCAAGAATCAGCTTCTCTTTGCCGACATAATTGATGATGTGCTTCGCGCCGGTATCCTGATAAAGGTACATATTGACGTTAAGAATGCCAAGCAGGAATAATGAAAGGATGACGAGTATGGCAATAAGTTTGTCTGATTTCTTAATCGATGCCGCAAGGAGAAGTATCAAGGTGAGAAGGAGTGATATTACTAATGGAGTGTCGGCGATGCGAAGAAAATGACCAATCGTAATTCCAGAGATAAAGGTACAGAGAAGAGGAATTAATGGCCGCTCCATGGCATTTAACTCAGTGAGGGATTCATTTTATAGTTCAAAAATATCTAAATATTTGCTAGACTTTTACCGATTAATAACTCTGGCGATATGGATATTAGTTTATGAACATCTTAATTTCGTTAGATTAAATTTCTAAAATATTATAGCATACGGCAAGCGGCAGATACAGCAGGCTCTGCGTGTATCCCAGATTTTTTGTTAACAAAAGGCAGTCCATAGAGATGAATTGGAAGCAGGCGTTTGCATAAAATGAGTGATCAATTATTACAGAAAGAAAGCGTGGACACGAGACTTCGATGGCTTATGCTGTCGAGGGTGGCCATCGTTACATTTCTATTAATAGTCACAACATTCATCAAGATTCAAGAAACAGAAATTTTTCCAGAGAAAGCCCTGACATCGCTCTATGTACTCTGTGCGCTTACCTATTTCCTTTCGTTAGCTTATCTGCTCCTTCTGAAGTTCGTCAAGAAGAATAGACTGAACATATATATCCAGGCCCTCATCGATGTGGCCTTAATAACTTTCCTTGTGTATATTACGGGCGGAATTAGCAGTATATATTCAGTTTTCTATCCCTTGGTCATCATATACTCGGTCTTGTTTTTAGAAAAGAGGGGCGGACTCATAATCGCCTCTGCCTCAGGCATTCTATATGGTTTATTGCTCGATCTGGAATATTACGGCATTGTCCACCCCATAAACGCCATAGCTGTTCATGAGTATAATCTAGGTGCGGGATATGTCTTTTCGAGGATCTTCATCCACCTGCTGTCTTTCTACATAATTGGGCTCCTCGCCAGCTTTGTAGTTGAGCAGGAAAGAAGGATGAGGACGCTTCTAGCCGAAAAAGAAACTGCTTTCGATCAACTTGATTTATTGCACAGGAGTATAATTGAATCAGTGGAAACCGGTATTATGACAATCAACCTCCAGGGCAGGATAAAATCCTTTAACAGAGCCGCGGAGGAGATTTCCGGATTTACCTTTGCCGACGTGGAAAATAGAAATATCGTGGAAATATTTCCAGGCTTCGCCGAGGTACAGGAGAAGGTTAGGGGAAGTGATGACAAGCACTCTTCGAAAGACAGATATAATATGGAATTTACCCGCGACAAGAACAATAAACTTATCTTGAGTTGTCTGGTATCAACTCTCAAGGACAGTACAGGAAAAAGGATAGGTGACATTGTAATCTTCCAGGACATCACCTCTCTGATAGAGATGGAAGAGGCCTTGGAAAAAAGTAAAAGACTGGCCATTATCGGTGAAATGGCGGCTGGTCTTGCGCATGAGATGAGAAATCCTCTTGCCTCCCTGAGCGGATCAATCCAAATTTTGAAGAGGGATCTTCAACTGAGCGAGGTAGATGAAAAACTCATGCAGATTGTTCTCAGGGGCAAGGATCAGCTGGATCACGTCATAAAGGATTTTCTCTTGCTTGCAAGACCGGCGCCGGGAGATCGGGAAACGGTTCTCATAAAAGATATTATCGAAGGCGTGATAGAATCTATTCAGTACCTGCCTGACTGGAACAATGATATTAGAGTTCGTCTTGAACTCTCGGATAATCTCTGTATTTATGCGAACAGGGCAGAAATAAGGGAAGTTGTATGGAACCTTGTCATAAATGCCGTTCAATCTATGCCTGAAGGCGGTGAACTCTCTGTGGAAACAAGAAAGATATATGACGGTGCAAACGGTGAATCTCTTGAGATACAGGTGAGTGACACGGGTTACGGCATTGATTACAGGTACCTGGATAGGATATTTGAACCGTTTTTCACAACGAAGGAAAGAGGAACAGGCCTGGGTCTCGCCATAGTCAATAGAATCATTGAAGCATACAAGGGAAAAATTTTAATTAGAAGGGGCATCGAAAAAGGGACAATCTGTACGGTTTCTTTACCTTTGATTGGATAAAGCAGTTAATTCGCATGAACAATCAATTTTATTCACAAGGAGAAAGTGTG
>Ga0315294_10001566_pt1 | contig 25001 bp, 17 predicted proteins | sample YL17G13_40_MG_FD_203626 | JGI IMG/M metagenome (GOLD analysis project Ga0315294, IMG submission 203626) | Sediment microbial communities from Yellowstone Lake, YNP, Wyoming, USA - YL17G13_40 | ecosystem: Environmental > Aquatic > Freshwater > Lake > Sediment | place: USA: Wyoming | collected...
CACATACATGCAGAGACAACTCGCGAAAGTTGAGGACAGCGTCGTCATAGGTCCGCCCAGAGATGGCCCCGATCCTGGCGGCGGTCCGCACGTCATTGAAGACCTCTGCGGTCCACGCGATGTGCAGGAGGGCAAGAACGTACTGAAGGCGATCGTATTCAAAAAGAGTCTCGAAAGGGTCGGCACCACGATAAACGCCCTCATAAGCCTCGTTCGCGGCGCTGATCCTAAGATGAGGATCGGAGGATAGCGGGTCGCTGCCCGTATTCGGGGACGCGTGCTGCCTGGCCGGGTCAGCGAACCGAGCTTGGCAACCCCGACGCGGTGGAGAGGGTGCGTGCCGGAGAGGGTACGCGCCGGAGAGGGTGCGCGCCTAGAAAGGGGCCGGCAGCGATACCGGCCCCCACTGTTCTCTGGGTTTTTTCCGTCACCGCACCTCTGCCGCGCCCGCCGCGGAATACGCGGGCGACGCGTCGCTCGCTGGCTCGGTTCCGGCCGCCAGCGGAATCGTGAAGTGGAAGCTGCTCCCTTTTCCGACTGTGCTCTCGACCCAGATCTGGCCGCCCATTTTCTCCACGAGCTCCCTGCAGATGGCGAGCCCCAGACCGGTGCCGCCTCTCTTTCCCTTGGTCTTGTCGGCCACCTGTTTAAATTTGTCGAAGACGCGACCGAGCTCTTCCGAAGGGATTCCCTCGCCGCTGTCAGTGACCGTGACGCGCAGGTGAGTGACCGTCGATTCCGTCGAAGCCGGCGTCCCTGCGGGGTCAGCCGCAGGCGTGAATCTCAAAGTCACGAGACCCCCCGGCCCGGTGAACTTGACGGCGTTGTTGAGAAGATTCACCAGCACCTGGACCAGTCGCTGTTCGTCGGCGATAACCGAGCGGTCACTCACGTCCGCTGCGGGACCCAACCTTATCTGTTTTCTCTCGGCCAGCGGTCTCACGCCCTCGAGCGCGGCTTCTGCCGCCCTGTCCACCCTCAACGGTTCCAGGGAAAGCTTCAGCTCGCCTGCCTCGATCTTGGCCAGGTCAAGCAGGTCGTCCAACACGGAAGTGAGCCTCTCGCTCTGCTCCAGGATTATCCTGAGAAACGACTCGCGTTGTTCCCGGGGAATGTCATATTCGAGAAGTGATTCGGCGTAGGCCCTCACCGAGGCGAGAGGGGTCCTCAGCTCGTGCGAGACGTTCGACAGAAAATCTGATTTCATCCTGTCGAACTCCATGAGCTTCAGGTTCGTCTGTTCAAGCTGCGTGTGCGAGCGCGCCAGCTTTCCCAGCTCTGCCTCGGCAATCTTGCAGGCCTCTCTCTGCCTGTCGGCCTTGAGCCTGGCGTGGAGGATCGGTGCTATGTGTTCGGCGACGGCCTCCAGCAAGCTGACGTCTTTGCTGTCGTAGTCAGCGGGCTTGTTCGCGACGTGGAGATGGCCGATTACGGTTCCCTTGTGGACTATGGGCGTGGCCAGATTCCTGGAGATGGGTATGTGACCGTTCGGAACCCGGGACGGTTCGTTCGAATAGAGGGTTCTCTTCTCTCTCAGTGCGCGGCCCCACAAGCCGGCCCATGCGTCGCGCTTGAAGGTGATCTCCTTGTTCGGAATGTCGCATTGGTTCCAAACGTCCTTCGTAATGGACGCACAGACGAGATCACCCCTCTCGTCGACGTAACCGAGTATGCCGTGCCTGCTCGAGGTCGCGTCGAGAATCACCTGAAGGGCGTGAGCGTAGGCCTCCTCGTCCTCAAAGCTGACAAACACGCTGGCTATGCGCGACACGATGCCGATTCTCTTTCTGTAGTCTCTGAGCAAGCCTGTCACGCGGCTGAACGTCTTGATTTGGAGATATGCTGCGACTGGCAAGAGGATGCTCAACACGATCGTTCGCTCTGCCGTCTCACGCAAATTGGGCTTGAAGAAGGCGGTGAAAAAGCCGGTGTCTTGCAGGACGATCGCGTCTACACACGACTCGGCGATCCAATAGAGCAGAGCGATCGCCAGTCCGGTCAGGACGATTCTGTCTCTTTCTCTGTGATGGTCTAACCCGTCGGTTTGCATCGAGCTGCCCTCGGGAGAACGCGGTCACGCGACGTCGTGCGTTCTGTGACCGACTATCTCGTTTTGTGATATGCCACTGTCGGGTCTCTCGACCCTTCTAACTTCTATTATCGTCAGATGCGCCGGAACCTTTGCAGGTATACACAGGGGAATTCAGACGCCGGCAGAATCGGACGCGCGTGACCAGTCACAAGTACAAGTTAAAGTTTTGATGTGACATCAGTTGCGGGCGCGTACGGCCTGGCGTAGGGCCTTGCCGATAGGCCGTTCCTGCTTTCCCGAGGGCGTGTTTTCTCATCGCAGCGGCCCACCGCGGTGTTCCAGGCACTCTCCGAATCAGGCCTCCAGCCGGGATCGGGCGCCGGAGGAATTAGTAGACATCTACGGCAAACCGCCTTAGATTAGGTCCAGAATCACGGACGCGCGAGTGGCTCAACCCGGACTCCCGCCGAACGAGATAGATGGAGAGCTATAGTACAATCAAGCCCGCCAAGTGGCTCAACAATGCCGATTCTCCTGTCATGCTGATGGTGGACGATTTCGCCAACGTGTGGGTTGACGCCAACGACAACGGCCGTGTCGAGCCGGAGGAAGACTGGGGACACGCCCTGGATACTCAGAGTTCCGCTTTCGAGTTCCTCACGAAGAAGATCCTGGCGGACTACCCTCATGTGCGAGTGACCTTCTTCACTCCAGTGGCAAGAGTCCCCACGACGAAGAACTACAAGTGCAGGGCTCACTTCGGCCCGATCAACGAGAACGAGGACACGGCCGCCTTCTTCAGGGCGGTCCACCGGGATCCTAGATTCGAGATCGCCTACCACGGCCTGACGCACGGCGTCCCCGGAGAAAGGACGGAGGATTTTGTCCAGGAGTGGGTGGCCTACAAGTCACTCGAGGAGGCGCTCGAGACCATAGAGAAAGGGAAGAAGATATACTTTGAAGTCTTCGAGGAAAACCCCGTCGGCGGCAAATACTGCGGCTACGAGCACAACTCGTTTTCGGACGAGAGCATCGACAGGAGTGGATTCCTCTGGTGGTGCCGAAGATGGGACAGGGGGGAGGCGAGTCCCGGGGAAGTCGAGCGATTCGATGTCAGGTACTTTGGAGTGCACAGAGTCCTGGACATTCCGTCCACCGTCTTCGGTGCGATGTTCAACCCGCCGAAGGGACCGGTTGCGAGGGCGCTGGGGAAGAAAGCCGCACTCAAGCGCGGAATCGACGAACTGGAACACCTGTTGAGTCACAAGTTGGTGATAAGCATCCAGGAGCACATCTCGCCTGCCAGACCCGATGGGAGACGGCAGACACCAAACATCTTCGACGACAGAGAAAGCCTGAAGATTCTTTTCGATTATCTCGAAGACAAGAACGTATGGTACTGCACGGGCACGGAGCTCGCGGAATACGTCCATTGCCGCGACAACGTGACACTCGAAGAGAACGAGAGAGGTTTTGTGCTTCGTTCTTCGCTTGGTCGCGACATCAAAAGAAGACTCGTCAGCATCATTGTCGACTACGAAAACGTGAAGCAGATAGTCACTCCGGCCGGGGAATTTGTTGCCGGACGCGACAGGACGTTCACCGTGCCCGTCGCGGACGGGCAGTACTTGCTGGTTCGCTAGACAGAACAGACCGGCGTCAAGGGCACTGGCTTCACTCCCGCAGACCGGGGTTGCTAAGTCTGGTCTCGATGTGATGGGATTCTGCCTACAATGGCTTCAATAGGGTGCAAGATTAGAGAGGGCTACACCGAGGGGGGCCTCGCGCGGCTTGCGGGGGCGTTCGTCAACAAGGTCAAGAAGTTCTTCTGCCTCTACATTTACTGCCGGAAAAAGGGGCGGCTCCTCGAATGGTCGCTGACCAAACCCGTGCCGGAAGTCGCGCCGCCGCGGATTGACATCGAGGTCAGGGAGCTCAAAGAGGAAGAAATTGCCCACTTCAAAGAGCTCATCAGCGAGAAAAAGGCCCGGCTCTTCAGAAAGAGACTTGCCGAGGGCAAGGTCTGTCTCGTGGCGTGGCACAAGGGAGAAGTAGCCTGGTTCGGTTGGGTGTGCAGAGGGTTCGAATATGAGCCGGTTTTTGGGGTGATGCTCGATCTCAAAGACGACGAGGGTGACGTGCTGGACGCATTCACGAACCCCAAGTATCGTGGAAAGAACCTTCACACCTATATGTCGGCCCGAAGACTGGAACGACTCCAGAAGATGGGGGTAAGAAAGGCGTACGGAATCGCCGTTCTGGGTAACCTCCCGTCGCGAAAAGCCCACGAGAAAGGGGGATGCGTGGAAACACGCGAAGTCTCGTACTTCAATGTCCTGGGCGTGAAGTTCCATCGCTGGAAAGACTTGAGAAAAGAATAGACTCCGGTGCAGTGCATCCCCAGTCAATGCCGCTGTGAACCAGGTACCCCGGCCTCGGGCAAAAGTCTGGGAACAGTGCACTGAAAAAAAGCAGATCACACGTAACCATCACTGAGAAGGAGCAGGCTACGGTCAATATAAGAGTAATACAGAGCATCGACGAATTCCTCGCTCTAGAGCCGTACTTCAATGAGATCCTTCGATCGAGCGGCTCGGACCACGTTCAATGCACGTTCGAGTGGCTCTCCCTGTGGTTCAAACACTTCGGGAAAGAGGCAGAGCTTTACACTCTGGTCGCAGAGGAAGACGGAAGAATCTGCGGCATAGCCCCGCTCATGCTTCACAGGCGCCCCGTGGTCTACAGGGGCCTCGTGAAGCTCAGAGCCCTTTCGTTCATCGGCTACGGCTTCACCGACAACTCCGATTTCGTAGTCTCACCAGGAAGCGCGGGCGCCTCCAGAGAGCAGGTGGTGCGGGCGCTGTTCGACCACATGTTCCAAAACCAGAAGCTCTGGGACGAGATCCTTCTGACTCAGCTCACCGATGCCTCGCCCAATTTCGAGTTCGTGCAGCGGGAAACAAAAAGAAAGGGCTATGACGTCGCGGCAGAAAAACTGATTGCTTGTCCCTACATAGAGATACGAGGCGATTTCGAGACTTACTACGGGGGACTCCGTCAGAACTTGAAGCACGACGTGGCAAGAAAATCCAGACGGCTAGCCGAGCAGGGACTGGAGCCCGACTTCGAAGCAATCACCCGTGTCGACGACAATGCTCTGATGGAGCTGCGCGAGCTGAATCGAAAGAGGTTTGAGGCCACCGGCCACAGGTCCTTCTTCCTCAGAGACGACAGGTTCGCTTTTCTGCGGGAGCTGGCGGTAGTCTTCACCGAAAGACAGAGGTGGCTCCTTTTTCTCTTCAGGGTGAAGGGGCGGCTCGTGGCATATCATCTGTGTTTTGCATACAACGACGCAGTCTATGACTGGAACACTTCCTATGACTTGGATTATTCCCTGTACTCTCTCGGCAAGATACTCTTGAAGCCGGTTCTCGAGTATTGTTTCGAGAAAGGTCACAAGGTCTTTGATTTCATGGCCGGGGACGAAGACTACAAACTCAAGTGGACCGAGAAGATGAGGACGAACTACCAGATAGCCGTTCGCCGGAGGAATCTCAAGACCGGATTGATGAAGAGTTACTTTTCCATAAAGAGGCGAGCTCAGCGCACGAAGACACTACCCGGAATCTCAAACCCTACATAGGTCATACCCGTCACAACCTCAGAGCATTCTGATGTTCAAAGAACTCAAACGACTGGTCAAGCAATCCGCGATATACGGCGTCGGCAGCATAGCGAGCCCGTTCATCGGCTTCGTCATGCTGCCGGTGTACTCGCGCTATCTCACGCCGTCTGAATACGGAATCCTCGCCGTGACCTCGGTTGCAATCAACTTCGTCGCCGCACTCGTCTCCCTCGGAATGAGCTCGGGTCTCATAAGATTCTATTTCACCTATACGGAGAAGAAGGACAAAGACCAGGTGGTCGTTTCTTCTCTCATCTTCTCCTTTCTTGCCTCTGTGGTTTTTGCTGCAGTTCTATGGCTCTTTTCCCACCCCGTATCCTCGGTCCTGTTCGGCTTCGACAAGGGGGAGCTCTATCTCAAGCTGATCCTGCTCATAGCCGTAGCGGACACGGGTATCGCGAACTGCCTTGCGGTGTTGAGGGCGGAGGAAAGACCGGCAACGTACTCCGTGATGACCGTGCTGAGGCTGGTCCTCACGTTTTCCCTCAACATAGTCTTTGTGGTCGTCCTCAAGAGAAACGTGCAGGGCATTCTCGAAGCAGAATTGATCAGCGGGGTCCTCTGCTACGCGACGGCCCTCTCGATTGCAGCCCGCGGCAAGGCCTTCTCTTTCTCCTGGGCAAAAACGAAGCAGATGCTCAGTTTCGGCGTACCGCTGGTGCCCGGAAATGTCGCGTCTCTCGTAATCACGCTTTCGGACAGGTACTTTCTCAAGCACTTTGCGACGTTGGAAGATGTCGGGCTCTACTCTGTCGGGTTCAGGATAGCGGCGGCGCTCAGGATCGGGTTCATCGAGCCGTTCAGGATTGCGTGGCCGCCCTACATGTTCTCGGTGGTGGACAAGCCTGATGCGAGAGAGATATACAAGAACGTCTTGGTATACTTCACTTTTGTCTGCGTTTGGGCTGGCCTTCTTCTTTCTGCCTTTGCCAGGGAGGCGCTGATAGTGCTTGCCACTCCGGCATACTATTCCGGCTACAAAGTCGTCCCCCTGCTCGTTCTCTCTCACGTCCTGCTCGGGATGTGTTCGATACTCGTGGCGGGCATCCAAATCTCGAACAAAACCAAGTACGCCTCTTACAGCTTCATCGTTGCGGCCGGAGTGAGTCTGGGAATGAACTTCCTGCTTGTGCCCAGGTTCGGCATGATGGGTGCCGCGGTCGCGAGCGTGACGGCCTACTCAGTTCTGAACTTTCTTTATTTTGCGATCTCCCAGAGGTTCTACTACATCGCTCACGAGTTCAGAAGGATAGTGCTGATCTTCGCCGCCGGCATCGCCATCTACGCGCTTGCGGTCTTGACCACGCGGAGCATGTCGCTCGTCCCCAGCATCGCGGTGAAGCTGGTCCTGGTTCTTCTTTATCCCGTCCTACTCTACGCTGTCAGATTTTTCACACACGAGGAGACGAGAAAGATAGGGGAAATCCTGGGCAAATTCCGCCGGCCCTAGACTCGTTCTTCGCGCCTGCAACAGTTGCCTCTTTGACCGGGAACATATAAAATGGTCGAACCTCGGAGGGACGGTACCCTGATGAACGAGTTCAGTAAGACCATCGTCGTTATGCCGGCGTTCAACGCCGGGACTACGCTCGAGAAGACCATCGCCGACATCCCTCCTGGCACCGCCGACGAGATCATCCTTGTCGACGACTGCAGCCGCGACAACACGGTCAAGCTTGCCTCGAAACTCGGCCTCACAGTAATCAGACACGAGAAGAACCTGGGATACGGCGGCAACCAGAAGACCTGCTATCGGGAGGCCCTGAAGCGCGGAGCAGGGATAGTCGTAATGGTCCATCCCGATTACCAGTACGACTCCAGCCTGATTCCAGTGATGACGGAGCTTCTCAAGAAAGGGCACTGCGACGTGATACTGGGGAACAGGATCCGGACTCGCAGAGAGGCCCTCGCCGGCGGGATGCCCGTCTACAAGTACATCTCGAACAGACTCCTCACGGTCATAGAGAACGTCTGGCTGGGGCAAAACTTGGGAGAGTTTCATTCTGGGCTGCGCGGTTATCAGAGAAAGGTGCTGGAGACCATACCGTGGGAGAGGAACAGCGATGACTTCGTATTCGACAGCCAGTTCCTGGTTCAGGCCGCCCACTTCGGTTTCCAGCTTGGTGACATACCGGTTCCGGTGAGGTACATGAAAGAGGCCAGCAGCATCAATTTCAAACGGAGCGTGGAGTACGGACTGGGAACGCTCGGTGTACTGGCGGCCTACAGCCTGCATCGCCGGGGGATCCGACGAAGCCCTCTTTTCATGGACAGAGACGACGGGGCGGAGGTTGCTCATGACGTCGAATGATCAAGTACGGGTAGAGCGTGTCAAGCTGACGCCCACCATGGAAAAGACTGCGATTCTGCTGATACTCCTTCTCGCGGTGGTCTATCGTGTGTTCGGCATGACGGGCGACATCATGTACGACCCCGCAGTCTATGCGCAGGATGCCTATAACCTGCTGCACGGTTCGTTCAACCTGAATACCGATTCCTGGTACAGTCACCGGCTCCCCGTGTTCGTGCCGGTGGCATTCATCTACGCTGTTCTGGGCGTGGGCAATGTCTCGACCAATCTCTGGCCGCTGCTTCTCTCCATTCTTCAGATTGTGGCAGTGCTCTGGGTGGGCCGCCGGCTTCTCGGCGTGGAGACTGCGTTACTGGCTGCCCTCTTCATGGCAATAATGCCGCTGGACGTCATATACGCCGGCGTCCTGAATCCGGACGCCGTTCTGGCGGCCTTTCTCACGTTCTCGGCCGCGTTCTGGATAATGGGGTTCGAGGGCAGGGACAGGCCCTTGAGATCCTTCCTCTTTATGTCGGGTCAGCCTCAGGCCATCCGTGAGATTAATTCTGACAGGCCGTCGAGGCCCTTCCTTTTTCTGTCGGGACTTTTCTGCGGTCTGGCATTCGACACTCGCGCGTACGCACTGTTGATAGTGCTCTTCTTTCTAGGATACGCTATCTGGCGCAAGGCTTCGTGGCGGACCCTGCTCTGGTGGGTCATTGGGATTGCGGCGGTCGGCGTGCCGATCATTCTCGTCTACACGTTTGTGACCGGCGATCCCCTTCTTCCGATTCGTGCGATGTCGGGTTTCTACGGTGACCCGGGGAGGGCGGAAGGCACAGGTCTTCTCTATTACCCGCGGCTCATACTGGGGCTCAAGTCTTACACGGGACTCTTCGCGCTCTTCTTCACGGTGACTGCTGTCTGGGCGCTGGTGCGACGGACACGCGAGCGTTTGATACTGCTGGCGTGGGTTGCGCCGATCCTCCTCTACCTCCAGTTCGGATCTATGAGCCTTCAGGCTTACGTTCCAGTCTTCAAGAGAGTGCGTTTTCTCACTCCGTTCCTCGCGCCCGCCGCGCTTCTCTCGGCCTCCGTCGTCTGGGAAGCGCTTCCACTGTTCGGAGGGAAAGTGGCGAGGGCTCTGCGCCTGAGGGACGACGCCGCTATCAGGCGTGGTCTTCTGGCCTGCCTAGTCCTCGTACTGTTTGCGAATTCGCTGTGGATCATGAAGACTCACAGGAATGCACACGCGGCCGTGACCGCCAGCTTCGAGAATGCTGTCCGCGCTATCGGGACGGATGCGAGCATTACGGTGCTCTTCGATCACTGGCGCACTTCAATCCGGTTCGGCTATTACTTCGATTTCAAGGAAGGCTCTCACCTGTACGAGGGTGCGGACGAGTCGCAGCGCATGCTGAGGAGCCCGGCCACGGCAAACACGCGGCTGGGATATCTGAAGTGGTATGAAAACGTCGCCGCTCTTCCAGACGCATTTGTCGTGCTGGAGGACGGGATATTGGCCGAGGCCCAGCGGGTTTCTATTTCTGACCCCGCGAGGTCGAAGTTCCCAGCAAAAGACATTCCGTCTTACGCAAATAATCCACCGAAATCCTGGGAGCTCCTGGGAAGGTTCGGAACTCTGCGAGTGTTCAGAACTCATTCTTATTCGCCCCCTGATATATAGGCCGTCGTAGCATGTACCCAAGAACCCTGCAGACACGAGGACATCCTTTCTCTGCGCGCACCAAGACCCGTATTCTAATCATCCTTTTCGTGTGTCTTGCCGCGAGGCTGGTTCTCTTCGGGGTGTTTCAGCCATGGAATCCTGATGTTGAGTCCGAGCGGGTGCTCTGGAGAGACGCAGTCGGATATCACAGACTTGCCATTACCCTAATTGAGGCCCACCGTTTCGCATACGAGAAGACTGGCCAACCCGATGCCCTGCGCACACCGCTCTATCCCGGCCTTGTTGCCATAACCTATTCGGCTTTCGGATATAGGCCGTGGGTCGTAATGGTAGTCCAGATCCTTCTGGACATCTTGGCGTGCCTTCTCATGTTTCTTTCGCTTTCACGTATGTTCGATGAAAAGGTGGGATTATTGGCGGCCGGCTTCTACAGTCTTGAACCCTTCTTGATCTTGTACTCTGCCGCCAACCTTGTCAGCGATTCGCTTTTCATCCTGCTTGTGATTCTCACGTTATACCTCGTTGCGCCCTACAAGGGAGAGATTGCAAGCAGGCGCGGGCTCCTGCGCTTCGGACTGTCCGGGCTTTCCATCGGCCTTGCGACCTTGACCAGGCCGGTTTCGATCTATCTCCCGGTCTGTGTCGCGATATTCCTCCTGCTGGCGTGCAGGAGAAATGCGCGGATTGCCCTGAGATACTCCGCAGTCACGATTGTGGTCTTTCTCATCACAATATCGCCCTGGTTGTACAGGAACCTCAAGACATTCGGGTACCTCTCGTTATCCACTTCGGGCCAGTATAACCTCCTGGTTCTGGACGTCACTCCGATGGAAATGAGCAGGCGTCATCTTGACCGGGAAACCGTCAAACAAGAATTACTGGCGGAGGCAGATGAGATGATGGAAAATGCCGGCAAGAACCCTTCCGAGTTGAACAGATTTCAGGTTGCAGAATACTGGAATCGCCTCGCCAGGAGATACATCGCTGACAATCCCACCGCATTTGCACACGGGTACTTGCTGGGGGTTTCCAATCTCTTCCTGAATCTGGGGACGACGGACTACGGGAGGACGCTTGGACTGAAGCCGATGCAGGTGGACTTCCTACAAGACATGAATGTCTTGGGCAGGTTGCGTGCATTCATGAAGGAGGCCGGGATGGCCAGATTGCTGATAGCCGCCCCTATAGCTATTTTTCTACTCCTTTCCTATCTCGGTGCTGCGTTAGGAGTAATCGTGTCCTGGAGGATCTATGACTGGCGCAACATCCTGCTCGTTCTACTGTTCGGACTTTACTTCGTCTTGGTAACTGGCCCTGCAGGACTTGCACGGTTCAAGCTTCCTTCCATTCCTTTCTATCTTGCCTTCTCTGCCATCGGATACAGCTTCGTCTATACGAAACTGCTGGTGCGAAAGCATGCCCAAGGAGATGGTCGACCCGAGTGCGCCGTTTCAGCGTCGGAGCAACTACATGGCAATTCTGTTGAGGATTAGCCGATACAATCTGACCACTTACACTCAGGGGGGTTGAGCTGTGTTCGAGCGGTCGAACTATTCAAGTCGTCTGTGGTCCGGGGTGACGCGCGTGGCCAGGCTTGGTTTGCTTGCCCTGGGTGCCTTGTTGCTGCACAGCTCGATCTCCGCCGGGGTGGCTACAGCTGCGCGCGCGGAAGCATACGATCCGATCTCGGTCGCCCTCGCCAGAGTCGGACTGACAAAGGAAACAGCGAGCATCGACAGGGACGACATGAATTTCTTTGGCGGGAACCGATACCGCCTCCATCTCTTTGACGTCTTCATGAACGACCCATTCAAAATTCCGGAGTTCGTCCCGGCTCTGTCGAGCTCTGCTCTCTCGGCTTCCCGGTCCCTGGGTTCGGCGACAGTGTTCGCCGGGCTTCGTGTGGAAGCCGGTGTGGGAAGAGGGCTCATCAGCAACGTGGTCAGCGACTATGAGAAGCGCCTGAAGAGACCGGACTGCCTGCTCAACGCGATAGAGTATCTCTATGAAGCTGCCAGCCAGAACGAAGTAATCGAACTTGACCCCGGGCTCTCCAAGCTGACTGCGGCCCTGCCCGACTCTATCGCGGAACCCTTGGCCTTGATCGTCCTGGCCGCGGCCGAAGGAGTGAAATGGCAGAAACTGGCGTTCGAATCGCTGGGCGACAGGGACGCGCTCTACGACGACGCCCTCCGTTATGTGGCAGGGATGGACAGTGACAAGACTGACCCGGAACTGACCCGCCGGGTTGAGACAGCAATCGGGCTCGTGGACTACGAGTATCTCAACGCCGGAGCCACTGACCTTGCGATGGTCCTGGACTCGGTTGCAGTACGGCTGGCCAGGTTGGCCTCCACCGGTGCATTACCGGTGAAAAAGCTCGGTTTCACTTGCCGGACGCCGCTGGGACAGATCATCGTCAACGGCACCGAGGACAACGTGTACGGCAGCTCCGTCACGCCGTTTCTGATCGTGGATCTCGGTGGCAACGACACGTATTTCACCGGCGGTTCTACTGCCAGTCCGTCGAACTCGATCTCGATCCTGATCGACGTCGCAGGCAATGACCGTTATGTGAGTCCGACCAGGGCGAAGGCCTCGCGTGACACTACCGGCAAGGGCGGCCCTTTTGCAGGGAATCCAGTCGGGGACAAATCCCCTGGTAAATCCCCAGGTGCCGGTAGCGACAGGCCCAGTTTCGGCGGAGCCGTCCTGGGCTACGCCTTCCTCGTGGATCTGGGAGGTAACGACTACTACGATGGCCGGAACCTGTCTCAGGGTGCAGCAGTCTTCGGAGTGGGAGTGCTGTGTGACGAATCAGGCGATGACAGGATGAGGTCGTTCACCGCCTCGCAGGGCGCCGGTCTCTTCGGGCTCGGCATCAACATCAACAGAAGCGGGAACGATCACTACTTCGTCTACCAGCAGGGCCAGGGCTATGGGTACGTGAAGGGCTGCGGGCTGCTTTTGGACAACGTAGGTGACGACACTTACATAGCAGACGACTCAGATATTGTGTTTCCCTCGGCCCAGTCCAAAGAACACAACACGAGTCTCGCCCAGGGCATGGGCTTTGGGAAACGCGCAGACTACGTGGACGGCCATTCATTGGCTGGCGGAGTCGGAATGCTCGTGGATGCGCGCGGAAACGACAAGTACTCGTGTGGAGTGTTCGGCCAGGGCTGCTCCTACTGGTATGGAGTGGGGATTCTCGCCGATTCCTCCGGAACTGATGAGTACAACGGAGTCTGGTACGTCCAGGGCTCAGGCGCGCACTTCGGCGTTGGGATTCTGCACGACGCATCCGGCGACGATCATTATCGGGCATCAATCAACATGGCACAGGGTGCGGGCCACGATTTTACAGTCGGATTCCTGCTGGACGAGTCTGGTGACGACGTCTACGACGCCCCGAATCTGAGCCTTGGGGGTGGCAATGCCAACGGCGTCGGGATCTTCTGGGACAGAAATGGAAACGACACCTACAACGTCTCGGCCGCAATGACTCTGGGCCGCGCCAACATCGATGCTCCCCGCGGCGGCCTGCGCGACAAGATGTTGTGCCTGGGCCTGTTCGTGGACACGGGCGGCAAGGACAGGTACTCGAAGCCGTTCGCCGGAAACGGGAAAATCTGGACGCAGACAGGGCTCAATGAACGCGAACCCATCCCCACCGAGAAGGGGGTGGGATTAGATCGATGAGCAGCGAGTTTGCTTTCGTTCGCGGTTGTCCGCGGATCATCGTGCCGTCGCTTCGGAGATTCGTCTTGTGACAGGTGAAGCTGTCGCCGCCGGGCGACGAGGTATCAGGGCCTACGTGGTAAGGCCCGAGAACACGCCGCCAAAGCCCCGTCAGTGAAGGGGGTCTGGAGATGCCCGGCCCCTTTTCGTCTATGACCCGCAGTGTCATGTCACTCCATGTAGTAACACCGGACGGCGTGAGCTGTCGTTATGTGCTCTCGGTACGGGTGTTGCCCACACGCCAGGATGACTGTTTTGTGTTCGGTTTGACCGCGACCTGCGTCAATGCTATGCTACGAATCTCAGTTGCTGGCGCTGCTTCAGAGAATCTGTTTCGCGTGGGTCGGCAAGTCCTGTCTGTGTGCTTGATGGGTGAGTGCCCTCGCAGGCAGGCGACCTGCTCGGCTCGGCGATCCAGGGTGGCCCTTCTTCTGAGCAAGGAGGTTGGTCATGGCTCCTCAGGGTATCCCCGACCGCTCGTGTTCTCTTCACAACCTGGCATCCCGCAACGTACTTCCTGTCCTCATTCTCTTGGGTGCAATCACGTTATGTGTGGGTCTTCTTGGTACTGGAGGGCCGGCATCAGCCGGGTTGCGCCCGACCACTGAAGACGCCAGCCAGGCCAATCCGGCCGAGCTCCCAGGCGGGCTGAACGCGGTTGATGTCGTCAGGCAAGTTCAGGCCAACAGGGCCAGACTTGCCGACCAGGCCGAGCCGGGCAGCATACAGCCCGTGAACGCGGGAGAGGTGGGGCCAGCCTTCCCAATGGGCGGAGACACACTGATAACCCCCGCCCCGGGCAACCAGAGCTCCTCTGCTGTGGCGTTCGGCGGCAGGTATTTCCTGGTCGTCTGGCAGGACTACCTGGTCAAGCCAGCCATCTACGGAGCAAGGATCGACAGCTCCGGACTCCTGCTCGATCCGGTGGGCATAGTGGTGGCGCCCCCCACACCCGAGGTGAACTTTGTGGAAGACCCAGACGTTGCGTTTGACGGAGAAAACTTCCTGGTCGTCTGGCAGAGCCACGATAGCATCACTCAGCGGGATATTTACGGATCCAGGGTCGATACTTCAGGCGCCGTGTTGGATGGAAACGGGTTCGTCATCTCTATCGACGCGCAAGACCAGTACCGGCCCAGTGTTGCGTTCGACGGAACGAACTACTTTGTGGTGTGGGATGACTTCAGGAATGCCATTCACACGGACATATACGGCACGCGTGTGACGACTGATGGTGACGTGCTCGACACGGGCGGCATTCTTATCTGTGGGGCTTCGGGCAGCCAGGCAGCGGCAGACGTGCTATTTGACGGCACCAGGTACTTCGTAGTGTGGGCCGACTACAGGGGCGCGCACATGGACATTTACGGCGGCCGAGTGACGCCTGCCGGCACGGTGCTCGATGGTAACGGTAAGGCCATCTCCACCGCAAACTACAACCAGACACTCCCCAAGGCGGCGTTCGACGGAAAGAAGTACTTCGTCGTCTGGCAGGATTACCGCTCAGGCAGCTACGTCAACGCGGACATCTACGGCGCTCGTGTGGATACTACGGCCGCCGTCATTGCAGCGGATGCGAGCGGCAAGGCAATATGTTTGATAAGCAACGGCCTTGGTCGTCCTGACCTCATATTCGACGGCACAAATTACCTGGTCGTCTGGGACGACGTAGCCTCGAGCGGCACGACCTATGGGGATATCTACTGTGCCAGGGTGGATACGTCTGCCGTCGTGCTTGGCTCGGGCCGCATTCCCGTATCTGTTGGCGGATTCTGGCCCAGGTACGGGCCGTGCATTACCTTCGACGGCGAGAAGTCCCTCGTCCTTTGGTCTGATAACCGCATTGTCTACGACAGACAACAATCGGACATCTTGGGAGCCAGGGTGCTCCAGGACGGCTCCGTGGTCGGGGCAGAGGAAATGCTGGTCTCGAGGGGCACAAACATGCAAGTTAGCGTGGCGGTTGCCTACGGCGGCAACGGCTACTTTGTTGTGTGGCAGGACGGGCGCAGCGGCACGAGCTACGACATCTACGGGACGCGCCTCGATGTGTCCGGTTCGGTGCTGGACCCGGCCGGCATTGCAATTTCGACCGAGGTTGAAGACCAGTCATTTCCCGACGTGGCATACGGCCTCGGCAAGTACTTCGTGGTGTGGAACGACGAGCGGGCAGAAGACGGGTTCTCTCAGATATACGGCGCCCGCGTAGACAGTTCCGGAATCGTGCGTGACCCTGCCGGAGTGGGCATCTTCACGTTGTCTGAAGTCTACTGCGATTACCCGGCAGTGGCGTTCGACGGACAGAACTACCTGGTTGTGTGGGGTGATTACCGCAACACCGTGGACGCCGATGTGTACGGCGCCCGCGTGGACACCGCCGGGACGGTGCTCGACGCCGGTGGCATAGCCATTTGCACCGAGGCCGGCAATCAGTCCGTCCCCGCCCTGGCTTCATCTGGCACCAACTGCCTCGTGGCCTGGCTGGACGAGCGAACGGATGACGGTGACATCTACGGATGTCGCGTGGAACCGGACGGCGACGTGCTCGATGGCAGCGGGCTAGCCATCCGCGTGGAAACGTCCGACCAGGGCGACCAGGCAGTGGCGTTTGACGGAACCAACTATCTCGTCGTGTGGTCGGATTACCGCGGTGACAACCTCGACATCTACGGCGCCCGCGTCACCGTGGGAGGCAGCGTGCTCGACCCGAGTGGTATCCTTATATCGGGAGCAGACATGAATCAGCGCAGCCCGGCAGTGGCGTTTGACGGCACCACCTACCTTGTCGCGTGGCAGGACACACGCTCCGGCTACGATTACTACGACATATACGGCGCCAGGCTGTATCCTAACGGGCTTGTGATAGACACGGACGGCTTCGTGATTTCGGCGGCAAACAACCTGCAGGAATACCCCGCTCTCGCACACGGTCCGGACAGGACGGTCCTCATAGGATACAGTTCCTTCATCCCGCTGCCGTACGGGTCAATGCGCATCATGGGCAACTTCTGGCCGGGCCCTACGCCTTTGACGTTCCTGGCCTGCCGCGCCAACACGAGCGGTAATGCGGTCACTCTCTCCTGGCAGGTCGCTTGCGACGTGCCCGCGTCGAGCTTTCTGGTGGAACGTGCGGATGCTTGGGAAGGGGACTACGCGACGCTGAACCTGGAAGTGACCAGGAATAACGGCACTTGGTTCTCTTGCACCGACCGCGATGTCGTCTCCGGCGCAACGTACTGGTACAGGATCAGCCTCGTCAGTCCCAGCGGCCGGGAGACATACGGACCCGTCGAAGTGCGTGTTGAGTCCGCACCGGCCGTCTTTGCGGTTTACCAGAGCTATCCCAATCCCTTCAACCCGACCTGCTTCATCCGGTTCGACGTGCCGCGCCCCGGAGAGCTCACGCTCAGGGTCTTTGATGCGGGCGGCCGCGTCGTGCGCACGATTGTGGACCGCTGGGTGGGAAGCGGGTCATATATCGAAACGTGGGACGGCAGGGACGACGGGGGCACGAACATGCCCTCAGGCGTCTATTTCTATGAGTTGAAGTCGCAGGACTTCCGCTCGACGCGGAAGGCCGTTATGCTGAGATGAGTGCCCAGATAAGGGCGCATTGTTCCAATCGGCCGAGAGAGTCCGGTCGGCTAACATCCTACTGGACATGAAGTTGCGCCTGTCTGTGTAAGCCGGGCTCGCAGCACAATGAAGTCCGGTTGCCGGCTCGAAAGTATCCGGCGGCCGGACTTCTCTGATATGTCGGCGCCAACACATTGTGCCAGCTTGGGTTCTCCGACATCCAGCCCTTGCACGCTAACCTTGTCCTGTGCTATAATGTAATAGCGTGGAGCCCCGGGATGTGATGCTCATCTTCGGGCTCTTGGCGCATCCGACTGGCGGGTAGAGGCAGACCCCGGCCAGGCTTGTTCGCAGTACATCGGGGCGGAAGGACGGAGGACATGCATAGAGACGGAGAGTTATACCTACGCGGCCGCATTGCTTCATTATTTGGCAGGAGCGTTGGGGACGGTGGCAATAGTCAATCCGGAGACAGGGAAAGCCACCGGGGCAGAGGTAAAAACAGGAGCAAGAATAGGGGCAGAATTGCCTCTCATGCCTGGGCACCACTTGCCTCAGCGTTTGCTGCAGGACTGTTGATCCTGTGGACACCGTGCGCGCAGGCAGTAACGGGCAACGGCAAGCTCCAGATTCATCACATCGACGTAGGGCAGGGCGATGGAGCGATCATCATCAGCCCCCAAGGCCAGGTGGCACTTGTGGACGACGGTTCGTACACCAACTGCGCGCCATATCTGGCCTACATCAGCAGTCTGGGTGTAACGAGCGTTGACTATCACTTTGCGTCACACTATCACTCTGACCACATAGGATGTCTGGACGACCTGCTTGCAACCGGCGTAACGCTGAATATAGCCGGATATGACAGAGGTTACTCGTATACCACGCAAGCTTATTCCACTTACGTGACTGCTGTTGGCACGAAGAGACAGACCATGGCCAAGAACCAGGTCATCACGCTAGACTCCGGCTCGGCGCATCCCGTCTACATTAAGTGCGTGGATTTGAACGGCGCCGGAGTTTATTCAGTCACCGGAAGTGACGAAAACGCGAAGAGCATGGTCCTAAAGGTAACTTACGGTGCGTTTGATGAATCCATGGGCGGCGACCTGACGGCAAGCCCCGCTGTAGAACCCACGGTAGGGCCGGAGGTCGGCGACGTCGAAGTATACAAAGTCCATCATCACAGTTCCGGGACGTCTTCTTATGACAGCTGGCTCAACGCGACCACTCCCGAAGTCGGCATCATTTCCCTCGGAACCAATGGCTATGGCTATGTGAACTCTGCCACGCTCTCGCGACTGCACAGCCACAATGTGAAAACGTACTGGACCGACATCGGTTCAGGAGCTTCGCCGGTCTCCGGCTGGGACAAGGTCGGAGGCACTATCATAATCGAGGCCGACTATCGTCCCGGGGCCGCCTACACCGTCACGGGCAGCGGCTTCGTTGACACTTACTACAACTCAGGCACCCCGGACCTGACGCCGCCGGAGGTCGCGGTGGTCATGCCGTTGGGCGGAGAGGTTCTCTACATAGGACTTGAGGACGAAATCGAGTGGATTGCGACAGACAATGTGGGCGTTGACTCGGTCAGCATTTACTACTCGACCGACGGTGGAACTACCTTCCCATACACCGTCGCCACCGGGGAGCCGAACGACTCCGTTTACGCCTGGGTAGTTCCGGACACGCCTTCGGACAGTTGCGTTGTAAAGATCGTGGCCTACGACCCCTGGCTAAATTCAGGGGAGAGCGTCACCGAGATGCCATTCAGCATCAGGAGCGAGGTTGGCGCAGAGGTCGTTCCTGTGGCCGCGCGGTTTGAGCTGATGCAGAATGTCCCGAACCCGTTCAACCCGGTCACCAACATAGAATTCAGCCTCGCGCAGTCAGCCCGGGTGACGGTCAGGATATACGACGTGTCTGGAAGTGTGGTGAAGACGCTCGTGGACGAGACCAGGTCTGCCGGCAGGCACAGTGTTGTCTGGAGGGGAGAGGACGAGCGGGGGGTGGCCGTAGCTTCGGGCGTGTATGCCTACGTCCTCGAGGCCCCGGGCCAGAGGCTCATGCGCAAGTTAGTGTTGCTGCAGTAAAACTTGAAGGGGTCGGACAAAGTCCGACCCCTTTCGTCATGCTCTAACTGCGGCCCCTACTTCACGTACTTGCGTGGGATCTTGAGCCGCTCGGTCTGATCGTTCCAAACCAGCGAGGCCACCAGCCAGCGTTCGCCCTGCTTCACGAACTGAATGCTGTTTATGCCGACACGAAACGGCTTGCGCTCGGCCGGATCGAACCTCGTCTCGTACGTGCTGAATCTGTGAGCTACCTTGCCGAATATCTCCGTGACGTGGAATGTCTCCTTCTCCTCGAACGACATGATGATGCCGCTGAGCAGCCTGTCGAGGTGGACCGCCCTGAACTGATCAACCGTCATCACGACCGGCCTGTTCCCGTTGTTGTTAACGAGCTTCGCTTCGGCAATGAAGAGGCTCTTCATCTTGGCCAAGTCCGGTTTTTCCCCTTTCCCGAAGCTTATGGAGGCGTAGAGTTCCTTGACCGTCCGGTTCAACATCTGCAGTTCGGTGACCTTTTTCGCCATGACATAACCTCCCTTAACCTATGGCATTCGTTGCGATTGGTACGCACTGAGCCGTTAGCATATCACGAAGCGCACAGGCGTTCCACCAACAATGTCTGAGCCGCTGGCTGCTGGCGAGACCGGCGCCCACGTCTCACAACGCTGTTCCTGCTCCAATGCATCCTGCTCCAATGCAAGTTTCACCTCTTGAGTGCCCGTGCTGTTCCTCCACTAGAGTAAGAGGGAACAGAATTGCGCTCGGGGGTGACATTTTCCCTTTGGCCCCACAGCGGTGGAGATGGTGCTTGCCAGCCGCCCCCAAAAAGGGGACAGTTGCCCCCAAAATGGGGGCGCATCATGATTGACACACTTCTGCCTAAGGTTAGACGAGATGTCTTGGCTCTGCTGTTTGCTAGGCCAGGCGAGGCTTTCTACCTACGTGAAATCGTCCGGGCTACAGGTGGTGGGAAGGGGGCAGTGGAGCGCGAGCTCAGGTCTCTGTCAAGAGTGGGCATCCTGCTGCGCGAGAAACGTGGCAACCTCACTTACTATCGCACCAACCCCGACTGCCCTATCTATTCAGAGCTCCGGGGGCTCATCCTGAAGACCGTTGGCCTCGCTGACGTTCTGCGCGGAGCTCTTTCGCGCGTCAGCGGCATTAAACTTGCTTTTGTTTACGGAAGTGTGGCGCAGGGCACTCTAGACGCTAGGAGCGATGTGGATGTGCTGATCGTGGCGGATGATGCGTTCGCAGATGTTTCAGCAGCCCTCCTTCTAGCACAAAAGCGGCTTGGGCGGGAGATCAATCCGACACTTTACTCCTCCACGGAGTTCAGGCAGAAACTCAGGGCGAAGCATCATTTCCTCATGCGGGTCCTACAGGGGCCGAAGATTGTGCTGCTCGGGGATGTCAATGAAGTTGCGCGAGTGGGCTGAACAGCACGGGGACGACCTGAAGAGAGAGCAGCCGAGAGCTCCTGCAATGGCTGATCTGCTCGCTGTCGCCGCCCGAGAAATCGGGGACGCGGAATCCGTTTTGTCGGACGACGGCCGACTTGAGCACGCCCCCGCAGCTTGTCTCGCCATTGCCGCCGCAACTCTTGCCGCCTCTGGATATCGCACGCGGCATGGCGCTCCCTCACACCACCATCTGCTGATTGAATCGCTGCAATACACTGTCGGAGTTACGTCAGCTGAGGAGAATGAACTCCAGCTGTACCGTCAGAAACGAAGTCGCTCGATGTATGAGAAAGTGGGGCTGGTCACCGAGACCGAGGCGCGGGCGGCGCTCAATGCGGCCAAGCGTCTCAAGGAACAGGCTACTGCATGGTTGACGCGGGAACATCCCGGACTCGCTCAAGTGTGACGCTCGCGAAGGTGTCGTGTGCGGGCGAGATGGTGGCGAGCGGCGTCTATTTCTACAGCCTTGAGATCCCTCGCCTCAACGAGTCGAGGAAGATGGTGATAATTCGATAGGTGCCCGGCTGGCGGCGCGATCCTTTGGAGGCCAACTACAAGGCTAACTCTCGGTTGCCACGGGCCAATCCGGCAGGCCGTGTCGGTTCATGCCGGAGGTCGGAGTCGAACCGACACGGGGTTTGAGCCCCACCGGATTTTGAGTCCGGCGCGTCTGCCAATTTCACCACTCCGGCATATTTCCTGCGCAAATGTCAGCCAGAATGCTACCAGCCAGTTCCTATCGTGTCAAGGAAGCGAGGCCGTCTCGCTTGTGTGAATTCATGATACAATGACAGGCCAAGTAGAGGCGTCACTGCAAGTGCAATCACAGAATGGAGACTATGAGCATGACCGCTGGCCGGTTTTGAACGGACCCGGCCTGGCTGGTCTTAAACCGACCGATGACAGAACCGACCGATGACACGGGAGCAAATCATGTCCGACACAAAACCCGACAGAAAGCCCATCCTCATCCTCGGCGTCGGCAACCTGCTTCTCAAGGACGAGGGAGTCGGAATCCATTTCGTGCAGGAGCTTCACAAGAAACACCTGCCCTCCGACGTCGAAGTGATGGACGGGGGCACGCGCGGCCTGGACCTCCTCATGTTAATGGAGGGCCGCAAACTCGTAGTCATAGTGGACTGCGCGCGGATGGGAGAGACGCCCGGGACCGTGCGCGTCTTCGGGGCGAAGGACATCGTGCCGGAGAAGAACAGAGGGTTCTCGGTGCACGGACTCAACCTGGCCAGCGCGCTCGAGTTCGGCGAGCGGCTCGGAACTCTGCCGGACGTCTTCATAGTGGGAGTCGAGCCCGAATCAATAGAGATCGAGATCGGTCTGAGCGACGTTGTCAGAAAGGCGCTGCCCGATATAGAACGGGCAGTTGACGAGATCATTAACTCCAGACGCCAGCCCCCCGGTTAATTCCACAGACAGCAACTGCGAGCACCAATTCGACCTCCTCGTTTACGGCCGTGGCCGGCCGGCTCAATCAAGGGCGGCGTCGCTATCGCATGCTCCTTTGAAAACTGGACAAGGATGGGGCGGCGTGCCGACCCTCTCTTCAGAGTAGGTGCCCGACATATCAACTTGGCATCTTACTTGCTATTGGACAATGCCCGGTCTCAGGAGGCACCGTACCCAATCACAATATGGCGGCCCGCGTGTGAGGGCCGTGGAAGGGGGCGACTGCCATGAGGCAGGCATCATTCCTCAAGTTCTCCAAAGTTGTGCTTGCGCTCGTTCTTGTCTTTGTCAATACTTGCTCGGGCTGCACGACAAGAGACAGGGAAACGAGCCCCGTAACGCGCGAGACAATTAACGGGCAGTCGGGGCTGCGAGTACTTCCTACAGACATTCACAACGCGTTTCTCAAGTATGCCCTGGCCGACCGCCGCGTCGAGGCGTGCCGGCGATTGTTCGAGTCGAGAAGGCTGGGAGAACGGCCGGCGTCGAGCTTCACAATCGAAGGCAGAAACCGTGACGGCATTCTTGCCAGGGTCACGGTGATGATTTTCCTCGGCCCGGACCCCACGGCAGCAGGGGCCCTCGCATTCCTCCAGGGCAACGAGCAGTCCCGCGTCTGCGCCTGCATCGCGCGGACTATTGACGGTGGTGCGCTTTCGGAAAGGGCTTCCCTGGCGCTAACGGAGTACGCGGTCCAGGACAACGGGCAGGTGACTCCTTTTGAGATGGTATCGGGCGACACGACGGGTACGGGCAACCACGAAGGGTTCTGGAACTGCGTGGGTGCGAGCTCCGTTGCAGGGACGGTGTTGTGTACCTTGAAGTGCCTTCCTGCGGGTCCGGCCTACGCAGAATGCCTTATTGCCTGCACCGGGTGGGCGATCTTGTCCGCGCTCGTTGGCTGTGCTTTTGCCGAGCTGTTGGACAACTCTGATTAGCACACCCAGTGCTGGGTGCAGCACCCGCGGGAGAACGTGTGACTCACTCTAGTTTCGGATTGTCGACCCCGACGACCTCTCGCGAGGCATCCTGAATGGCACTCTATTGATCACAGGTGGCGAGTCCAGGAGTTACCTGGTACACGGATCTTATCTGGGAACAAGAGGGGGGACAGTATGTCCACATTTGTCCGAGTTCTGAGGCTTGCCGCCTCCATCCTTTTCGGTGCTCTTGCCGGAGGCGCGCTGGATCCGCCTTCGTGGTTGCCGGTGGGCGACGCGTGGAGGGCACTCGTTTTTGTAGTGGCGGCACGGGCTGCCCCGCTGCCCGCAGATCACACGCTCATAGGCGCGGTCTTCGGTAGAGCGAGGATGCGAGCCGGCCACAGAGCGTTGCTCATTCTGGTGGACGGCCTTGCCGTTGTCTTTGTGATGGCCTTTCTCGAGATTCCGGGGACTGCTCTGGAGTGGGTAGGACGGACAGCAGTCGCGGCGGTAGTTGCGGGAGTGATACCGGGCTGGCCGGACGCTGGCAGGCAGGGAGTTGCTTTGTTCACGCGGCGCGGCGCCTCGTCACTATCCGCCTGAACCGTATTGCCCCGTCGTCCAAGGCCGCGTAAAGCCCGGGCACGATTATCACGGTGAGGAAACTGGAGGCAATGAGGCCCCCTATCACGCACCTCGCCATCGGGTAGTAATAGGCGTCTCCGACCGAGCTTCGTCCCAGGGCCAGCGGCACTAGGCCGAGTATCGTAGTGGCAGCGGTCATCAAGACCGGCCGGAGCCGCCGGGTCGCTCCCGTGACTATGGCCTCAGACCGCTCAACGCCGGATTCCCTCAACTGGTGCACGTGGTGTATCAACACGATGCCGTTGTTCACCACAATCCCGATCAGGATGAGGAGTCCTATCTGTGCCATGAGGTTGAATGGCGTTCCGGTCAGAAAGAGGATCCAGATCACTCCCACGAACGCAAAGGGAAGTGCGAACATTATTGCGAACGGGTGCACCACGGATTCGAACAGTGAAGCCATGACGACATAGACGAGCACTAGGGCCAGCAGCATGTTGACAAGCAGTTCCTTCTGCGTGGCGCTTTCCTGCTCGAAGAAAGCTCCGTAACCCCACGAGTACCCGGCCGGGAAACTCATGCCTGAAAGCACACGTGAAATCTTGGCCCTTATCTTGGGTGTGTCCGACGCCTCGTAGTGAGCGTTCACGGTCGCCACGGTTTTTCTCTGCTGCCTCAGGATGGTCGCCGGTCCCTTCTCCATTGCGAAACTGGCGACCGATGCGATCGGCACTGAGTGGCCGGTCTCGCTGACGAGCGTCAGACTCTTGAGGTTGTCGAGATCGCGCCTGTCTTCCTCACGCACCCGCGCCCAGATGTTCACTTCGCCCTCGGGTCCCCGGAACCTACTAATAGGCATCCCCCGGAAGTACATGGCCACCGCGTCTGCCACCCGGGACGAGGAGAGGCCCATCTGTGCCGTCAGATCTCTGTCCACCACGACCTGGATTTCCTCTCGGCCCTTTTGCTTCTCGGTGTCTATGTCCTTGAGCTCGGGGATGTACGCCAACCGGCGAGCCGCCTCGTCGGCCAGGGCCAGCAGCGTGGGCCCTGCGTCCCCGAAGATGTTGACGTTGATTGTGCCGCTTCCTCCGCGCTCCTCAAAGCCGCCCAGTTTGAGCTTCACGCCCGGCAGCTTCGGCAGCCCTTTCCGGAGTTTCTCGCGCATCTCCTTCACGCTCTTGTCGTCCGTGTAGTCAGGAAACGGGTATATGGCAGTGAATCCGGTGTTGTCGGAGTAATAGCTGTAGAGCGATTTCAGGTGGAATTCCTTTGCGTGTGCCTCCACGTACTTCTCGACTTCGTCAACGTAGCGCTCCGCGGCGACGTAGTTCACGTTTTCGGAGAACTCGTACTCGACTCTGACGGACTCCACCTTCGTTCCGGAGAAGGCAGTCTTCTCCACCTTGGTGAACGGAAAGAGCATGCTCACGAAAACTAGTCCCATGATACCCACCATCTTCCACCGATGGAC
>Ga0315294_10001567_pt1 | contig 24997 bp, 30 predicted proteins | sample YL17G13_40_MG_FD_203626 | JGI IMG/M metagenome (GOLD analysis project Ga0315294, IMG submission 203626) | Sediment microbial communities from Yellowstone Lake, YNP, Wyoming, USA - YL17G13_40 | ecosystem: Environmental > Aquatic > Freshwater > Lake > Sediment | place: USA: Wyoming | collected...
AGATTTTGAAGCTAAGGCTCCAAGGCTTTTCAGCATACAAGATCGCTCGCAAACTAAACCTGGATCCGCCAACAGTCTACAGAGGATTAAACTTTGCTGAAAAAAACTTTGCCGAAGTAGACAAAATGCTAACCGAACTGAAAGCGTTAGGCTGGCCAGAAAAGCTCCCCAAAATAGAGAGCCAGATCAGCAGAAGAGCCCACCAGAATAGGACAGTTGCGCAAGAAACAGTTCCCACCCGATCTGAAGAAATCGCTATCAAACTAGGTTAGGAGGTGAATAGCATAAGGAAAATGGCTTTTGCGCTGATCCTCATTGCGGCTATCATCGCGGCTTCAGCGGGACTTGTCGGTTTAGCCTTCGCACAAGGAAACGAGGCGGCTCCTGTTGGGCCAGGGTCGTTTGAGCCTATTTACGAAGTGTTTAAGTCGGCAGGTTACGCGGCTCCCGTCGCGATCATGGTCGGGTTGACCACGTGCTTGCTTGGATACATGAAACAAGCAACGCCACAGAACTTCAAACTTGAGGAGTTCATATCGACAGCCCTGATCAGCTTGATAATCGGCATAGCCACCATATACGGAGGCTGGGCCTACACTGACATCGCTCAATGGCTCGGCAACGGAGGGCTTACAGTTTGGGTCTACTGGGTTGCGAAGATCACCGCAAAAAAGTTGTGGCCGAGTCTAACTGTCACGGCGACAGACGCAGGCCCACCGAAAACTTAGACTGGTACTTCCCCTTCTCCTCCATCCTCAATTTTTCAAAAATCCTTTTCTATTTCTCCCCAGACTTCAAACGCGAAACCGGTTAAAGCCAGATACCAACCGCGCTTTTCGAACACTTTCTCTCGTGTCTCATGGTCGAGCCGCTTGTTCATGCGTAGGATCCTGCAAGTATGATGAATCCCCTTCCACCCTCTTTTGTGCTTGTCTGCAATCGTGGACCTATAGCGATTGGCCGATTTGAGAAGCCAGAGTTTCACAAAGAAGAAGGCGAGAACCTGCTCAGGAAGTTCGGCATAGACATTGAGTATGGTGAACCCATAGACTATGGAACAGGAACTGCTCTTTCTGACTTTGATCATGCGCGACTGATTGAAACCTATGTAGACTACGCTTGCAAAGTGAGGGACACTGCGAGAGCTCTGAGGAGGTCTCCGCACACGGTGACGAAGCATATGAGGACCACAGACTGGAGGTTCTTCGAGACGGGTCATGTGCTCGGTGCAGACGTGTGAATGGACGAGAAGCTACTGCTAAGTTGGATCAACCAAAGCAGATCATACTCTAGTTTGCGATTGAAATTGGAATTTAGAGAAACACAGCCAATCACTGTGCATTGAATAGACACGCAGATTACGATACTCAAAGAGAATAGCCTTGAGGAGTAGAACAATCTTCTATAACGGAATTACACAAATGCTAAATCGCAAATCACAAAAGTAGAAATCCATTCTGTCAAAGGAGAAGCAAAAAAATGAAGAAAGTATTGACGCCGATTTTGATAGGATTCCTGTTAACACAGTTGCTTTTTGTGCTTGCGCCAACAGCTAAGGCCTCTGATCCATCTTCTCCAAGCCATACGTCAGATCCAACAGACGACCTTTACTACTACTTGAATGGTCTTCCCGCACCAACATGGGGAGCCATTGACATAGTCTATTCAGAAATCAGCCAGATCGACTCGACGCATATAAGATTGCTAACAGAAACGGCAGAACCCATTCCTCTAACGAACCAGTGGCAGAGCTTCTATTGGATTCTCGACACAGGATATTCCACGTCAGGTTGGGAGTCGCTCGGTGGGAATCTGCTCGATTCGAACGACCTGACCGTTGCGTACTTCGTAACCGTTAGTTGGGCTTGGGACGGTTCGCTAAATGTCAGATACAGCATCTTCTGGGATGGTACCGGCACACAAGTCCTGATTGAAGATGCTAGGGACAATCCAACAAAATACTTTGATGGGAACAAGGTGTTCCTCACGCTTCCGCTCAGCGCCATAGGTTACCCAAGTTTAATTGAATGGGTCGCCGGAAGTAGCGATGGAGTTGGCGGCAGTTCAGGAAAACATGACAAGGCACCAAACGCAGGGCACATCACACTGGCCACTTCCAATGTTGCGGAATGGGTGCAAGGCAATGAGAACGGTTTTGGCAATCCTGTTGTAACGTATGTATGTGCATTGAAGGCGTTCAATGGTCATCTCTACGCGGGAACCAGCACAAACGTGCCCTCAGGAGGAGGGTGGGGTGAAGTGTGGAGAACGGCAGACGGTTTGACTTGGGAGCGGACCGTTGCCAATAGTTTTGACGAACCCAACGAAGGAATAGCGTCGATGGCTACTTTCAACGGTTATCTCTATGTTGGAACCTACAACACTGTGAGCGGTTGCCAGATATGGCGATCGCCGACTGGAGACGCTGGAACATGGCAGAAAGTTGCCAGCAATGGTTTCTCAGGTGACAAGAATGTTTTGTCCGTGTACATCTTGATTGTCTTCAATGGATACCTGTATGCGGGAACTGGAGGCAGCGTTGACCATGCAATGACTCTTTGGAGAACTGACAATGGATTGATTTGGGAGCCCGTTACGACGGACGGCTTTGGCGATTCGAGTAATATCAGATTGACCAGCGCATGCATTTTCGGTGACTACCTGTACGTTGGAACCTCCAACGAGGTTCAGGGCGGCGAAGTCTGGAGATCGATGACCGGCGATCCAGGCTCATGGGAGCTTGCGAGTCACGGAGGTTTTGGTGATGGACAGAACAAATGGTTCTACGAAGCTACAGTCTTCCAGAACCGGATGTATATGACAGTGGCGCGAGGACCTTCCAGCGCAGGGACTATTTGGCGGACAATGGATGGATTATCGTGGGAGAAAGTCACTGTAGATGGATTCGGCGATTCAGGCAACAATGAAATACGCCACCTCATCGTCTTTGAAAATGATCTCTGGGCTGGTACACGAGGCAACTGTGAAATGTGGAGATCCCCTGACGGAGTGACTTGGCTTAAATCAAGCAACAAGGGCTTTGATGATCCTAACAACTGGTACATTATGGCAACAGAAGTGTTCAGAAATTCACTTTTCGCAGGAACCTGGAACATGCACGATGGATGCGAAGTATGGGCAACTCCTCCACCGGAAGTCTCTACGGTCACTTTGTCGAGCAGCATTGTGGACGTTCAGAACACTGAGTATCTAACGGACTTCGGAACGATTGTCTTTGACGATACGACCTACCCTCTTCCAACCAGCTTTTCAAAAGACGCTGGGTTCTATTCTGCAACAGCGAATCCGCCTGAACACTACGTCTTTGACATTTGGGAGTATTCTGGTGATGTCTTCGTATCAGATGGAAAATCGCAGACAGCAATCGTAGCAGTCAGCGGTGACGGGGAACTGAAGGCCCAATTCAAACCAGAAGACCCTCATCTTGGTCTGATTTCCACCTACTTTCCGCAATACAGATTCTCTCTTGGGGAAACATGGTTTCCTTGCAGTTTTGATTTTGACGACAATAACATTGCAAACAATCCTCCCACTTCCGAAGATTCCATTGGGAACTATCGCCGGTACTTCATTGAAACAAACAGCTACCCACCTTACTACGTGTACGTTCACGAGGTTGAAGATACCGATTATTTGACCATTCAATATTGGCTATACTACGTCTACAACCATCCATGGATTGGAGATATTCCAGTCGTTTCCCACTCACACGATTGGGAAACAGTGTGGGTCATTTTCAGCAAAGAAGATCTCGGGGAACCATATGGTGTAGTTTTCTTTGCACACGGTGTTCCAACGTTCTTCAGGTGGGTATCAGTTAACAAGGCTGAGGGCACGAACCATCCGATTGTTTGTGTAGCTCTTGGAACACACGCCTCCTATCACCCCTTGCAAATGGCAGAATTCTGGTTGAAGCGATTTCCGACCGACAACTGGTTTCCGGGAGGGCAAGTTCTTGATCAAGATAGCTTTTCATGGGTGCTTGTGTTTGGTGACTATCTCAGGTCGAGCTCTGATGCAGACATAAGTCTAATCGGATATGATACTGTTGTCGGATTTGGAACAGGAATTGCCCATCCAATATATCGTGCGGGCTATTGGCCGAACAGATTTCCACCAAACATATCACCACTGACTCCTGAACCAATCAGGAAAATCTGGCAGACAGCAGATCCTGCCCCTTGGCGTAGAGTAAGTGGTGATCCATTGTGGAAGGACTCAAAAGGACAAGCGAAAGAGGGCTTGTGGGACGTTACACTTCCAGAATTCCCCAAGTACATCAAAATGGCAGTTGCTTGCCCGGTCGACATCCATGTCTATGACCAAAATGGTCGGCACGTTGGAAGAAACTATGAAACCGGAGAAATAGAGATCCAAATCCCGAATACCACATTTGAAGAGATGCCAAACGGACAGTACGTATTGATAGAGAGACCAGCACAAGGCTACTATGATGTAGAACTTATTGGAACAAGTGACGGAAACTACAGTTTTGTTCTAGCTCTTAGCTTCAACGGGACCTCCAGTATTGTCTTGGATTATGGTATGATTTCAGAAGGAGAAACACATCAATACTGTGCGTCCATATCGGCTACTGGCGAAACCAGAACCATTGCTTGGGAACATGTGTTCAGGGATACGAAGCGCGGTACAATACTCAAGATTAGCACTGACGACAAGTATTTCCAGTTCATTGCTCCTGACAAAGAGTTTTCAATAAAAGAAGCCTGCAAGATGGTAGTCTACAAATACTCAATCGTCATCTGGCACAAGGACAGTGAAATTGAACTGGGAACCATCGCAATTGACACGAAGATTGATTTCTGCTTTGCGATAGCCAGAGACATGCAGACTCGCAAGAGCTATCTGCTAGTCGACCCTGTTGGAAAGGAATAGACAGTAGCATTTCGCTACCTCATTTCTCTTTTGTTCACTCAGAAATTGGCTGCGCAATTTCCAAGATTTCTCCGGCATCGTAAATATCGGGTTGCTGAGATGAGTGTAGCAGTGTGCGCGCGCTCACCTGTACCTCATTTTCCTCCTCTTCAAAGGAAATTCTGTCAGAGGAACGAAAACGATGGACTATTTTACATTATAGAGTAATGTAAAACGGGTTTGAGCGCCGACAGATGCGAAGCAAGGCAGGGAACTCGCGCTGTTTTCTCGATGACCGTGTTGAAAAAATGGCTTGGGAAGAAACCCTAGATGAGCTATTCTGCTGAAAACAAGAGTCTGCTAAATAGGATAATAGAGAAGAAGGAGTGGCTGAGCTTAGCAAGTCTTCTTGGGGTGCTTCTTCTTAATTGATACAGCCGATAACACTGTCAACGCTGCAAAAACTGCAAAGAAGGCTGCCTGCGGAAACTCTGGCACAACAATGTTCTCTCGTACTGCTTTAGGTGGCGCCGGGTCTGCGAATATGTAGCCGTTGCCCATGCCCGCATAGATCTTGCCGTCATAGTTTATCATGGAAATAGCGTAGTATGCGCCTTCAGTGGCGTTGAACGAGGTTTCCCAGTCTGTTCCATTGTATGTTAGAATCCTATTTGCGGTTCCAGCGTAAAGCTTGCCATCGTAGACTCCGAGTGAATAGATCCAATAGTCATAGTCGAGCACGGTCGTCCAGTTCTCACCATCAAACCCTATTACTCTTCCGCTGAAGCCTGTTCCACCTTGATATAGTGGTTTTCTCCAGCCCTGGTCTCTAGTCGCCAAGTAAAGCTTGCCGTCATAAGATTTCATGGCTAGAAAGGCTGAAACATCATCGTAGCTCACGGCAACACTCCAATTAGTTCCGTCGTAGCAGTATACCGAGTTTCCAGAAGCAACATACATATTGCCAATGCCTGACAAATAGTCATTCCATATTTCTTCCGGCGTTTTAGCGTAGCCGTATATTTTGACTTCGTCGATTGTCCCATTTGTCCAGTATCCGTTGCCAAGCATTCTCATGGCGCCAATCTGGAGATTCTCAGTGTTGCTGGTCCTCTGAGTGTTCAGTACGGCCTCACCATCTAGTACGCCATTGACGTAGACTCTTAGAACGGAACCGTCATACGTTCCTACAGCGTAATACCACTCATCCTCGATGATTATTGTGTTTCCACCAACATATGTATACTGCCCCTGTTCGGTTATTTGGAAATACATGTGTGCTCCATCCACGAACTGTGCGCACGTGAATAGCACATAGTTTCCGTCCACGAGAACATCTGTGCCTTTTGAGGCTATTACCGAGTTTCTCCATCCGTTTTCGCCAGGTTCAGGGAATCCTTTGAAGTTTACCCACGCCGCCACGGTAATTGCTGGAGGGTTCAGTTCAGCTGAGTCCAACACTTCAACGTAGTCGTCTTGTCCGTCAAACTCAAGCGCCTTGTTCAAAACCCCATCTGTCCAGTTTGCGCCGTTTACTGTTCCATCAAAGTTGTTTCCAGACGAGTCAAAAGCAACACTTCCAGCTCCCTCGTCAAACTTCCAATAACCAACAGGAGAGCCAACATTGTTATCGGAGGCCCAGAATGAATCTATGCTTCCGAAGGCTCCTGAGAAGTTCAGTACACTTGAGAATCCAGAGTCCAAGTGCCAGTCGGCTGGGTTGTCCGCTGAACCGTTACAGTAGTAAAGTTTTGGAGGCTTGTCAAGCATGGTTCCAGCGTAGAGCCTATTGTCGTAGACTCCGAGCACTCTGATGTAAGTGGGCACTGAGAAGATCTGGCTAAACGACGCCCCATCATAGCAGTACAGTCCGCCCTGTCCGCCAACAACGAGTTTGCCTCCGAAGGATTCAAGCGAAGTCACGAACGTCGGCGCGTCTATGACGTTCCATATGCCTCCATCCTTCACATAGAGTTTGCTGTCGGCAGCAGCATATAGACTTCCGTTGCAAACTGCAAAGTCAACGATTGGATGATTCGTTGGTACTGTGAAGTCGAGTTTCCAGCCAGAAGGCCAAGGGTTCATAAGCGGATAGTTGTCTTGGTTGTCTGCATCAATAAGGTATGGCATGTCGCCCATTCCGTCGCTGCCAGTCTCATTCTGATAGGGACCACTGTACAAGTCCACACCTGTATAGTCGCTCCAGTAGTTGCCGCCACTAGGATAACCATCATCCCACTCATTCATAAAGACAACACTATAGTAGACTTGACGTACATTGTTTACGAAGTTATTATGGTAAATGTACTGGTTCGAGGAATGGTCAATGCTGATGCCATGATAGTTGTTTGTTATGTTGTTTTCGTATATGTGGTAGTTTGAAGATTGAGAGACGATGATGCCATGTTCACTGCTGTTTGCTATGTTGTTTCTGGAAACCTGCAAATAGCCCTAAACAATGGGAAATGTTAGTAAAGAACCTAACACCTACCTAACACTCTCCAAGAAACAGCAAATTGTATCACAACTAACTAACATTTATCTCGGCGTTTTGAGGCCCTTAGAAAAAATTAGGCTATTCTGTAGCATATGTATAGTTTCTAGCATTTCCTAAAAAAATGTTGTGATACAAATGATGGTATACCATAGGGGCCAGCGTTTACCGTAAGACAAGTGATTACGGTATACCGTAAGACAAGCGATTACGGTATACCATTAATGGAAAACAAGAGATTACGGTAAACACACGCTCAACCCAAATTTTAAATACGACCTGTGCAGACAACAGTAAGCTAGTTGGTTAGTTAGTATGAAGACAATCTCGTTGAGAGTAGAGGATGGAACCGTTGAAATTTTAGAAAGAAAGGCCGAAGAGCAAGACATTACGATCTCGGAATACCTGCGCAAACAGATTTTTCCTCTCATAGAAGGAACGAAACCGCTTTCTCTTGAACAATGTCTCGCAAAACTAGAGTCCTGCCTGTCTCGCCTTCATTTCTGCGTGAAGCCTCTGCAAGAATTCGCTTTTGACTTACAGAAGTTCGAGACTGAATTGGTCGTAAAACAGGAAATGGCGCCAGAAATTGAAAAAACCCCGATTAAAGAGGAGAAGGAACCGAATGAACAAAGTCAAACTGAACCTGAGACTGTCGCAACATCAAGTTAATTTTCTCAAAAACTACGGCCCCAAGCCCACTGAGGCCCTAGAGAAAGCCCTAGACCGTCTTGAAGAGTTTGAACAACACCAACACATCACTGGATACAAGAAGAAACAAGAGCAGCTCGACGTTCTCAGAGAAAAGGAACGCATCAAAACAGAAGCACTCAAAGAACGCGAAAGAATCCGCGCTCTACGGCCAAGAGGCACACACGTTAAGGTAGATTGGGGCGAAGGCTACAGCGGCGACAGCGCCAGCAAATACGATGACGATTGGGGCGACAACTTTTGAAAGACCTGAAACAAGCCGAAAGAATCTTCCAGATGATTGGCATGTGGATTATAGGCGCAATCTGTACCGCTAGTGCATTCCAAGCCCAAAATGTACCTGCTCTAATCGTTTTCTTAAGCTGCGAATGGGTTTCCCTGTTTCTTTCGGGCATATGGTTCATCGTCATAGTGACATACCACGAAAAAGTTGAGGGGGAAGCCTAGAAATGGTGCAGGGGCGGGTTTTTTCGTGCGTTCAAACACACGATTTTCACTCGCCTTTTGTCCTTAATCTCTCAATTCCTGCATCAATTGGGCAAATTCCCCCCCTAAAACCTCCAAGGAGACATTTCTAGATGAGCTGCGACTACTGCCACCAACAACGGCCTCCAGACCGTCTCTTTCCCTTTCTCGACACGAAAGTCGGCTACACTCTCAAAACAATCTGCTTTTGGTGCTATGAGAAAATGCGCAGACAGAGGCGCTTGCCATGAAAGACGTACTGAAAATCTGGAAGCTAGCAACATACGCTCCCAACGACTACGAAATCGTATCGCTGAACGGAAGAATCGCAAACATAAGACCAACGCCAAAGGGGGGTGATTGATGAATGAAATGTGAGTATCAATCGTTCTGTCGCTTTTTCAGACCTAGCAAGTTTGACGCATCAATCTGTCAAAGAGAACAATGCAAAATCAAGGTGACAGCATGAAACTGTTGAAAGGAGTCATACTCCTAAACGGACACTTCAACCGCTTCCGCATAACAATTCGTGCAGAAAACAGAGAGGCAACAGAGCAGATCGCGCAAGTTGTCGAGCGGAAAATGCAGCAGAAAGGATGGATGCCAAATGCGCCATGACATGCTAGTTTTCTGTAGAGAAACGAACAAGCAAGTGAACATCGTAATCGAGCAGTTAAACTTCAAAAAATGCAGAAGGCGAAACCATGAGGAAAAGAGAAAAAGCGTTGTTGTTTGTTGAACATATAGAAAGACACCTTAAGAAGATGGAAGATTCTCAAGACCTTAAAGTGATTTGTAAGATTTGCGGAAAGACAATAGACCAAATAGCGGAAGCCTGAAACGAAAGCCATAATCGAAGCCATAAAGGAGTTAAGGAAGAATCTAAAAATGGCTGAACAAAAAACAATCGAGGTTTCCGCAGAAGTCTATGAAAGACTCTGTAGCACAAAACAGCTTTTAGCCAAAATAGTACGCAAGAAAAGCATCAGTTTCGATCAGCTCTTCCGCATATTCTATGTTGCACAGCCTCTCGATGTGTTGCTGCAAGAATATATTTTAGAGGAGATGCCATCAGTTGGTTTCAAAAAAGGAAAAAGACCTGTCGGAACTTGAGCCTGTGAGCATAAAAATAACGGTCAAATCAAGAGGCATCGACGTACTAATCCACACCTTAGACCCATGCGACGCACTAGAAATAAGCGGCGTAGTCGCTCGACACCTTAGAGTCATGGGAACAGAACCGAAAAGCCTAGTGCTGCCATGAGCCCGTGTTTTGGATGCCAAAGACTAAAGAAAACAAGCCCTGTCCGAGCTGCGGAAGAATCATCAAGCAGAAATACTTTAAAAAGTGCATCCACTGCCGACAAGCGGATCGGAGAGCCAAACGGAAAGCCAAAGAACTCATGCAAGCAGTCAAACAAGCAATCGGCTAAAGGCCGACTCCGACTTTTAGGCGTTGCTTCATGCCTGCAGGTTCCGTGTAGTCTATTTCAATCCAAACAGTGTCAGCCCTTGCTCTCCAAAGCCAACCATTGTCATTCGTGCATACTGCATGAAGCTCTGCAACGAACTGTTCAGGAGCGTTGAAATCGTCAGGTTCAAAAGGAAATATCACACTCTGAACCTGAGAAACACTCCAATCCGTACAATCAGAACACGCATAACCTCCCGCGCCATTGGATGCACTACTCAGAATAGAAGGCCACTCAGCAGGACAATAAATCAACCAATTCAGAGCTGTAGCCAAATTCGAATTATTTATGAGTTTAGAGTGCATACCGATTGTTACCTTGTTAATCGTTGAACCTGCAGGAATAGCGAAGCCGAAGCCGCTACAGGTCAGTTTAGCATCGCATACTATCATGTCGTTGACAGCAGCGCAATTTCCATCCTCAACCTTCACGTTATCAGGCAACAGCCAAATTCCACTATTCACAACAACGGAAGGATACTTCCTTACGACTACCAGATATTTCCCCCCAATTAGCTCGCATCATCCGCGCTGTAGGTGACTTCCCAATTTACCTGTTTAGCAGCCGCGTTTTTCAGAAGCACTTTCTTGTTCACTGTGGTTGTTTGGCCGATACAAGCGGGCCCGCTAACAAAAGCTGATTCTCGGCCTTCCCTAGCGTTCAACGTGGCTTTCGTAGTCACTAGGTTCCCGCTTGTTTCCTCGTAGAAATAAACGTCTGTAGCTCCATCGACGGTCGACTGTAGGAACAGCCTATGAATCTTTATGACTTTATCCGCTACGTTGTTTATGACGGTTGCGCCGTCTGCTGCGCTGCCTGCTGCTGTGAACTGATAAACTTTTGCGTCATGTTTGGTGCTTTGGGTGAGATTTCCAATAGTATTTGAACCCGAAGGCAAAGGATTACTCAAAACAACGTTAAGAGGGTCGCCCAATGTTGGAAGTTGAAGAAAACATATCCCAGCCAAATCGGTAAATCCCACGCTAGAAAGTGTCCGAGTTGTATCAACATTCACGGAATATCTTGCCCACGATGCTGTAAGAGTAACCGTAGTATCCTCAACAGCACCCGTTGTATATGTTAATCTAACACGCAGATTTGCGCCTCCAACAGCAGTCTTGTAAGCCCATAAATCCAACGTAGAAAATTTGCCTCCTTTAGCAAACAAATACTGAATCAAGCTTCCAGCGGCACTGTCGAATTTTACTCTTTTCCCAAAAATTGCGTCTGCCTCGATTGTTATCTTAACAGTATCTTGAACATACCATCCCGTGAAATCGTACTCGAAATTGTTGTTTCTAAGAACATTAGTTCCTAAACCAACAACCTTTACGCTTTCAATGTTGCCGATGCTCGTGATTGAGTCTATGAGTGCTATGCGGTCTATGAGAGTTATGCGGCTTATCAGGCTGATGAGGTCTATCAAGTTGATTCTGTGAATGTACGTGGTGAAAAAGGGAATGTTCGCAAGGTCTTTCAAACTAATGTAACGCTGTTTTCCTTTGCCCGCCCTTAATGCCGCCCTATTCAAATATCCGTCTGAATGATACTCTAGCCTAACATTTGCGACTTCAGCGTCACGCCAAAAAAGGTGAAAGCACCACGGCCTACCTGAATCGTCAAAATCAATGGTGTATCTGTCAAAATCGGGGAGAGGCTGCGGTTTCAGTCGAGGATTAGGCATGTCCTAAACCCAGCGCATGAATTTCTTTTCTTGTTCCCTTTGGTTCATGTTTTAATGCTTTATTATGGCAATCAATCGTAGCATTGTAAATACACGAGCCTTCCCGCAATTCATGCTCAAGAACTGCCTTCTCTAACGTTGGATTTTCCTTAAGTTTTGGATTGAGATGTACAGAAATCTTGCCAGTATCTAAACTGATTAGACTTACTGCTGGCTTCTTTCCCATGTCAGAAGGATAATCTACCTCAGTTATTTTTGTAACGTCTTTTCTCGGTGAATAAGAGCCTTCCACACACTTTATGCTGGCTCTGCAAACTGCAACTGGATTAACAGGACAATCAATGTATGGCGGCGCGCAATCATGTTTCTTTTCTAGTTTCTTGACGCAGCTTGAGATTTTCCGTAAGACTTCAGGATGGGCCCTTTCACACTCTGTTTTTCCGTGCGGCTCATATTTTCGTGGATACGGATTCAGGCCTGCTTCGTGTAGCACTTCCTGCATGTCGAAGTTGTCGCCTTCCATGTTCTTTCTTAGGCTGCGCGTCAGATTTCCGAGCTTGTCGTAAAACATTTTTTCTTTTTCGCTCACTGCGAACCCCTTGCCTTCCTCTGCAAGACCCTCAATAACGTGCAGATGCTTTCCTTCAATGCAACTGCATCCAGCATCCATAGCAGAGCCATCCTTAGAATGAAGTTCAATGAGTGAAGCCTGCTTGATGATTGCGTCTTGCGTGTAGTCTCTGTCATTGAAAACCATCTCATGCCTTCTTCTCTGCTGCTGTCTTGACTCCTGCCAAGATCGTGTCTGCAAGCTCAGGAGCCATCTTCGCCATCATCACTTTTTGGAACATATTTCCCAAACCCATAGATTCTAAAGCGTAGCTCTTTGCCATCTTTGAAAACTCGTCATCTCCTCCTCCGCCGCCACTACCCAAGACCTTCAAAATGTCGCCTAGACCTAGACCTGATTTTTCGCCTTGGCCTGCGTTTTGAGGCACGTTTTTCATTCTTTCTGCAAGCTCAGCTCTCTGTTTTTCCGCGCCTGCCTGAAGCTTCTTATTCAACGCTTCAGCAATCCCTTCGTTTGATACGCCCTTTATCGCTTCCGTGAGAGCTTTCTGTGTACTCTCGACTTTCTCAGCCCAAACATTGATTTTTGTGAACGCGTTAGTGATAGAGTCCCAACTGAAACCTGCCTTCTGCAGCATCTTCTTAGTATCTTCGTCTATCTGCGGGATTTCAATGAGTGCTTCCACTGGCTGAGCTGCTTCTTTATTGTCAGTCGTAGGAGCTTCTTCTTTACTAGCCACTTGAACAGGCTCAGGGCTAGGCTCGCTTTTTGGCTTTTGTTCCTCTGCATTTTGGACAATTTTCTTCTTCAACCAACACACCTTCTCCACAATTTTCGCATACTATAGGCAGTTTCTCTCTCCAATGCTCCTCCAAATACGGCTTTCCGAAAGCTTCTTTCAGTTTTTCCTTCTCAGCTTTGCACTCTGGACAGTTATCGCTGATTTTTGTGATCTCGTCAGCCTTCCAATGCTCATGTTTTTCTTTGTCTTCGTGTTTCTCTTCTGTTTTAGCTGGTTCTTTGTCTTCGTGTTTCTCTTCTGTTTTAGCTGGTTCTTTGTCTTCGTGTTTCTCTTCTGTTTTAGCTGAAGATGTCGTTATCGAGGCTATTTTCTTCTCTATGCTGTCCATTTTTTCCAGTAGTATCTGAAATTTCGGGTTTTCCTTCTGTTTTTCCTCTGTCAAGTTCTTTTCCTTCCTTCAATTTGCTCTCACAATATTCTTTGAGTGCATTCTTAAACAGTCGGTAGCGAGTGATACCTAATCTTTCGCATGTTTCGTCCACAGTAGCTTTTTCTTTTTCTGTTAAGAATGACCCAATATGTTGTGATGGCATGTAATATATTCTATGTTGTTGATATTTTTAAGCTTTTCTCTATACTATAGAATAGTTGTTTAAATATGTCTAGACTAATAGTATTTTCTGAAGGAATCCCAAATGGGAAAACGAAAATGTAAACACGGCAGAACCAAAGCAGGAACATGCAGAAAGAAGGCGCGATAAACATGAACTTGAACATTGACTCAATAGTCGGAAAAATAGAAAGCAACGCAGACAAAGTAGGTCTTGGACTAGGCGCATACATGGAACTCAACCGCTTCGCCAAAGAATGGAAACAATACGGCGTCACCGACCCACTTAGTGCAGCCATGAAAATTATTGAGCGCCTACTAAGTGATCCCCACATACCGAACCTAGAGCACTTGAAACAGTCGCTTTTTTCTCCCACAGGCACGTTTAAACCCGCAGCCACGGCCGCAATCATAGGATACTTTTTGAAAGAAGTAGACGTTATGCCGCAGCTCACCAGACTTGGCAACGCACTTATGAAGGCAGGAGTCGGAGCGGCAGAAGCAACAACCGTAATTCAACTGCTAGTATGGTCAGGAGCAGGCCACAGCCCAAGCGGAGGAGAACACTTCGAGCAAAATCAAAATGCCAATAGCGGCGTTCCAATGGGCCCCCGAAGCGTTTCACTCGCAACTTCTTACAGAGAGATTCCAATAGGAGGAGCATTCTAAAATGCCAAAACAAGATGGGCCAAGCGCAAAAGTTCTAGAAATGATCGAGCAACTGGGCGGCAACGTATGGACAGGATGCACTGACACAGTAGCAGGCGGCGCAGCAGTAGCCCGCGCAGTCGTTGAAATGCACGTTGTTCCAGACAGGGCCAAAACCCTTCTCGGATGGCGACCAATAGAAACAGCAACGGCAGGCGCAGTAGCAGAATCTATGCTTTCAGTCTTTGACATTCAAGGCGTAAACTACAATTTCCAGCCTCAAGAAGTCATGTGCGGAAACGTGGCAGGCAGCATGCTAGCCACAGGAACCCCAATACAGGCACACAGCGAATACTACGACGTTTTCGCGCCAGTAGCAGGCGGCGAAATCCTCAACGTAGGAGTTGAACCGCTCGACGCTCTCGCAGGAAACAGGCGCAGCGCGGCAGAGTTCACATGGACAGACGTTAGACTAGAGCTTCCAACAATCAGAAGCCTATGCAGCCGAGAAATCGCCATCGCCATCGCAGCCGTCGGAGAAGTTGTAGGACTCGCTATGCCAATCACAGACGCACATCAACTCATCGAAGTTGGTGGATGCGCTACCGAATCAGTCAACACCGCCGCTGAAGAACTGATGGTAACATTGATCCTCAGGTGCACAGCCCTACCAGTCAACGAGATCAGAGCTGTCCTTGAACCTTACGCAGGCACAGCAGTAACCCCGGGCAGCAACGCAGCCTACGTGACTAGACGAACGCAACGAATGAAGTTCAGCCAACCAAGCGTAACCATAAACTCAGCCTTCGACGTAGACATAGCACTCGCAGCCGCAGGCCAAGCAGCTCATTACGTACGCTGGATTTAAACTCAAGAAAGGAGATGTGTGTGTGTTCTCCCGTTTTTCTCGTAAGAAAGCCAAAGAAGACACGCTGATGTTAGTCGAGAAAAGCATAGCGACAGAACTTAGAACTTTCACTAATCATCTTCAAACGGTAACAGGAGCCTATGAAATCTTGGCAAAACAGAATGAGGAAATCATCAAATTATTGAAGGAGTTGAACAAGAAAAAATGAGCGGAGACCGAATTTTTGAAGAGCTAAAAGCTCACGGCAAAATTGACAGTTTAGCATCAGGAGGCCTTGTTTTGAAGTTGATATGCTCAGTCTCAGTAACATGGGATCCTGCTAGCCTCAATGATGCCGCGGGAGAAACAAAATCTGTAACAGTGGCAGGAGCGGCTTTAGGCGATATTGTCCTTGTGGCTCCGCCTTATGACATGCAAGACATCGTTTACTGTGGCTACGTGCAGGCTGCGAACACGGTTGAAATTCGCATCCAAAACGAGTCAGCCGCTACGGTTAATCTAGGTTCGGGAACATGGAAAGTGATAGTTTTGAGGTTGAGCTAAAATGGACAGTAGAACCGTGAGATATGGAAGAATCGGGGAAGTCGTAGTCCTTATTTTTCCTGACGAGTCAGGCAGCAAGCACTTCATAACTCAGATCGAAACGCAGAACATTCTCAAGAAGATGGGGATGGACAAAACGCCCATTCGCCCCGTTGACAGCGCATTGAAGCCAAAGACAACCTTTGCTCCAAGGATAGTGGCATGATGGAGAAAAGCAGGTTAGGGCCCGAAACGAAAGCCATGCTCGAAGCCATTAACGAACTGAACGCCACAGTCAAAGCCGTAGGCCAGCCAAAAGACATGGCAGCCCGCTATCTAGGCGCAGTCTGGACGATGGTGCGGATAGGCAACACCGACGTTTACAAAGTCTATATCACGGCAGCCCCCAACGGAATAGTAATGACAGCCGCAGATGTGGTGACTCAACTTGCAATTCCTTTTCCGCACAAGTGGATAAGGATTCACTTTTACCATACGACTGTGGCGTATGTTGCATCAGTTGATGCTCTAGCGATAATTTTGAGGCGCAGAGCAGGAACATTGACCCCCGAAACATTCAGCGAAGACCTATACAACGAAGCTGCCGTAGTCGCAAGCAGAATCACCGAGGTTTATGGCGGAGACTTTACGTATGAAGCGGGAACCTACGACTTGACCCTCAACACCACAGCCACACACCTGATTTTTCCGTTGTTCTACATTCAAAAGTTGGAGGCTTAAAAATGGGCAAGCGAGGGCTGCTTTTCTGTTTTTTGGTTGTCTTACTTCTTACTGTTGTTCTGGCCGTCACTATGTCAATGATTACCATTCATAATCAAGGCATCATAAAAGCGATAAACATCAACGTCTATCAAGACTCTCAATGCACGTTGCCCTTGACTGTTATCAACTGGGGCACGGTTGAACCCTCTGAAACAACAAATGCAACGGCATACTTGCGGAATGAAGGAAATAGCCCAATTCTAGCCTTTATATCAACAAGCAATTTTGTCCCTTCTAACGCCTCTCAATTTCTTCAAGTAACTTGGAATTATGATGGGTCGAGCATAGCGTCTTTTCAAGTCTTTCAAGCGGAAATTTTCCTTCATGTGGCAAGCAACGTAACGGGCATTGATGCTTTCACTTTTGACATCATCATAGAAGGAAGAGGGTAACAAAAATGAGTAAGCAGTCGGCTAGAGATGGACGATGGAATCTGCCGCCAAGAGTTGGGACGAGCGCGATTGCCAGCGGCCAGACGCACGTTCATGTTGCTCACGGCTTGGGCGTCGTGCCGAATATGGTGACTGTTACGCCGACAGCTAAAAGCACGGCTGACCCGACCTTCTATCTATGGGTTCCTACTGCTGAAATAACCAACGTTGAGTTTGTCGTGTATTGCCAAGTTGACCCGGGCGTGTTGACGTTGCCTTTCATGTGGGAAGCAAAGAGGATTCCATAGGCGAGGAGAGACGAAAAAGGGGGTGACTAGATGCATTTGAATCTTGATCCGACAATCCCGAAAGTCATCATTATCGCGCTGCTGCTGTTCGCGGAGGGAATAGCGATTCCTACGTACACGATTGTTCAGCAGGGCAGGATGCCAACGGCGCTTGAGGCGTTCGGTTTCTTCTTGACCGCTTTCATTCAGCTCTGCACGTTCTTCGTAACTTTCCTAAAGACTGGAGCGGGAGAAAGCATAGAAATAAAGGAAGCGAAGGCTGAATAATATGGCGTATGGAGAACGGCGGGGAACTCTTCAGGAGCAAGCCCTAGCAAAGGCTAAGGCCATGACAGGAAAAATACAGGACACTGGAACTCAGCTTTCATGGGATGAAGCAGACGTTTACGAGAAAGTAGGAAACATGCTTGCTTTGGGGCCAGCGGGGCAATACAGCGAAATAGAAACCTTGATGCTCGTAGTGTTGATTGATCGCCTTTCCAAAACGAAAGACGGAGTTTTGGCTCTTCAAACCATATTTGGAAAGTATCTTGACAACATGGGGAAAATCATCGCTTCTATGCAGAATGCCAGCGCCCAAAACTGGCTTACGGCTGCAATCAATCAATGCGCCTGTAGCAACATCTTTGTGAGGATGGGCTTGATTTCGCCCCGCGACCATTACCGCACGCTGCTTTGGACAGACCACGTTTTCGGCGAAATGTTGAAGGCAGACTACGTAAGAGAGACAGTGAGCGCATTGACTACTCTTGTGAACAGTAGCGAAACAACGAGCAAGGGAGGCACTTCAGGAATCGCTAATTTGTTGAGCTTCGCAAAACTGTACGGAGGGAAGTAAAACGACAAAACCAAGCGTGAAGGCCAAGAAGTGCGGATGCAATAAAAAACTGCATTACATGGTATGCACCAAGGACGGAGCAAAAGGCAAGGGCGGCAGAGGCTTCACGCATCATCCTAAAAGGCGTTGCTAGATGGTAACGCCGACAAGGGAAGAGATCAGAGAAGAGGCCATGCGGCTTTTCTATCAGAGTAACCCTTCAGCTACGACTCCTGAAGATGATGAGCTTAGAGAAGACGGGTATTGGGGTCTAGCTCGGCAGAATCTTATGAGAGGCGAAGAAAGTGCGGAAACCCTAGCTTATCTTGAGCAGCTCGCCAATGACGTTGGCCGTAGAGTTGTGACGGAAGCGGAACATAACAAATTGCTGGATTTAGAAAGAAAGCTTGAGCTTGTGAAGGAACGAGAAAAGAAGCTCGAAGTCATTAAGGCCCACCTTGAAACATTGAAAAGTGACTTAGACGCAAAGCCGCAGCCGCAAGTGATCGAGCGAATAGTTCAGATCATCAAGGAAAAGCCAGCTAAGAAGGAAAGAGAAGTAGAGGAAAGGCGAATCAGAAAGGTTGAGCCTTTAAAGTTTCGCAGAAAGATTCCTGAATTGCCTTCTATGCCTGAGATGCCCGAATTTCCCGAATTCTAAACTTGGTATCCACACTGAGGACACGGCCCACACGCGCCTTCAGGTAGCAAGTGGCCACATTTAGGACATCTACGAGCTATCACTACTTTTTTACTTAATTTTCCACCCCCTCTTTTTGAGGATTCTTTGAACTAATGGAAGGCTCAGAGCGTATTTAACGTGCTTGCAGTTTTCCGAATCGTCAAGGCCGCAATAGGCTTTTCCATCTTTGAAGTAAACGTCTATAATCCTTCCATGAGGGCTGTATCTTGTGGCTAGGGAAGGGTCAAGGATTCTCACGCCTTCCTTATCGAGATTGAAGTGAACCAAATTTATTTCTTCAGTCTCGTAGTAGGGATTTTTGACTTTATACATGCATTTTGGGCAGTTAGTGTAATATTTGTCTCCTTTGTACTCCCATATCTTACCGCAATGTTGGCAAGTGAGGTTATGCCCTCTTTTCTTCATCTTCTCCATATTACCTTACTAACAAACTAACTTTTAAGCATTTTCAATGCAAAACCAATGGATGGCAAGTTACTAACTAACTAACTTTTATATACTTCGCTGTTGACAAGATACTTAAGCACCCACTAACTAACAAACTAACAAGGGAAGGATAAAAAATGAAATACAAACCCGAAAGGGATTTGCCCGATTTTGCGAGAGAACTTAAAACTGTCTCTCCAAGCAAGTTAGTCGAGATGGTTTTGAATAAAAGGAATGAAAGAGTGACTCCTGAAAGCGTTACGATGTGGTTCAAGAGGCATCCGCAGGTTGAGGAGCTGCTGAGGAAAGAGCTTGTTGATGGGATGCCTACCGAAAAGCAGGAAACGGACACAACGATATTTCAGAATGGCAATTTTCAGCAGATCAGAAGCGTCAAGGAATGGATGACGTACATGAGTGCGGTCAGAAGGATAAAAGACAAGACGCTGGCCCAACTGGTTATGGGCTTGCGGCAGGTCTGCACTGGAAACTTTAGCACTCTAAAAATCAATTTTGTTCAGGAAGGGAAATGGTGTTTGAAGCATCCAGACCGCTTAAACTATGATGATGCACTAGAGTTCATTAGCTTGCTCAGGGCGCACAAGATCGATGTTTACGGATATGCTAAAACTCTGAAAAGCTTTCTGCTTTCTAAGGGAATCGTTGAAGCGTCGAAACTGATGGTTGGAAAGCCCAGAGGCTTCGCACGATACAAAGACCTGTTTGTGAGCCGCGACAAGCTTGACCGCATGCTGGATTGGGTCTTTTCGGCTCATGGAAAAGAAGCTTACGCTATAGACTGTTTGATGTTCACTAAGGCTTTTCGCATCAATGCAGTCGTGAAGGCTGACGTAAAGAACATGACGGAAGAGGGAAGGATAACATTGTTTGAGAAGGGCCTTGAGCGCAAGTACGGCGAAGAGGGGAAGGCAGTGACTAAGAAGCCCGATGCAAAGTTGTGGAAGCTGCTGCTGGAGATCAAAGGGGCCAGAGCAAGCGGAAAACTGTTCAGCCTAGACGCTGCTGATATGGCAGAAATCAATTTGGAAGCTGTTAAGCGGTTCTGTCCTGAAGTCCTAGCCAAATATGGGCACATCAACAGTAACCATTTTTGGAGGCACATGTTCGCTCAGCACATGCTCAGACTCACAAACTGGCACACTGCAAAAGTGGCGGCTCTCGGCAACTGGACAGAGCAGGCTCTTAAAGAAAGCTACGGTGAGCCGCCTGAAGACATCGTTCAGCATTGGACTGAGGAGCATACGCTGGAACATGTGGTTCTGATAGCATGACAGCAAAACAATGCAAGTCTTGCGCGAACAAGTTTCCACCTTATACATGTGACCATTTTACTGTTGGGCCTTGTAAGCGATGGAAGGAAGCTCAACCATGAACAAGATTTTTACTGATGACCCGCTAGTTCATTACAAGAGCAGTGGCATTGACCCGAACAGAACCAAAGCTGAGATAGACGCTATTCTCGGATACTGGAAAGTTTCAGACGTTCATTGGCATTGGAAACCAGAACAAAACGACGTTTACATTCAATTTCTGCTTGAGGAAACCATAGACGAAAGACCAGTTAAGGCAACAGTCAAAGTTGTGTGTCCTACGATTTGGGATAAGGAAAGGCCTAGAGCTAGACCGCCACAGACTGAACAGGTGAATTGGAAAGTCAGTATGAGGGCGATGTGGTGGTTCATCAAGACTCATTTGGAAATGGCTTATGCGATGCAGAGTAGCAAGACTGTCGCTTTTCTTCCATATTTGGCAAGTGCTGACGGCCACAGAGTTCTGCATGAGATGATAATTCCGCATCTGGGCGACCTTGAAAAGTTGCAGGCTCTCCCAGAAATCAGGCAGGAAGAGAAAGCGAAAGTGATTGACGTTTGAAGGAAGCGAAACCATGAATCTATCTGAAGCATGGGAATTAGCCCTATCTAGAATTGACAACATTCCACATAAGCATAGAAAGGCTTACTGCAATAATGTAATCCGAAAATACTACTGTGAGGCGAAAGCATGACTGAAACAGCAAAATATAGTCGGTTCTGTTCTGTCTGCAAGAGAGTTACCTATGAATGGTTTTGCTGTGGCAAAAGAACCCGAAGGTTGAATATGGCAGTCACTTTAGGCGATAAGTTGAAGGAAGCGAAACCATGATATTCGTTCTAGATGACCACTCTGCTATTGAAGCAGAATCGCCTCTTGATGCGATTAGAAAATGGAAAGAGAAGTATCCTTATGATAAGGAACCTACGTCGGTGATGCCGCTTACAACTTGGAATGACACTCTTGAATATTGGACTATCAAACATCTAGCAGAAATCAATGAGCAACTTGTGGAGCAGCAAAGCACACCAACACATCATAGACGAAAAAGACCAGTCTCCAGACATAGTAGACATAGGCACTAGAGAATATTCTTTCCTTTCCAAATTAGAAGGAGGTGAAAGTATTACAGAACAAATCACAGAGAAGGAAGAAAAGAAGAAAGAAAGCGAAACCACGAAGCTGAAATGCGTCTGGAATGAAGGTTTGGAGTGCCCAATAAGAAAAGCATTCAGTAGGCCATCGGAGCAACGAGATATTGATAAGTATGTGAAGCCTTTGGAAGAAACAGAAATGATGAAGATGTTTACACCGATATTTGACAAAATGAAGGATACAATGCATAACGAGTTTGGCATTCTTCATTACTACTGTCACATATGCCCTTCGAAGCCTACAGCATAGAATATCAACCTCTATCCAAATTTTTTTTGCCCGACGCTTGATGGCAGAGGGAATGGATTAAAATGTTAGTGCAGTATGCTAACATTCCTCATGGTATTGTTAGTTTACTACTTTCTGGAAATGCTGTTGTTTGAAGACTGTGAAAGGAGGATGCCCCAGTTGTTGTTTGCTATGTTGTTCGCAAAAATGCTATTGTGGTTGGAAGAAGGATAGACTTCGACTCCTATTTGACTGTTTGCTATGTTGTTTCCTTCAACGTTATTATCTGAGGAGAATGCGAGCCAGATGCCAAGCCCATTGTCTGTTACGTTATTTGCAACAATGCTATTGTAATTTGAAGACGCAGAGAGAAGGATGCAATAGCCGTTTTCCGCCATGTTATTTCTAACAATGCTGCTGTTTGAAGACCCCGAGAGACTAATGCCATAATAAAAAGCTTTGACTTTCACATTCATAATTGTTACATTCGTTCTTCCAGACATGTAAATTCCTAAGTACGGCCAACCGAGTCCTTGAACAGTGTAGCCTTCGCCGTCTAATATCATATTGTTTCTTTCGATCACAATTCCATCAGCATTACTTGTGACGTTGTCTGTCAAGGTGTAAAGGTCTCCTTTTCTCAGTATCGGAGCACCTGAAGGGTCAACGCTTCCATCATCACGAATGTAGACAGTTCCATTCTCATATGGAACCCAAGGATGCATCAACGGATAATTGTCTTGATTGTTCACGTCTATTATGTACGGTGAGTCGCCTATACCGTCGCCTCCAGTCTCGTTCTGGAATTGACCATTGTGCAAGTCTGTGCTGTTGTAGTCGCTCCAGTAGTTTCCGCCAGAAGGATAACCATCATCCCAAAAGTTGATTGAAGCAGGGAATGGTTTCTCCCATGACTGATCGTAGATTTGACGCGTGTTATTTATGAAGTAATTGTGGAACATAGAGTTGTTTGAAGAATTATAGAGCTCAATACCAAGATCGTTGTTTGCTATGTTGTTTACCAAAATGCTGTTGCTAGAAGACAAGCATAGATATATGCCCTCATAACTATTGTTTGTTATGTTGTTTCCAACTACGCTATTATAGTTAGAAGAGATTTCGGCATCTATGCCCATGCCGTTGTTTGTTATGTTGTTTCCAGAAATAGTGTTATTGCATGAATAGGAATTGAGACCGACGCCTTCGCCGTTGTTTGTTATGTTGTTTCCAGAAATGCTGTTGTTAGAAGAGTCACCGAGGTAAATGCCATAGGCACTATTTGCAGTTATACTATTTTCGGATATATTATTGTTTGAAGACTCACTGAAGCAGATGCCCATCTCATTGTTTGTTATGTTGTTTCCAGAAATACTGTTGTTAGAAGACGAGTATAGAACTATGCCTCTTGCGAGATTGTTGATGTTTGTATTTCTTATTGTCACGTTGTTACTACTTTCACACACGATTCCAAATGAAGTAGTACCTATGCCTTGAACGGTATAACCTGCTCCATCTAACGTCATATTATTTCTCTCGATCACAATCCCATACTCGTAGGAAGAGATGGCCATGTTGCCAGTTAGTGTGTAGTAATCTCCATCTCTTTGTATTGGTGCTGTTGGCGGGTCTACTGAGCCGTCAGCCCGAATGTATATGGTTCCGCTTGCCTTAACGTTTCGAGTGTTGAACGCGAATGTAAACATGCCCACAAGAAGCAAAACAAACATGAAAGTAGATAATGCCCTCTTCATCTTCACCTTCTCCCACTCGACTGGACCACGAAGCTAATCTGAATCTGACACTGTTCTACTTCTTATTGCTTGTGGAGCCTTCTTCTAGGCATCAAGCTGCAAGGGAGCATAACCCACCGAATCAAACGCAACACTGCTGATCTGCCAGATGAGTGTAGACACCTTGCGCGCGCTCACCTGTACCTCATTTTCATCCTCTTCAAAGGAAAACACGACAAGGGAACAAAAAGCATGGACTATTTTACATTATAGAGTAATGCGAAACGGGCTTAGGCAGCGGATAAATATCGGGAAAGCCAGCTTTTCACGGTATTCTTTGCTCATTCTCAGCCTCTGCCACGTGACATTAGATTGTCCTGCTCTATGAGTTTTTCGTCTTCGCCCCAAACCTCAACCGCAAAACTCGTAAGGGCCCAATGATGACCGCGCTTCTCAGCCACGTGCTGCCCAATCTCCTTCTCGAGTCTGCGGTTAATAGCCTTCAGTCGACGCAATACCTGGAACCGATTAAGCTTAAACTGCGAGAGCCGAGACGCTACATCCTTCGGAAACAAGCCCTCAGGCTGACTCTGAAACAGCAACTCTAGGATCTCCACGTCAACCTCATCTCCACACGCGACCTTCTGAATAAAAGGCTGGTCGAAATGAAACATCCCTTCCAGGCCCTTAACGATGGTCCGCTGCATCTGCTCCACATGCTCTATACGGTCGAGAATCCGTTTCAGGAGCTGCTGATTATACTTCAAACGCCCAATTTTCTCACTTTGAGAGCGCTTTTTCAGTGGTTTTGTTAAGGCAGAGTGAGGCTCAGACATTACATCATGCACGCTCCAGGCAGTTTCTGATGTTGACAACACGCAAAACTAGGCCTCCCTGCCCTAGATTGGCGGCACTCAAAACTCGTGACCGTGAAAAGCATGGACTTTTCCCATAGTTTGCCAGAGTCTGGAAAAAGCGGTTTGTGCATAGTTTCACAGACGAAAAAGGGCCCTTACTACGAGTACACCCATGCTCGTAGTAAATCATTTTTTGTCCGCCCTCTTAAGACGATTGTTTTTGCAGCTGTAACAGCGAATGCTGGGAAGCCACATGCCGCCGGCTCTTTGGCAGAAGACTTTACCCTCTGTTAGGGCTCCCTGGCAATAGAGGCACAGGACACGTAGCGGCTGCGGTTCTTCAGGCTTAGCATAGTGTGTAATGAGGAGCTGTGGATTTCCTAGACTGTGACGTCTGTTGTATTCTCCCATGGCCTTGATTAGAACTTGACTGAAGCCTCTTGTTCCAGCTTCCCTTCTGGCAATTTTTCTGAAGCCCTCGAGGACAGGAATGTCTTCAGGAGAAACGGAGAAACTTGTGATGATAGTAGATTTATTTAATAATTTATTTAATAATTCTTCTTTCTTTCTATCTATCTCTTTTCTACTACTATCTTCGCCCAAC
>Ga0315294_10001569_pt1 | contig 24996 bp, 21 predicted proteins | sample YL17G13_40_MG_FD_203626 | JGI IMG/M metagenome (GOLD analysis project Ga0315294, IMG submission 203626) | Sediment microbial communities from Yellowstone Lake, YNP, Wyoming, USA - YL17G13_40 | ecosystem: Environmental > Aquatic > Freshwater > Lake > Sediment | place: USA: Wyoming | collected...
GCCCAGGGTCCAAGTCTACAGGCAGGCCCCACCTGTCCAAATTGCCCACTGCATAGACATTGCCCAGATTGTCGACCGCAACTCCGTGCACGTAGTCGTCCGAATCATAAATAGGACCGCCTGGGTCAAAGGGACCGCCCCAAGTTGCGGCCCACAGGAAATTGCCGGAAGTATCGAACTCGGCCACGAAGCAATCGGGGACACCGTTGGAAACGTGGATATCCTCGCCCGGGCCGGGATCGAAATCGGTCGCGCCTTCGAAATACCCGCCAAGGGCGATCTCTCCGTTCGGTCCCGCACACATGCTCGACACCCAGCTGAGATTGCTCAAACTGCTGCCTCCCCATGTCTTAACCCACTGGTAGTCCCCGCCGGGGCCGAACTTGATCAGGTAACAATCAGAGCCGCCGGTGGTGGAGTGCAGATCCTCGCCGGGGCCGGGGTCAAAATCAACCGTTGAAGCGTATGTTCCGGTCACATAGACGTCTTGGTTCTCGTCAACCAAGACTCCCGTGCCAAAGACATCCGCCCAAAGCATTTGATATGGGTCTTCATAGGTTGAGCACCATGTTCTTGCCCAGAGGAAGTCTCCGTCCGCGTCGAACTTGCTTAAGAACGCGCCGCGGTTTCCCAAAGTGCAGTAATGCCAGTCCTCTTTCGGACCGGGGTCGTAATCGCCTGTCAGGGCGACTCCAGTAACATATACATTCCCGGATTGATCGGTCGCTGTTGCGCAGGCAGACTCCGTACCCCAGGTCCTTGCCCAGCCCTGGGAGGTCTTCACGTGGATCGCCAGAGGCGTCTCGAGCACCCCGACCTGGCCATCCGAGTCAGTCACTCTAAGCGTGACTGAATAGTCCCCGGGCGAGTCGAAGGTGTGGAAGAGGTCTTTCCCCTCTGCGTCGTAGACTCCATCGCCATCCCAGTCCCATTCCCACTTGACGAGAGCGTCGCCGTCCGGATCTATCGTGCCGGAGTCCCAGAACTCGATCGGAACCCCGGCGACCTGAAGCTTGGGGTAAGCATCGGCCTTCACGATCGGGGCATACTCCCCCATAGGATGGACAATGACTGTCGCTACCTGCCAGGCGGGCACGTACTGAAAGTTGGGATCAGGATTGCCATCCCCTATGTAATATATAAAAACCGGATACTGTCCAGCCGCAACGCTGAACGTGTTTTGAACATAAATCCATGCATGCAAGTTCCCCTCGGGGGTGATTGTCGAGCCGCCCGATAACGCATCAAAGTGAGGTCCATCCCACGGGTAGAGATCATAAAGGTACCAGTCCGAATCCAGGCCTTGATGGTCAAAGATGTCTACGCCTATCTGTGTGGAACTCCCGCTCCATTCGTCCAAGCCATCGCCCACAGTGACTGAAATCATGTAGGGTTCTATACAGTTGGCACTTGGCGGGAAATCCGTCTCGGGGTCTGTTACCGGCTCCTTCGTGGGTGGAGCCCAGTTTGCATCAATCGCATACCCGAACTCGAAAGGCCAGCCAGGCACGTGCAGCACCATCTTCTTCGTTTCCTGGGTCCCGGGCAGAAACATGCGCCGGGGTTTGTCCTGCGAGAAAGCCAAGAATGGGTTGATAGTGGCCGATAGATCACCGACTGTTGCGAACTTGCCATGGAAGTACTTCAAGGCTGGCGGATCTGGAAGACTCTCGGGATAGTTGGTCGGATTGTAGAGACCTGTGTAGCCGTCCGGATTCAAAAGGCGGGGTACGCCATCTCCAATGGCAATGGAATCCCAGAAGGTCGGCTGAGTATCACCGTCAGTTACGAAAATGCCCCTCACATCAAAAGCCGTAAGACTCAGATTATTGGCATAGGGATGCTTCAGGGTGACATCGACGCTTAGTTCGTGGGGGCTCGTGAGCTTGACATTGCTGATCTTCAAGCAGTCGGCGCATTTAGTCTCAAGCAGCTTGGTAACGTTGAGGTGCATCTGAGTCGACCGGTCGGGCGTGACAACGACAGTTCCAGACGCAGGATCGATTTGGACATTCCACATGCCCCAAAGGTACCGGTTTGAAAAAGACCCGGCTGTCTGCGAAGAAGCCGAGGAAGCTTGCCCAGGATTTCCCGGCACGAGAGGGTCTTGCCTGTCCGGACCCATACATCCCATCAACAGAAGGGCCGCCAGAACTGAGCATATACACCATTTCATGTTCATCGGTCCCCTCCAGCGTACAGAGATAGATCTGAACCTTCCCTATCATTTTACCACAGCCCCATAGTCTTATCCGGCACCAGGCCACCACGTCTCTCGAAGATTGAGTTTCGCCGTCCCTGCGCTATACTTCACCCGACATGAAGCGCATTGTACCTGCAGCCTGGCTGTTTACGTTACTGTTCCTCGCACTCGCGTGCGGAGGAGGGAGCGGCCCGGTATGGCCGCCTGACGGCAACGACGGCAGGGTGCCCTACTACGACCTCCTCTACCCCGACAAGGTCTGCCACTGGGACCTCGATGCGTTCCCGCTCAAGGTCTATATCGACCCCCCTTCCGTGACCGCAGGCCCCTACGGCGCCCACCTTCGTTCCGCCGCGATCGAGGCGGTCGACACATGGGACGGAATCATCGAAGGAGTCCCTGACCTGTTCGAGTATGTGACCGATAAGGACTCAGCGGAGATTTTTGTGTATTGGGAGAGGCAGAGAAACGACGGCTACACCGTCGCGTTAGACTACGAGAGCCACATCGCGATTCACAGAACGGTCATATCCAACAGAGTGATGGACCCCCAGGCGGTCAGGCTGATACTCGGCCACGAGCTTGGACACGTGCTGGGGCTCGGGCACTCGCTCGTCGCCGCGGACCTGATGTACTCGCCCATCGACCCGCTCACGACGAAGCTTACCGAGCGGGACAAAGACATGGTGACGTGGCTTTACGGTCAGGAAAACTACATCGTGATTCTGACGTACTAGCCGGACCCTTCCCCCTCGACTCCTTCGCTGGAATTCTCGGTTTCGACAGGCGCGCTCTCCTGCGGAGTCCCGATACCCGCCTCCTCGGCGGTCTGCCAGTTCCAGCGATACCAACGCCCCCAGACATTGAACCGACGGTTGGGATAGAATGAAACGGTCCCGTGGCCGTATATGGGTAAATATTTCCCCAGCCAATTGTCATAGTAGAAATTTCCGCGACCTGAGCCGACATACCACAGATTGTCGAACGCCGACTCGACCCTCAGGATCACCTCGGGCTCCACGCCGATGTAATAGATGATGTAGTCGAAAAACTCCGTGTCACGGTCCTTCGCGGAATAGCGCACCTTGTATACGGGCACCCCCTCCACATCGTCCATGCCCTGGAAATTTATGTCGAACCTGTCCCTGATGTCCTGGGTGTAAATCGGCGCGCCCGGCATTGGAAGAAGCTGCGAGAAGAAAATCCTCTCCTCGGGCGCCTCGCTCCCCGCCAGGACCTCGCCCATGATCGTAAGCAGGTAGTAGTCGGGATACTCGTACGCGTAGTGGCTGACGATCGTCGAAAGCCCTGCTATGCGGCTCGGGTTTCCCTCCCGTATGTTTCGCTCGTCGAGACGGTTCGAGGGGTCCCTGTAGATATCGACGTCCACAGTCAGGTCTGCCATGTCCTGATCGATGAAAAACCTATCCACGCGCGTCATCAGAGCGGCGAGCTCATCGTCGCTGAGCTCGACTTCCTCCGCGGCATCGCCCTGCGCCTCAGCCGTCGCCGTCTCATCCGCGTCCTGCGCCGACACGACATCCCCCAGCGGCATCAGCCACACGCACCCGATCAGAATCAGCAGCCCCAGATGAAGCAGTCTTTTCATAGAGATACCTCCGGACATTGCCGCCCGGTTCCTTCAAGAGAGAGATTCCCGAAAGCGCTGAAGTTCACTTCGACCCATATTTATTCTTTATTCGGCCCGGGTTTCTCTGAGCGCTCTTCGACCTATGACAACCGCCGCCCATGCATCGAGTTCCGCGGGCGTCGGCCAGAATATCTTCGGCAAGAGCCTCCAGAGCCCGCCGGGCGGATTCTCTTTCCAGGCGAGCTCTCTCGCTTCGAGAGTCGTGTTCCGCTCGTCCACCTGGTGGATTTCTTTCACTTCGGCGGAAGACAGCGCACCCGCGATCCACCCCGATCCCGTCCCGCCGCCCATCGCCAGCAACTCGGGATGGTGTCGGTCAATCAATTCCAGAACGACTTGCGCGAAATCTCCCATGGTCACGACCGATTTCTCGATCACCTCTCCGTCCGCGTCAAGGACCGCAAGCCCGAACTTATGCAGCCCCGGATCAATTGCCAGCACACAGGCCTTCTTATCGGCAGACATGGCGTTTGGAGCCCGGTCAACAAATCTGGGCGCCTGGACACTCCTACCCGAAACTGAGCTCGCCCGACTGCCTGACCTCGGCGATCAGGTCGTCTATCTTTCGCTTGTGCTCCCTGGTAGCTTCGACAAGCCAGTCGAGAGTCTCCTTCAGATCCTCGTTGTCCGTCTCGTATATACTGAGAAAATCCTTTTCCATGAGAGCTCCCTCGATGTCCGCGGCCGTCGTCAGCGCGTACAGGACGGTCATGTCCTCGTGGCGGGCCTTGTACGCGTACCCGTTGATGTACTCGATCGATTTCTCTATCGGACGGATACGAAATCTGCCCTCGTTGAACTCGGCCTGGCCCAACTCCACCCTCCTTCTGAATTTCCTCAGCCACTCCGCATGGCCCCTCTCCTCGTCGGCCAAATCCGACCAGAACTCCTGGTATTCGGGAAATTTCTCTGCGTAGGCGTCGTAAAGCCTGCCTATCACTTCCTCGTGCGTCGCCAGCGCCTCTACTTCGTCGACTCGTGGATCAGGATTTGTCATCTGTCGCTCCCTCCAGCAGTCTCCCCCTCAGAAACGGAAAATAGCAACGTCGAGTGATGTTCAAGCGGTCGATCAACTCTATTCACCCCGCCCGCAGGTGTCAAGGTAATCGCTTACAGGTTGCGGTAGTACGTGAACCGCACGCCCTTGAACGGGGGAACCTGGGCGCATGTCCCGCCCGCACACTGAAACCCGCCCCTCTGGCTGCCCAGAACCAGTTCGAACTGACTCATCGGATCCGGAGCCCATCTCAGGAACGCCGAATTCCACTCCCCAGGCGACTCGGTCGGGATTCCCATTATTCCAGGAGGCGGAGGCTCCGTCGGACGAGTCGATGTCTCCCTGATAAGCCCCACCGTGAACTCCGGGCTCACATGCCAGTCGAAACCAAGCTCCACTTCGTCATCGTTCTCGAACTTGCTCTCAAGCATCCTGTATCGAGCCGAGAAATGGAAGCTTCCACCCAGCGGAAACGGCCCGTCTATCGTGCCGCGAATGCTCTCATCAGTACCGCTCACAGCGCCGTAGTAGAGAAGCATGCCGGAGATATGGTCGTAGCTCAGGCTTCCCGTCCACTCCTCGGTCTGCGGCGACAGCCACTCGATGAAGTAGTTGCCGAAATCCTGGTTCTTGTTTCGTATGCCGTTCAGATCGGCGTAAAGGACCCTGAGGGAGTTTCCGTCCCACGATTCCGGCGAGACCCTGCAGTCAAGGCGGTAACCCGTCTCATCGTCGGGATGAGCATCGGGACTATCGATGTCGTACCGCTTCAGCGACGGCGCAGTCCCGTAGTCGAACCTGGCTTTGTCGTATCTCACCCACGATCCCTCCATCGAGAATCCCGGCTCGGCGTAGATCAACTGCGCCAGCTGCGCACGGCCATCCGCCGATTCGGTCGACCCCTCCAGCTCGTTCCTGTTGAAAAAGGCGGTCTCGTAATAGACGGAGAAATCGTCGATCCGCCACGATCCGTCAAGCTCCGTCACGATCGTGGATTCCTGTGTTCCAAACCTCGTGATGTCGGAGTCAATCCAGCCCAGACCCAGGTTCAGATCCTTGAAGTCGAAATCGGCCCGTCCGCCCCAGAGCTCATCGGACGGATCTCCCTCGGTCGTGTTCACACCGGTGAGGTAGTAGTCCACTCCCTCGGACCTGTGAGTTCCCCGGAAAGCCGTCAGATCAGTGTCTCCGAGGTCGCCCTTAACCATCCCTCCGCGAAGCTGAGCGTCCCGGTCGACCTGACGGTTCTCCACCGCGTTGAGCGCAGTCCCGCGACCGAATATCAGCGAGTAATCGCCGCCCGTCACCTGCCAGTCGTCGTTAAGCTCGTAATTGAACCCCCATTTGTCGAGCTCGAAGGGCTCCCTCTGGAACGCAAACGGTCGATCGTTCGAGCCGCGCACGAACGCCGAGAGGCCTTCGTAACGCAGCCTGAGCTCAAGCTCCGCCTCGAACTTGGACGTATCGGTGATCGAGTCGTCGCTCAGCTCGAGGTTGAAATGCCCGCCCGTCATGTAGCGGTCGATTGCGCTCTCGGCCCTCGACATCGACGGGAACAGCCCCACCAGGAGGACGAATACGCCGACAATCGAAATAAGAATGACTCTGCGTCTCATGAGATGGCTCCGAAAACGCCGGTCTGACGTTCAAGAGAGATGGATAAAGGAAAAGCCCCCCGGATCCGACCGTCACCCTCAGAGGATGCAAAGGGGGCTGACAAAATCCTGCTCAGGACCATCACTCGCCCGAATCGGCCTCGGCTTCCTCGGGGAGATTGGCCTCGATTTTTTCGCGGACGTCTTTTTCATCGCCCGACGCATACCCGACGTGACGCCACACTTCGTTGCCCTCTGGGTCGAAAAGGACAGTCGTCGGGATGCGTCTCGCGCCAAGCTCGTCCTGCACAGCCTTCTCAGGATCGAAGAGGATTGTGAACGGGTAGTCCTCGCCTTCCAGCGTGGCCCGGGCCGTCGAGATAGTGCTCGCCTCGTCCACGCAGAAAATGACGACCTCGAACCCGCGGTCCGAATAATCCTCAACCATCTTCTCGAGCTGGGGAAGGTACTGGCTGCACGGACGGCACCAGCTTGCCCAGAAATCGACGAGGTAGAGCTTTCCATCGGCGAACACATCTGTCTCAGACACATCGTCGCCCTGGAGGTTCTCCAGGTCGAACTTGAAGCCGTCCCACACGGGCTCGTCATCGGCTACGCTCGCCGGGGAGAAGCAAAGGATCAAAGCCAGAATGGAAAAAAGAAACAATGCGCGCATTCTTATCACTCCGCTAATAAAGGGAGGCGGGAATCACTCGCCTGCCAAGCACCATAATTCTAAAGGCATCCGCCATCCCGCGCAAGGCCGGAAAAGCGTTCCATGTCTACTGATGCGTATCTTCCTTGTTTTCCTGAACGCCCGCGGTGCCCTCTATCGCTGCGATAGCTTCCTTGGCGGCTGTTCGGACGTAATCGTAGGTATCGGTGTCCGCCAGACCTTTGAGGGTGCCGAGTGCGCTCGAGGCCTCGGGACCGAACTCCCCGAGCGCCCATGCCGCCTTGCTCCTCGCCTGGGGGTCCTTCACCGAAAGCGCCTTTACAAGCGCCGGTATGGCCTGACGTGAAGCAGGCGCAATTTGTCCAAGCGACTGCGCGACCGCCTTCTGAAACTCCGGTGTCTCATCGGTCAGGGCCGCGGCAAGCGCCCCGCTCGCCGGACCCCCCGCTTCTCCGAACTTCCCAAGCGCGCGCGCAGCCCGGACCTTCACCCTTGCGGCGCTGTCGCTCAGACGTCCGGCCAGCGCCTGGACCACTCCTTCTGAAGGCCCTATTGCTTCCAGGGTCTCCACGGCCTCGTACCTAGCCTGTTCCTCTTCGTCCGTGAGCAGCGAGATGATAGTGGGCGCCGCCGATGCCGCGTCCGGACCCATCTCCATAAGCGCCCTCAGGGCGTCCAGTCGGAGGTCCTTAATTCTGAGCATAGCCTTCAGCATCACCACTACGTCTTCGCCGTGGCTGATCCTGCCGATATTCCTCATTATGGCAATTCGCTCGTGGACCATCGCTTTCCCGAACTGGTCCTTCAGCGGATCCACTGCCTCCGCGGCATCAGGCCCGATCATGCCGAGCGACATAATTGCTCCGTACCGAACCTGGTAGTTCTCGTTCTGCAGAGCCGCTATGAGATCAGGGACGGCTGGTTTGCCGATCATCTGCAACACATGCTCCGCCTGGACCTGGACCTCCCCCCCTTCACCCATGGCCAGGATGAGAGCCGGGACCGCCTCGGTACCCTTGGCAGCAAGCGCGCTTGAGATTTCGCTCTGGTTACCCTTCTGCGGCTCTTTCAGAAGAGCGAGAAGCGCCGGTACGTCGCCGGGAAGAGCACCTTCGGCATTTCCTTTCTCTGTCCTATCCGATCCTCCGCATGCAAGGCCGGCAAGCATCGCAAGAGCGCAGGTTATCAGGACAAGTCTCGCGTATCTCATGCTTCCAACTCTCCTTCGGCATACAGTGTCGGATTCTGCTCGACGGGCGATGAGTATAACTCAAGGAACCGATCCTTTGCCAGAGTGACATCGCTGATTCACGCACCGGGCTCCCGTGCCGGGAAAAAGACTGCCGCCCCGTGCTCAGTGGGGCGGCTTGCGAGACCAATGAGTTTTCAGGAAGGATCACACTAACTGGTCACAACCTGGTTCCTTACGCTCCCCGGCACGTACCCCGCCCTTCCAGAACCTCCCGGAAACCAGGAGCGAAGGATCGGCGCGCGGTGGTAACAGAACCGTCCGTCCGATTTCCCTCAGACCCCGATTTGCTCTCTGCGACGGATCTTCGGAGGGAACAGTTTCTCCGGGGCGATCTTCAGAGCCCGGGCGAGTTTCTGCTTGGTGAGCTCCATCGGCTCCGACAGCTGGTTCTCAATGAAACTGATAGTGACCTGGCTTACGCCACTGGCTTTCGCCAGCTCCTTCTGAGTCATGAGCTTCTTCACTCGATAGTCTCTGAGATAGTTCATGGATGCGCCTCCATATCTGCGCTTTTTTGATGACGTTATGGCTTTGTTGTTCTCTTCCATCCCTTATTGCTCCGGCCCTCTCTCCCCGGCCTCGGAATTCGTCCCGGCTGAGCAACCTATGTATGCCGAGATTATCCGATCCAGATCGAGCAGGTAGTAATCGCAATCGATAATGTTCACAATCCCGCAGAGCATATCGTCCGGCACCCCGTTGGCTCCGCCCGGTACCGGCAGCGCCATGCTCGGGTCGAGTTCAACGATATCCAGAATCCCGTCAACCAGAACACACACCGTCCGTCCCGAATACTCAATAATCACCAGCGCCATTCTGCCCAGCGGACACTCGTCGGGTCCCCGGCCCAGCAAATCGACAACCGGGAGCTCTCCCCTCGAACCCCGGAATGTCCCTATCACAAGCTCCGGGCCGTCAAGGCACGGCTCCAGCTCCGGACTGAATATGATCTCCTGGACGTACAGGAGATCGAAAGCGTAAACACGCTCTCCCAGTCTGAGAGCTACATGCCGTCGTGGATTAATATGTCTGCTCTCCTTCGTCACTTCCGAACCGAAAACTCAACTGGCTGTTGATAAGCACGAATGATTCCAAACCCGAAACAACCTCGCTTACTCAATCGAAAACTGTGTTCAGCCCCCTGAATCCGGCTTTATTAGCGGGAAAGCTGATTTCGGGTTTTTCCTGCCCGACCACGACCCCGGCAGCCGCTCCCCAGGCGCACCAAGGAAATTCTGTCCAATAATCCCCCCTGCCGGGTCGGAACGGCCCGCAGGGATTTTTTGTCCCCGAAAATCCTTGAATGGACAAAATGTCTTTTAATCGACTTCAAGCAGGATTTCTTTCGCGCCGCATTCCGTCGACCGGCGCGTCTCTCCTTCCTAACCTTCAGCCCGACCAGGGCAAGTCTCATTCCGCAAACGAAGGCCCCTCTGATGCAAACAAAAGCCCCGCCTGGAAAGGCGGGGCTGCGATCTTGCCCATGCATCCGTTTCTCATCCTATGGCCCCAGATGCGTCAGCGTTCTGAACGCCTCCGGGACCTTGTCCACAAGGAACTGAACACGTCCGATGAGAAGACTCACGCGGGCCATAACCGTGTACCCGAACGACGCGCCGAAGGAGATCATAATGAACCAGATCCCCACATTCCCGAGCTTCCCGACCACCCCCTTGTGCTCGATCGAGAAGTAGAAATAGAAGAGCACGCTGAGAACGCCGAGAAAAACGATCCAGAGGCTGACTGTATCCCACCACCACAGGAACGTGTCAATATCCAGAGGCGTCACCCATAACCGGATGATAGTGGAATGCAGCTGCTCCAGGATGTTCGCGTTGAGCACCGCGGGGATCGCAAGTCCCGAACCGATCCCGATCACAAACGCCATCGGTGTCCGGCTCAGCCAGGCAACCTGCCTGATAAAGCGGCACAGCATCATGAGGCCCAGGATCGTCGGGATTATCAAAAGGAACTTCCTCTGGTACATGAACGGCACCACGAACTGCGGGTACAGGACGTTCCACCACTCGATGTTGACGAGGTAGCCCACGGACACTCCCACGTACAAGTGTTCCCCGAACTTGTAGAAGACATTGTCCTTGTAAAGGAACGAGTACATCATCAGCGTCAGAGCCGCCCCAATGAGTATTCCTATCGCTTGAGAAGTTGTGATTATCTCCATAGTGGCTCACCTCATCTCTTCTTCCCGCTCATGAAGTAGAAGGCATTGGCAACAATTACCATGAGGGCTATCAGTGCATGAACGCTCGATTGCGCGGTCATGCCGGCCAGCCCTCGCTCGGGGTGACCGGCAAGTTGCTCGTACTCCGCCGCCCCTTTCAATCCGCCGATAAGCCCGTTGATCTGGCCCGTGTTCAGGTACGGGTAGTACTGCGTGGCCGATACCGCCGTGCATCCCGCCCCAAGGACGAAGTGATACCTCTGCACGCCGTAGGCGACCCACCAGTCGATCGTGGAGCCCGCCGCGAGGTCGATGACATAGTTGATGTCCCTAAGGGAGTTGATGCCATCGAGTATGGGCATGCTCCCGGTCGAATTGCCCCTGTAGTCGGTAGGCATGGCGTTCCTCAGGTCCTGCCCTGCTGCGATTATGACGAGGGCTCCGCCGACCTGGTATCCGAAATTGACGTAGTCGACGCCGGACACGATATCGATGCCCTTCGGCTTGTACTCAAGCTTCATTTTGTCGAAGGCGCGCTCGGTCAGCGCCGCTCCGTTCGGCCACATCGTGAATGACAGGATATGCAGCTGCCTGTCCAGGCAGTGACGGTACAGCGCCAGCGTCATCGGATACAGCTCCGCTTCGCTCGCAGGATCGTAGTCCAGCACGATCATCACCGAATCGCCCGGCTTCAGGTCGTTGATGTAATCGTACACCGACCTGACCGAAGGGCTGATATTCACCGAACCCTTCAGTCCCGCCAGGAGAGGGATAATCACTGCGAGTGCGACAAGAACGAATATGTACCGACGGTCGAGAGAGGTGAACGCGTCCGTCCAGTTCTTCTTCTGTTCCATCAGTCGCCACCTCCCATGTAGGTTCTTTCAATGCCGAAGATAATCCTTAGCGAGGTGGCGATAATGCCGAGCCCGATGCCGATCATGATGCCGCGCTGCGCGGCCATGGAGGGATTGTTCAGGATCCACTCGGTGAACCATGGCAGGAGCTCAACGTCGCCATGGAACGGTTTGAATGGAATCAGGAGCGCACCGATGGGCACTCGACCCAGCATGACGATTATCGCGGTGATCAGGAGCACCGTCGCTTCCTTTGTGCGAGCCCGGAACGCCCGGTACGCGGCCGATGCTATGTAGAACGCCAGGATGGAAAACATCGTGGCCTGCATCGGCACGAAAACATAGTCGTAAATCCACATGAACGGGACCTGTGTCTGTTTCTGTCCGAGAATCACTCCCGTCATGTCTCTCACCGTCTCCGGCGGCGGATTGTTGATCCCCCAGATAAATCCCGACAGCATCATCGCAAAAAATCCGACATAAACCACCACGCTGAATCCCCACCCCGGCACCAGCCTCCGCAATTTGTGATAGTGATGGTTAAGAAGCGAGTATATCCCCAGCAGAAGCGCGAACCCGGCGATGATCCTGTCCCACTGAGTCACTCCCTGAAGGAAGTTACTCGAGAAACGAGTGGGCACATAGAACTGGAAGAACATCACCACACCCATCACGAATGCCACGGCAATCGGCAGATGTTTTCTTAATAGTTGCATTTATCGTCACCTCCTTAAAACGCCTGGAAGAGCTGCTTGATAAACTCCCAGGAGATGCTCACCATAATCGCTATCGTGCCCAGGAACGTCAGGATCATGAAGATCATCTTGGCGAAGTCCTGGCCCTTCAGCGATCCGAGGAGCAGAGGCTCCCGGCTCAGGTAAGCACTCGCTGCGTACAGCTCTTCTCCGATCAGTGTGTAGTCGCATGCAGTGATGAAGAACGGCAACTGCGCCAGGGCGTCCGTTCCGGCGATCTGGATCGCGCCGGTGGATGCTCCGGTCTCCGCGAGAAGGAGACTCTCGGCGTAGAAGTAACCCATGAAGAAATTGGTTGCCGTCTTCTCGCGCACCATAATGCCGGCGACCGCGGCAGTGTACGCGAACTGGTCGTCGGTCAGGAAGAATACGTCGTCCTTGTTGTACGAGTCGGGACGACCGGCGTCGATATATGCCTCCTGGATCACCTCCTGGCAGACCGCCATTATGATCGGGTCCCGGGACGGGACCATCAGTCGGCTCTCGTAGTCCGCCACTCTCCTTGCCACCTGACCCAGGATGTTGATGCTCGCGATCGTAGCTATGTCGGATATATAACCCAGTCCGCAGGTGTACAGGATGGGTCGGCCCATCTCCGTAGCGCGTCCGATCGCTTCCTCCACGTGGTCCAGACCTGCGATACGCCTGACAAACAGGCTCGCACCTCCCCTGGCCAGAACTATGTAGCTCATGACCGCCGCGCACGCCAGAAGCGCCCACAGCGCGCTGTTGCTTCGCGACCCGTTCCACGGATTGCCCTTCGCGATAACGTTGCCGGCCTCATCCCCAACCCTCCACTTGTCGGGCGGGAACATGCTGTCGGGAGGCGGGCTGTACCCGATCGGAACAACGTAGCACATAAACCAGTGAGGGTCGCGATTGTCCGGAACCGTGTTCTCGTTGCCGGACGCGCTCAGAAGGACGTTTCCCTGCGTATCCTTACTCGCCTGCGCTTCGAGAACCGTCGCCTTGTAGCCGCGCACCGGCGCGCTGAACAGAATGTAATATGCCTTCGTCGTCGTCAGCTTCGTCAGATCGATCGCGGACGTGGTCGCTTCGAAGGGGTTGTCCCAGGGCGCCCTTTCCTCACCCGTCGCCGGCGGCACATACTCGAGAGCTATCTTCTCGCCGCCCATGGGTTTCAGGTTGCAGAACGCCGAGATCGAGGAGTAGACCTTGCTTTCGATCACCTGGCTTGTCCCGTCGCGCCTGCCCAAAGTATTCAGGCCGGTAACATCGGCTCCCGGATTCAGGATCCTCAGCTGAGTCTTGCCCGCCACGTCGCTCTTCAACGTGATTGTGCCGTCCAGATGCGCGTGCGCCGAGACATTGAAGTACGGATCGGTCTCACCCATCACAATGATTGAATCTGCTATCGCCCGCGCATTGTCTTCAGGGGTGTTTTCCGCAGGGGTCGGACCATACTGGATCCGTCGCGGGGTCCCCGCGATCTCAAACCGGATCGAATCGGCCTGCATTGCACCGGCCCCGACCGGGCGCGAAGTGGTTACGTCCGTCTGCCCCGCAAACGCGCCCAGGGAGTCAAGCCCCGTCTGGTTCTTCCCGGCATCCGCAATGTTGATCTGAGCGTCAGCCACTTCACCCCTGAGAGTGATAGTACCGTCCGGATTGGCCGTCGCGCTCACAAGGAAATGGGGATCGGATTCGTTCTGCGCGTTTATCGCATCCGCTATGACCTGCGCATTCTCCGCCGCCGTGTTGCAGATCGATGTCGGCCCGTACTTGACTGTCACGATACTCCCGGAGCCTTCGATCTCGATCAAGTCGGCGGGAAGAGCTCCTCCCGGCACAGCTCTCGTGGTGGTGCCCCTCGCGGACTGCTCAAACGTCTCGTCGTATAGAACAGCGGTTACGCTCAGCAGGTCGGGATCGGTGGAGCTCCCCAGAAAGTCCAGAGGGAACACCTTCCGTATCCCCGAGCCCAGAGCCTGGATCAGACCGCCCTCGCACGCCCTGTAGCCCAGGTTCACGAAGTCGGTTCCGTACGTGGCGCCCGCAACCTTCTCGACCTCACCGTATGCCACCTGGCTGAATGCCGCTCCCTCTTCCACCAGCGAAACCGAAACCACCTTGAGGCCCTTGCGGAAACAGTGTTTGAGAATCGCCTGGTTGACCGGGTCGAGATCGACCGCGTCCGCCTCGCCGTAATCGACAGCCAGCAGCACACGGTGGCCCGGCGGCAGTTTCGTGTTGATGAATTCATAGAGCGCCTTGACCGAGGGGCTTATGTCCTCGGCTTTCATTTCTTCTTCCTCGGCGCCTGTCTCCGCGGGCTGCACAATGGTGAACCCGCTCATTATCGGACAGCCCGCGCCCAACGGCTTGCCGAGGTAGTCGACCGTGAATGTCGGCGGCCTCAATTCGGTCGGAGCCGCCTCCTTGGTCTCTTCCTTCGCGGTAAGCAACGCCTGGGCCATCAGCCACTCGTACTGCTCGGCGCCGGTCTGCCCTGCAACCAGACCATTGATCTTCCCCGCATCGAACATCTGCAGAAGCTCGGTCTCGGCAGTGGACGTGCAGCCGACAGCCATAGGCTTGTTGTTCTTCGTAGCCGCCTCGTCCAGCCATGTCTGCACGGTAGAGCCGGACGAAAGGACTATTATGCAATCGAAATCGGCGAGCGTCTCGGCGCCCCTGAGTATCGGCATACCCGTGTACTCGATACTGTAGTCGTGCACGCCTCTCGGCGGGTAGGAATTCTCGTAGAACGTGTAGTGGTCGTTTGACCCCTTTCGGTTCTCCGACAGAAAGAATCCGAAATACTGAGGCGCCTCCCAGATGAAGCCCGTGTCGCTGGGCAACACATTGAAAGGCTCCCACGTGCCTTCCTCACCCGAGGCCGAATGATAGAGATAATACTCAAAGCCGGAGGTCTCGATCTTATCACCCTTTGACGGGTCGAATCCCCAGAAGATCATCCTGTCGTCATACCAGGTCTTCGTGTCCTCGGGCTCGTCCTTGGCCTTCGACTTGTCCTCGGGCTTCATATTAGACCGCCATCGCATGGCGATCCCGCCGCCCTCATCGTTTGGTCGATCTCTGGCGACGAAACCGGATGGAATCGCGAAATTCTCGATGTTCGGGAGGAATTCGACGGCCTTGCCCGGATGCCCGGACAGGATTTCGTACTCCGCGGCGCCCTCCAGCCCCCGGATCAGCCCGTTGATGCGTTCCCCGGGTTTGCCGGCGAGGTAACCCGCATACCCGTCGGCGGATTCGTAGCTTGAGCCGATTCCGAGCTTGACCCCCAGCGGGACCACCGCGTTCGCCATCCACCAGTCGGGAGTGTCCCCGGTTGCTATGTCGATGACGTACGCAGCTTCGCTCGCGGTCTTCAGGACCTGCTCATCCTTCGCCACAAAGCCCATGTTTACGTAGTCGACGCATTCCGCGATCTTGTATTCCTTCTGCATTTGGGCGAAAGCGAGCTCGATGTAGGTGGTCGCGATCGGACGGCTGAGCACCTGGATGAGCCAGTCTTTTTCGATCGTCAGGCTCGAAGGCTCCACATCCTCCCCGAAGAAAAGAGGAACCATGTAGGCAAGCCAGTCGAGTTGAACATCCGTCAGAGTGATCTTGTACTCCCGCCTCGACCGACGAATCACTTCCTCGTCTTTTTCCTTCAGGTCGAGGCCCTTCACGTACTCGATCGCCGCGTCGAGCTTCTCCTCGGCATTTTTCTTTGCCTCGGTGAATTCTCTCTCGGCCTTTGTTTTTGCCTCGGCCGCCTGACTCTCGGTCTGACCCGGCACTTCCGGAGGCTGCTCGGCCTCCTTCGGCGGTACGAGGTCCTGCATGAAGGCGAGCTGCGCATCCGAGAGCGTAAACGCCACCACACGAAGTCCCCTGTCGAAACAGTGCCGCATCAATGCAAGCGACATCGAATACAGATCGGTCTCATGCGACGAGTCGAAGTCGAATGCGATCATGACCACGTCGCCGGGTTTGAGGCCTTCGATGTACTGATACACGGGCAGAGTCGTGTCCGGGGCCGCTTCTTCGGCGGTTTCCTCCCCCGGAACAGCTTCTTCGGGGATGCCGGTCACCGTCCCCTCCGGGGACGCGGTGGACGGTTCCACCGCCTGGGCTTCCCCGACAGCCGCACCCGCGCCCGTCTCCTGTCCTCCTCCGGTGCCACCCTCCTGGGCCACAGCCACAAACGGAAGGAGAAGGAGCAAAACGAGAAGCGCGCAGGCGGGCCACAATGTGCCTCCAATCCTGGGTATCGTTTTCATAAACACTCCTTCAGCGCTCGCGCTCTCTTCGCGAGTTTCTGCGTACTATTATGATGAAAACCTGCCTCCCTGCCTACGGTTGCGTCTAGTCCTCGATGATCTCCACGTTCGCGCGCGGCACGATGAAATCCGTCCCGTCCGCCAGGGTCACTTCCATCACCCTCACCTTTATCTCGGACTCCATCACCATCAGCTCAGGAATCAGCCTCTTCACCCTGCCCAGCTTTCCGAAGTTGGGCTCCCTGATGATTCTGACCGGGTCGCCGCCCTTGACCCCGTCCTCCGTCTTCGTCACGACCTCATTTGTACCAGCCAGGAGCTCTTTCGTCAACGAAACGATGATCTCCGGCCTGATGACTCCGGCCCGAATCTGCGTCGCACCTGAGATCGACGCCCTGAGGCCCTCGCGCTCCTTCAACAGGCTGAATGTCCTTCCCGCCATCTCGATGTGACCGAAACCCTCCGTGATCAAAAGCGTCAGACCTATGTCCTCGTGGCCTGTTATCGCCACCCCGAGGTCCTTGCCCAGCAGTGATTTCAGATCGTGATCCGACATTCCCCCCGAGATAATGCCCGCCACCCCCACCTCGATCCCCCTCTTGATCGCCTCGATTCCCACATAGGAACCCCCCACGACCACCTTGCCCTTGTGCTCAGGCTTGATGTGCTCCGGCTTCAACTCTACCGACGGGCCATCCACAGCGACGGCTATTTCTCCTATCGTCTCACCGCCGACTCCGAAAATCCCCTGAATAAAAGTCGCAGTCGTCTCAACCGTAACGCCCTCCTCCGGATGCACCTCGATCACATTCCCCTCGATATATGCTTTCATGATAACCGGCTGCGGAGGCTCCCTCAGTATCACCTGCCCCGTGACGTCCGACACCTTCTCGAGATAGCCGGTGATCGGCGAATGCACTTGGCCGGTCAGAAACTTCAGGAACGCAAAAAGCGGCCTGGCTTCCGCGATAACCTCGTTCTGCTCGACGCGATCGCCGGGTTTTTTCAGCATCAGGCTCGGGACCTCGTTTGCCTCGCACCCGAGCGGTCCCATGATGCTGACTATCGAGACCGCCCCGGGAAGCTGCGTCTTCGCCACCACCGTCTCCGCATAGACAAGGTCTCCGACTTTCACCATCACTTCCCCCTTCAGGGGGAGGATTCTCCGTTTTCGGATGACTGCCTGTTTCGTGACTCTGAGCCCGGGAGTATATGCATGCGCCATGCTCACATACCCCCCTTGCGTTCAGGATACGCGTTGAACGCTTTCGTCCAGCTCTCAAGCTGGCTCACACGGTCCTGCCGATTCTGCGCAAACCTTATGGGACGTCCCCGCGCATCCAGGACAATACCCACTACGCCCCCGTATACTTCTCCCTTCACGGCGCGACCCTTGCCCTGGCCCATGTCGAGACCTCGCGCCGGCGATATCAACGCTGTCCCCCTTAACGGCAGTCCCTTATCATCAAGACCGTACGGAAACAGCTTGATCTCACCGAAACTCATCTCACCCTCGAGAGTCTGCCCGGTCTCCAGCTCGATTCTGTAGCTCATGGCCCTATCGCCCGGACGTCCATCGCCCCTGGGAGCAAAGCAGGTGCCCAGGTAGATAATACAGTCCTTGTCGAAGACCTCGGTGGCGGCGGTCTCGTGAACCGACGTAAGCACTCCGAGATGCGGCATCATGAAGATCGAATCGACCGCCAGCCTCGTGGTACCCTCCGGCTGGAACGCATCGATCAGCATCATCATCGCCTGGCTTCGCCTCGGAGCGTGGCTCAGCACTCCCCCGCTTCCCACCAGGAGATCGAGCTCCATCATTTTGATGAGCGTAGCGCCGGTGGCTTCCTGGTTGAACGCATCCGCAATATCGCGCTGCTGCTGGATGCCCTTCAGCCCGACCGCGAGCTCCTTGTGCTGTATGAACGCGAGCCTTAAGGCCTCTCTCGCGAGACCCTGCTCGATTATCAGCTCGTCCAGAAGGTGCGGGATGGTAGTCGGACGGATCATCTTGTTCTTGATCCGGTTCTTCAGGTCCTCCTCCTCGATATCGAAGGAAGCCCACCGCATCACGTTCGCCATCCCCGCTTCCGCCATCACGTTCGACACCGAGTAGCTCAAACCCAGATTCGCCGACACCGATCTGTTGTAGATCCCTTTCCCCTCGACACGGAAATACGAGAAAATGTCCGTCGTCGCGCCGCCGATGTCGACCCCGATAACATTGATGCCTTCCTTCTCCGCGATGGTCCTGATTATCAATCCCACCGCCGCAGGCGTAGGCATGATCGGCGCCGAGCACCAGTCGATCAGCTTGTTGTAGCCGGGAGCCTGCGCCATAACGTGCTCCTCGAACAGGTCCTGTATCTTTTGTCGCGCTTCCCACGGGTTCTCCTGCTCGAGCGTGGGCCGGATGTTCGACGTGATGGTCAGGGCGAATTTCCCGCCCAGCGTCTCCTTGACCTTCTCGCGGGCTTCCACATTCCCGGCGAAAATGATCGGGAGCTGGTAGGAGATGCCCAGTCGGGGACGCGGGTCGGCAGCGGAGATCTGCTCGCCCATCTGGATGACCTTGCTCACGTCGCCGCCGTCCGTTCCGCCGGCAAGAAGGATCATGTCGGGCCTCAGTGTGCGGATTATCTCGATCCTCTCGTGCGGAAGTCTCTTGTCGTTGATCGCCAGCACGTCCATCACGATCGCGCCCGCCCCGAGCGCAGCACGCTCCGCGGACTCGGCGGTCATCTGCTTCACCACGCCCGCCACCATCATCTGCAGACCGCCGCCCGCGGACGATGTCGAGATGTACACGTCGCAGCCGGTTCCGTCCGGGCGCGACGGATGAATGATCTCCTCCCCCTCCAGGAACGTACGCCCGGAAAGGTCCTCTATCTCCTGGATGGAGTTCAGAACCCCCTTGGTCACGTCCTCGAACGGCGCCTCCACCGTCGTCGGCGCCTCGCCACGGTATGTCTGGCGATACTCGTCGCCGATCTTCTCGATAAGAATCGCCTTGGTTGTCGTTGAGCCGCAATCTGTGGCCAGAATGACTTTCAAATCCGGATCATTCTTCTTGAACATCTAACTGCTTTCCTCTCCAGGGCGCCCGTCCAGAAGCGCCTCCAGATACTCGACCAGCTTGTCTATCGAGCATCGCTTTTCCAGTGTGCGGACAAGACGCTCGTGAGTGTAACTCCGCCCGAGAAACCGCCTGAGAAACCCTTCAACCGGACCCGTCGTCAGGACTATCTCGCCCATCTGCACGAAATTCGCTCCGAGAACGTTCAAAGGCTTGTTGAAGAGCAGAAACGGGATAGCCGCAGCCGTCAGCCCCCGCCTGTGTATATTGTGCGCAATGTCCTTCAGAAGCTTCTCCTCGTCCTCCTCCAGGTTCGCCTCGTATTCGTCCCCGATCGCAAACGCGTGCCTCAGCCTGCCCCGCAAGCTCCCCTGCTCCGTACCCGCTTTCCTGTCATCAGCCTCAGTCATCAGTCTTCACTCGAACCTTCTCCTTCTCCGCCTCCTCCCTTGTAATATGTTTCTCAAGGAACCTCAGGACCGCCTCGCGGTTCTCGGGAGTGAACCTTATGAAGCTCCCCCGGAAAGGATCGAGCCCGCTCGGACGCCTGAATGTCGACAAGTGCACCCCCATCTCGTGGGGATAGAAATTCCGAAACTGATCCCAGGCTCGAAATGTTCTCACACCCAGGAAGACGATCTCGATTCCTCTCCGATCCACCCGGTATCGGGTCGGAAAAATAAACGGCGCCATCGACACGACCAGAAACAGAAGCGCCAGAAGGACCATGCCCGGCCAGGAGGTCCATATCCAGACCCCCGCGCAGGTCGCGAAAATGATCGCTCCCAGGAGGACCGAGCGTCCCAGGTTCTCCATAAGCGGATGCACCCGCCAACTGATTTTCTCAGGTGCTTCCTCGCTTTCCGAAGGGATATCCGGGACCATGGCCGATGTCACCAGACAAATACAACACCATCTTTCACTGCCCGGGGCCGTGAAAACCCGGCAAACTTATCATAATTGACTTAACCCGGCAAGTACTCAAGGGGGACGGTCAACAGAGCGGAATTCAGATCCATCCGGAGCGTGGAATTCCGGGCGACTCCGACATGCGCGATTCCGAAGACCTTCCCTGCAATCAAAGATGGACAATGCCCGGAGGATTTATAATACTACGCCGGGTCGAGCGACCGGCTCGTTTGGAATATGCGCGTTCCTCCGCAAATCGCCCTAGCCTTAAGGCTTTCCATTTTCGAAGGCGCCGTGTTCGGCATCTACTGGAACATCGTCGCCGGGGTCATCATCAACGGCCTCGCGCTCGCGCTCGGAGCCCAGCCCCTCCATTTCGCGATCCTCAACGGTGTCCCGCTGCTGAGCCAGGTCTTCGCCCTTCCCGCCGCGATCCTCATACAGTCGCACGACGTCCGCAAGCCCTTCACTCTTATCTGCGAAGGGATCGCTCGGACGGTCTGGCTTCTCGTGCCGCTGCTGGTCTTTTTCGCGCCCGGAAGCACCGCCCGCATCTGGTTCGTGCTCGCGATAGCCGCGTTCAGCCACGCGATCCACGCCGGGGGCGCAATCGGCTGGACGAGCTGGATCAGCGACCTCATCCCGGAGCAGATTCGAGGCTTTTACTTCGGCGCCCGCAACGCGATAATCGGCCTCGTCGCGACCATCGGCCTCACTGTCGCGAGCTCCTACGCCGATCGCGCAAAGGAGACATACGGCCAGGGGCCCGGCTACCTTCGCGCGCTTCTCCTGCTTGTCGCTATCTCCGTCATTTTCGCCGCGGCAAGCTGGCTGGGCCTTTTGTTCCAGCCGGTGAGAAAAATGCGAAACCTGGAGGACACGGGCTGGAAAGCGATCTGGCAGACCCTGACCACTCCGAACGGTCGAAAGATCGCCCTGGCATGGGTGTCTTTCGCGTACGCGACAGGCATCACCACCGGCATCTTCATGCCCTATTTTCTGGAGAGAGCGCGCATGAGCCTGATGGCCGTCACGATCTATGTCTGGGTCGCGCTCACGATCTCGACGTTCTTCTCGCCCGTCTGGGGAAGGCTCTCGGACCGGATCGGGTATCGAAACGTCATGGTGATCGGATGGCTCGGAGTCTTCTGGCAACCTCTGCTGTTCGTCTTCACAACCGACTCCACCCCCAGGATTTTCGATCTCATGCCGTGGACCGTGCTTGCCGATGCCATCGCGGGCGGAGCCTTCTGGCCTGCATGGTACCTGCCTCAGACCAACCTGCTTATCGCGCAGGCCCCGAGCCGGACGCGAGCCGGCCTGTTTGCCGCCGTGGCCGCCCTCACCGGTCTCACCGGATTCATCGGCGCTGCAACAGGAGGCCTGATCGCCAACGCGATCGGCGAGGGTCACACCATCCAGCTGGGGATCATGGCACTTGATGACCTGAAATTACCTATGCTGCTGGGCTCGGGCCTTCGCCTGGCAACCGGCTGCCTGATTTTCCTGATACGCGAGCCTGAGCGCCGGGCCGCACCGGTCACAGGCTCCGAGGCTTTCATCACCGTCTGGAGCGTGCTTATCGGCAAGCCCTACCGGCCGGCAAGGTAGGGCTACGATCTCACGCTTCCCGCATCCAGCTTTCCAGAACCCCCCTCAGCTCGCCGAGCGACGCGATTCTCACGTCTTCTCCCGGCCTGAGATGTCTGAATTCGTCGGTCTCCACGAAGACCGTCTTGCATCCCGCAGCTTTCCCGGCCTCGATGTCGAACCTGAAATCTCCCACCATCACGCAGGCCTGGGGCGGAACCTCCAGCTTCCTCGCAGCCTCGAATATGCATGCGGGGTGAGGCTTCGGCGGCGCATCCTCCCGCGCGATCACGACCCCGAAGTCGACACCCAGGTTACTCTGAATCAGGTCGACAACGTCCCGCGCGTTCCTTGTTATCACGCCCCTCTTCAGATCCCGCTCCTCGAGCCACGCGAACAGGTCGGGCACGGAAGGGTCCAGCTTCGCCCTTCCGGCCGCCTCGAGCTCCCTCTGCAGAAGCAACTCGGATTTTTGCGCTCGCTCGCTTTCGGGGAGCGCCTCGAGGCCCTCGATGATAAAGACCTTCGCGTCTCCGAAAAGCTCCCTCTTGATAGCGGGAAGGTTCAGCGGCGAGTTCACCAGAACGCCGTCAAGATCGAACAGCACTGCGAGTATGGGAAACGCCATGAGGGATCGATTCCGATGCCGGGTTTAGTTTATATATCGATGCAGAATACGATGAAGCTATTCATACCGCTCGAGGCTCATCACTCCGCCCTGCAGGTAGTCGCGGCTCTCGATCCAGTCGAATCCCACGTTGAGCTCCTTCGACACGAACACGCCGTACCATCCGCTCACTTCCAGCACCCTGTCGATCCGCGTGCTTCCGACAACCTGCCCGTCGATGTAGAAGACAATCTCGTACCGATGCTCCAGCCCGTCGTTCCGGACCGTGCTGTAGTCGCCCTGCACCATGAGAGTGTGCGTGTCGCCGTTGAGAAGCTCCGAGGCGGTCCAGGGGACGAGTTGCACCACCTGACCGGCCTTTTCCTCGATCGCCAGGAACTGACCGCCGTGTGTGACGAGAAACGCGAAGTAATTGTCCGCGTCCCGGTATGCATACACCAGGCCGTACCCGGCGGTCTCGTCGCCCCCCAGGAACGTCACGTTGCCCTCGAGGGAAAAATCGAACCCGATCGGACCCAGCCCGGTGTTCGTCACCGTGAACGGGTAGCCGGTAATGCTGTCCAGGACGTACATCCCGTCCCGGATTTTCGAGTCGTCCCCTGACGGCCAGCCCATCCTGTTGTCGTCGAATTCATCTCGGATATCCACTTCGCCGACACTGCTCTCCGAGTCCCCGTCGGTCTGACCTTCGTCGGGTTTGAATTCGCCCCAGCCCAGGGCAGGATCGATCGCACCCGACTCATTGTCGGTCACGCGGAAGGTCTGTATCACCTGGTTGAGATTGTCCTTTACCTCATCGGTCAGGGCACTCGACAGGGCGGTCTCGACGAGCATATATGCGCGCGAACGGCTCGCGGTCAAGTAGTAAGTGATCCTCATCTCGTCCGCCCAGATTTCCACGGGCACGCGGCGCCTGTAGACGTACGTGTGGCTCTCACCCAGGTACGTTTCCTCCAGGAAGAACGTGCCCGATGCCCGCTCACTCTCGAAATCACTCACCACCGTCTGCAACGCCTCCTCGCTCGTGGGGTAGGCGTCCCCTCCTGCAGGCCGGTGCGGATGCACAAGCACCGCGATGTTCGACACGTACCTGGGGTTGCCGTTCACGTGCGCCATGACCTTGTAGGAATCGCGTTCCGCCTGCGTCATCAGATCCTGGTTGATCAGATCGATCGACCCGTCCTGGATCTCCAGCATCTTGCCCACGTCGGTCTCGAGCACCCAGTAGTCCGGGTAGCTGAACTCGAATCCGGAGCGGTCATCGATGTACGGCACCAGTTCGCCTGGACCCGCGCTGTCCCATTGATATCCCGCCCCCGCGAGCATGATCATCAAAGCCAGTATTTTTGTAGTCATAACCTTAATTCCCCCTCCGGGCGGATAATATATGCCCTCTCATTACACCTTGTCCAGAAACGCAGCCCCGAGAATTCCCGCGTTCCCCCCTAGAGCCGATACCTCGACCTTCAGTCGATCCTTGTGGGGCGTGATGAGGTGGTTCCTGAATGACCTCGCAAGCGAATTTCGGAATTCCTCCCAGGCCCCTGTTATTCCGCCCGTAAGGATGACGGCACCGAGGTCGAGAAGGTTCGCGGAGCTCGCGAGCACTACGCCGAGCTTGTGACCATACGCTTCCCAGGATTCCATCGCAGCACGGTCCCCCGCTTCCGCACGCTTGTGAATTTCCTTTGGCTCGACAGCATCGGAGAGTCGCGCCCTGATCCGGTAATCTTCCATCAGCCCCGCTTTCCCCACGTAGTGCTCAAGACAGCCCATGCCTCCTCCGGGACACTCCGGACCGTCCGGCGTGTACGCCATCTGCCCGATCTCGCCCGCCATTCCTCTCGCGCCGCGGTGCAGCCTTCCGCCGAGAACCAGCCCGCCGCCGATCCCGGTCCCCAGCGTCACAACGAGCATGTCCTCGATCCCCTCGTGCCCCCCGAAGAGATATTCTCCCCACGCCGCCGCGGTCGCGTCGTTCTCGGCGAACGCGGGCTTCCCGATGCCCTCGCTCAGCCTCTTCGCCAGCTCCAGATTCCTGACACCCGGAAGATTCGGGCTTTCATAGACTATCCCGCGCTTCCCGTCCGCGAAGCCGGCCATTCCGGCGCCGACGATCGTGATCGATTCCCGTTTTATTTTGGATTCGGATATGAACTTAAGCGCTCCCTGGACAAGATGCGACCCGAAATCCTCCGTCTCGAGGGCCGCATGGGTCGCGAAGCTGCCGGTGGCGGCTATTTCGCCCTCATCGGACACGAGCGCGCATTTCACCAGCGTCCCGCCTATGTCGAGCGCGAGTCTCATGTCCCGTGATTATACACTCAAGGGAAGCCCGAACGTAAGCGAGAGAGTGCGGGGACTGGCAC
>Ga0315294_10001570_pt1 | contig 24986 bp, 22 predicted proteins | sample YL17G13_40_MG_FD_203626 | JGI IMG/M metagenome (GOLD analysis project Ga0315294, IMG submission 203626) | Sediment microbial communities from Yellowstone Lake, YNP, Wyoming, USA - YL17G13_40 | ecosystem: Environmental > Aquatic > Freshwater > Lake > Sediment | place: USA: Wyoming | collected...
CAATGAGGGGAGAGTTGTATCTGAGGGAGAAAAACACTCCGCATATTGATACGACCGCCAATAGCACGGTGCTTAAGGACTCCGGTATCAGCATGAAGGTGCCGCCTGCTGTGTAGACTATGAGGTAGAGTATGCCGAAGCCACCACCGGTCATGGCCCTCGAAAACCAGGTGTATTTCTTCCTATCGAGCAGGTCACCAACAACGAGGAACAATAGGCCGACGAAGACGCCAACAGCCACCTTGCCGATAGGGCCCAGGAAGTTCCTAGACCAGGAGAAGATGACGAGGAAAACCATGCCGAGGAATATGCTCAACACGCCGAGTATGCTGAATATCTTCTTGCCAAGGTCCATCTCCAAGTGCTCCATCGAGCGGGGGGCTTCCTTCTTCGGTTTAGGTTTTTCGTCTGTGATTAAATCGAGCTGTTTTTTAGTGGAAACCTGCTTCCACGCGGGCAACGGTTGCTTTGGTGGTGAGACGGGCTGTGACGGGGCTCTCACGGGCTGCTGCGTTGCTGATGGCACTTCCAGGGGTGTTTTTTGCTGGTCTTTGTCTAGGGCAGCCTCGATACGGTTTAGACGTTCGTTTAGAAGATCTAGGATTTCACGCAACCGCTTGACCTCAGCGACCAAATTGACATCGTCGCCATCCATGGCAATATAAATTGTTACTTGGGGGTTATAACCTATGTTTGGGGTTGCAAGGGAACTACGGGACTGAGAAAACCCATCTGCCGAAGATGCGACAATCGCAAGGCTCTAGAGCTAATGGAACGGAATCACAGTATAGATAAGTAGGTTTGGAGCGTAGAGGGCTTTCTCTGGAGAGCCGTTAAACAAGAAACCGTTAGGTTCCAATTTTTAGGCTTAGTATACTCGATAGTAATACATGAAAGTCGTTGTCCAAGGGCCGGGTCAAACGGTGAGGCCGGGGGAGGGGGAGATTCCAACGTTAATCAAGGCGACGAGCTATTTTGTCCTCGACCGCGAAGGGAACGTCTTGGAGAGGCTTTCGACAAGCGGGAAGAGAGTCTTAAGAGACGATGGACTGCTTGAAGTCAGAATAAGGCCCGATGGCGACGATGAACTAATAGGGAAAAGCAAGCTATCCGACAGGGACATGGTCGAGGGTATTAGGGACGGCCGTTTTGTTGTCATGTCCCAGGAGGAGATTCTGGCCGGGTTGGACAAATCCAAGTGTGGCATCGGGATTACAGGGGGCGGCGACTGCGCAGGCATCGCGGACTTCCTCGCATCGTTTGAACAGAACTTGGACCCTGAGCTGACGATGCTCGGGGTCAGGAACGCTGGAAAGGGATTGATGACTGCGCCCGAAAAGTTCAATGAGAAGCTGATAATCGTCGAAGGCCTTGCCGCGAAGGACTTCGAGGGGCAGTCGAGCACGCCGTATGGTTCGGCCAGGGACGACCCCCTGAAAAAGGCACCGGAGAATACAAAGGCGAACATCAGGCCGTACGGTTTTTTCTACGGGACCGGAGGAAACGACCACCTAGGCCTTTTGGAAAAGATTGCTAGAGAATTCCCGGACAAGGTTGTCGTGGGCACGTTCAAGAGCATAGACGGCGACGGATGGGTCGCAGGCAGGCCTGCTCAGATGCTCGGCTTCAATACCGCAGTGAGAGACTACCAGAGGGCCATATGGGCGGCGGCGCAAAACGCGGACACCCACAACCAATGGCATGTCGTCGAAACCTTCGGCCGCGGCGCAGGTAAGCTGGCCTATGAGGCTGCGAGGCGCTACCCCTCCAACTTCGATGAACTGCCTCGTGAAGAGCAAAGGAAGATTGAGGAGTTCCGCCGTGCCGTGATGATTCTCGTCCCGGAGAAGCCTACGACGTTCAGGAGCATGGCGGCTGAGGCCAAGGCGGTAAAGGAGAGGGAAGGCAACGTTGTCGTCGTCGTTTCTGAGGGTTTCATGCCGCCTGAGCTGAAAAGCGAGATGAACCGGCTTGCGAAAGAAAATGTACTGAAGATTCGGTGGCTGAAGAACACCAAATCCGATGAGGAATTCCTGGATGCTTTCGGTAAGATGCAAGGGGAGGGGGATATAGCCTTCGAAAAGCCGGAGGATGTTAAACCGCTCCTGGTCGAGGACATACCCAGATTAATCCTGGCCGTTGACGGCAATGACCCGAGAGCGGACCTTTGGAAGATGCTCGCCGACTGCGAGCTTGCGGCGCAGTTCGGGAAGACCGTATGGGACAGCAAACTCGACGACCACAAAAACGTGGCAAAGCTCGCGGGAATAAGCAAGTTCGTAATGCAGGCCCTGGAGAAACTCGCGGGCGCAGACAAGGTGAACCAGATTCTTGAGAACTATGAGGCAAGGGGGGCGACTCCCACGGAACACGACCGGGTGATGGGGAGGAAGATAGGGGCAAAGATGGCCGAACTCGTGAACAACGGAGTGAAGGGCGGCAAAGCGGTCGTCTACTTCGAGGGCATGAATCCGCTAAGAGAGGAGCCGGTAGTCGTAGACCTTGTCGGCGTATCAGACAAGAACAACCTCAACAACAGGGAACTGTACCCGACTGAGTTGCTGCAGGAGAACGGCGTCTTCTGGAAAAAAGAAGACCTCAGCATGTACTTCCAAGCGGCATAAGAAGGGTTTTGGGGTCCCCAGGGCAGTTAAACTCCCGTTTTTCTTATTACACCCTTTTTAGCCAACCAACCAGTTGAATCCCGCAGAACCCCTAGTTCCGCATCCATCACACTTTTGAGGACCCCGGATAATTAATACGCGGGAGAGAATTTAAACATTAGCCTACTGGTTCTTCGCCGCAGCCTGTATCTCCTGTATCTTCGCCCTAATCTGCGGGGCGGCCGGGTCGTTAGGCTGCAGTTGGAGGTATTTTTCCCATACTACCGCCGCCTCGGACCGCTTTGACATGTTGTAGTATATGAGACCTAGGTCGAAGTAGCCTTTCACATAGTCTGGGTTGTAGGTGAGCATCAGCCTGTACTGTTCCGCGGCCTCCGGGTATCTGCCTTCGTTGACTAGGAACACTGCGAGGTTGTATCTGGCCTTGCCGTAGTATGGGTCGATTTTGAGGCTTGTCATGTACTCCTTCACCGCCGCATCCTTCTGCCCCTGCTTCATCAATGCATACCCGAGGTTGTTGTGGGATTTCTCGCTTTTCGGTTCGAGACCTATGGCCTTCCTGAATTCTTCGGCTGCGCCCTTGTAGTCCTTCTTCGCAAGGAGTATCTGCCCGAGTTCATAGGGTATGTACATGTTGTCTGGGAGGATTTCAGCTGCTTTTCTGAGTATCGTCAGCGACTTGTCCTTGTCTGTTTCCTCGTAATCGCTCGCAAGCCGGACATAGTATGTGCCGACGACCCCGCGGGTCATGTAGTCCCTGAATATCGTCGAATTCCAGACCTCCCGTATGTCATACCGTTTCCAGTAGTCGACGGGGGGGAGCGTCTCATTCTGCGCTACTACCCGGTACAGGAGTCCGGTCTGCTTGTACCTGTAGCCTGGGAAACCCATGTCAGGCAATGTCGTGTAGTACACCGGCCTCCCGCTTTTTATCATGTTGTATTCGACCTCATACTGCCTCCTCTGATGCTCCTCAGGCTGCAGCCAGAAGTAGTCGACGCCGTAGAGGCCGTGGCTTAGTATGCCGCTCCTGTCATAGAGGCTGACGTCGGGCCTGACGTTTTCCACGGTCAGAAGGTATGTTGCGGGGAGTATCATGTTGTCACCCTCTGCGAATATGACCGCGTTCTGGTCGACAGTCTTGAGGAGGTTCATGCCGAAGTCGTATGCTATGACGTTCTGGGATTTGTCGTTGACCCAGTAGTTTGCCGCGAACACAATCAACCCCACCGCGGCAACCGCGGCGTACTGCCATTTCACATCCTGGGTCTCCTTCCTCAGCCACTTGAAGATGTCCTGGAAGGTGAACCCGGCCCAGACGCCCAAGACTATGATGCTCGGTATGCAGAATGTTGTGATTTCAAGGCTGACGTCGTTGAGGAAGAGCGCGTAGATTACGTCACCTAAGACCATCAACCCCGTGAAGTTCAGGAAGACCCTGTTTTTGCCCCCGTGGCGGTAAAGCCCCGCAAGGACGAGTAGGTCGGCACCGGAAAACTGTCGGAGGTAGTGGTAGAGTATGCCGAAGAACCTCTCGAAAAACTGCTCCTTTGTAAGGGACAGGACCACATTAGCCCTGTGGACGGTCCCAGTCACATGCGACATAAACCTCTGGAGGTTGTTTGGATTATGCCAGTTGTGGCGCGTATTCCCAGAGGCTGCGATGGGCAGGTACAGGTACAGGAGGAGCGGTGCTAAAAACGCCGCGACAGAAGCTTTAACATCCTGTTTTGCAAGAAGCCGCCTGTTTCCCGCGGCAATCAGATAAGCGAACGCGGGGACGTACATCACCATCGAAACGTGGTTCGTCAGGCCGAACCCGAACGCCAAAGCCACCCACAAAAGCCCCCGACTCCCCCGGTCCTCCCTCCACTGGAGTATGAGGAACATCACCAACGTTGTGAAAAGCCCGTTCAGGCTGTAGACCTCAGCGACAGTCGTCTGATCCCACAAGGCAGCGCAGTATGCGACCATCAACCCGACGCCGACCCCAGCCAACCACGACTTCGTAAGGAGCTTCGAAGACCAACAAGCCAAAACCGCAGCCAAAGCCCCGAAGACCGCACCCAACAGATTATACCTGTACGCTATGGAGCCGACATGTATGAAGGAAAAAACCTTCCCAACCAGCATATACAGCGGATACCCCGTCGGATGTGCGACACCCAACGTATAGGACGCGGAAATGAAATCGCCACTGTCGCCGACGTAAATTGTAGGACATATGGTAAGAAGGTACGCGGCCATGGCCGCGGCAAAAACGACACTACACGCAACCCAACCCTCCCTCGAATCCATGTTTCAAAAAAAACCTAAACGCGGCCGCCTTTCTTGTCCCTGTTGAAAATCGTCTTAGCCTTCCCAATCCGGGCCACATCAGCTGGAGAACGGACCTCCATCCCGCCGTGGAAACGCCCGTTGACTTCAGACGCCAGCTCAGGCATATCCATTTTATACTGGTGGACGGAGATATACTTCAGCTCCTGATAAGTCCACATACGCTCGTCTCTCATGATACACACATTATGAAAAAACAAGATTAAAAACGCCAAAAACAAACACCATAAACACGATGATACGGATAATGTGCGTCGGCAGGCTCAAAGAACCAGGCTGCAGCCTAGCCTGCGACGAGTACCTGAAAAGGCTTCGAAGATACGTTAAGGTCGAAGTCGTCGAACTCAGGGAATGCACGGACAAAAACCCCGAAGTCGCCAAACGCAAGGAGGGAGAGAGGATTATGGAAAAACTCGACGACACACACGCCGTCGCGCTCGACAAGGCCGGACGAGGGCTTTCCTCAGAGGAATTCCCCCAACTCCTGAAAAAACAGGACATCACCTTCATAATCGGCGGACCAGACGGCCTATCCCCAGAGGTTCTAGGCCGCACAGACATGACATTGAGCCTTTCGAAGATGACATTCCCCCACCAACTCGCCAGGGTGATGCTCCTAGAGCAGATATACCGGGGGTATACGATACTGAAGGGGGAAAGATACCACCGGTAGACAAATCTTTTATCCCAACATGCAGTAATCATATACCCCAAGAATGGGCGGGTAGCCAAGCCTGGATATGGCGTTAGCCTCCTAAGCTAAAAATCCTGGGTTCGAATCCCAGCCCGTCCGAATAAGTACGCGAAAAAAAGGCACAACTATCACGAACGGGCTGGGATTATGTCAATTCTTTCTTCTTTGCTTGCTGTCCGCCTTCTATCGTTCTTGGCGGGAAGGTGTAAGGTTTTTGAGTTATGCCTTTTTCGTTGTACCAGCCGGCTTCGGCGAGCTTCTGGGTCCATTGAACGGCAGTCAGGACGATGTCGTCGAAGCCGTATCTTCTGCGCCATCCGAGTTCCCTTTCCGCTTTTTCGCTGGATGCGACCAGCACGTCCGGCTCCCCCGCCGAGCGTTTCTCTTCCTTCTCTTTCACTTTGAACTTCCCCAGGTGTTTTTTTACTGCGTCCACCATCCGCCTGACTGAGACGCCCTCTCCTGAGCCGAGGTTGTATGCGTTCACGCCTCTGAGGCGGCCGTCGCGCATCCGTTCCAATCCGATGGTGTGGGCGTTGGCGAGGTCTAGGACGTGTATCAGGTCCCTTACCGGTGTTCCGTCGGGGGTCTGAAGGTTGTTGCCGTAGATTGTGAACTCGTCCCTCAACCCCAGCCCAGCAAGTATTACCAGTGGCAGCGCATGTGTTTCTTTGGGCATGTGGGCTTCGCCAATCAGAAGGTTGGGGTCTGCGCCTGCGACATTGAAGTACCTGAAGAACGTCGCTGAGTCGATGTCGCCTGCCTCTTGGGCTTTCATGATGGCCCGTTCGGCCTCGACCTTCCACTTCCCGTAGACTGTGCTTGCGTCTAGGGGGTGTGTTTCGGTGATTCTGCCTCTTTCATCGACTTTCCCCTGCTGCGGCGGCCCGTATGCTGCAGCGGTCGAGGAGAATACTATCCGTTTGACGTTGTTTTCCTTCATCGCAGCCAGGAGATTCTGTGTTGTCGTCAGGATTTTCTGCCTATAGAGGCCCGGATTTTCCTCCCCTTCTGGGACCTCGATGTAGGCGCAGCAGTGGATTACGTCCGTGACTTTTTCGTCAGCCAAAGCCTTCGAGAGAGCCTCTTTATCCTCTAAGCGAACATCCTTAACCACCAAACGGTCCTTGTATACCTCCTTCAAGGCCTCCGCGAATTGACGGTCACTTCGCTCAAAACTGTCTACAATCACGACCTTGTCGTCTGTGTTGTCCAGGAGGTATTTGACTGTGTGGGTGCCTACGTAGCCGCCTCCGCCCGTGACGAGGGTGACGTTCGCCATAGATAAGACCACGGAGGATACGGTAAAAAGCCTAACTGGGGTGTTTCTTTTTCTTCAGCCCTAGGCGGGTGAGGTACGGGTCCAGGAACTCTTTGCCGATTATTATACCGCACACCCATGCAAACTGCGAAAGGACGTATAGGACAGCTATTGCGACGGCCTTCTGGCTTATCTTTCCAGGGATGACGGCCACGGTGAAGATGAGGCCGTAGAGTATGAAGGAGAATGCGACGAAACCGGCTGCAATCCAGAACCTCTGCGGGTGGTGTTTGAGCCGGTGGATGACCATGGTGTAATCCATCACTCCGACGGGTATTTAACACCCTTCATCTGAAACCACATCGTCTTGGCTTTGGCGGGAGATATTAGTATACGCTGATGTAATGACCTTAGGATGGTATTTGATGTGGAGGTGCATAAGAAGGCCGCCGGCCCACGAATCACTTTGGGTATGAAGAGGGTGCGTTCTGACATTCCAGGCCTCATAGACGACGAAGTCGAGGCCGGGCGGGTGGTCCGGGAGCTCCATTTTGTGCTGACGAAAATCGACGAGCGCTCGGAGTTCGTAGACAACCTGTTAGATGTGGCCTTAGCCTACGGCGGGGAGAGGTTCCGCAAGACCATAGAGCTACTCGACGGCAAAGGAGCGTACCCAGCCGAGGAAATCGTCTCCGGCGTCGTGCTCGCTACCGCGGCCGCAGAGAATCTTCTGCCTCATGATGAGGCACGTAGTGTAGCGTTGGGTGTGATGCCGAAGGCGGATATGGACTACCTTGAAAACCTCCACGTCCGTTTCGGGACTCCGGATATGATGAATAATATCACGGCCAGGTTGAACGCTATGGCGAAGGATGACATCCGGCGGTTCCTCGATGAGATACGCGAAAAGGCGAACAACCCGGTTGAGTCGCTGTACCGAATCCTAAAATACCAACGTTGAATGGGGCCCTTCGGTATTTTTCTAAAAAGCCGTTCAGGCTTTTTACATCCCAGCCATTGTTGGATTATTTTCCTTTTTTCAGTGCAGCTGGAGCGCAGCGGAATGCTGCACCCCGGCGCCAGCTGACGGAACGGCTGATTCGGACCCGGCGGGATTCTTCAAAAAGCCTTCTAGGCTTTTTACATCCCGCCGGTTTCGTGATCTCCTAGCTGATGATACCCACACATATACGGACCCGGCGGGATTCGAACCCACGATCTCCAGCTTCCTCCGACCCTGTGTTTATCACGCTCTGAGGGACTGAAGCGAATGCCGAAGTCCCTCCTTTCGTGAACCTTTATTAAAGGTTCTTAGAAGGCTGGCGCCTTATCCACTAGGCTACGGGCCCTTTGAATGTTTTTTGGCCCGTAGCGTTTTTATTTCTTTGAACCCGAGGGCCGTTCTTTCTTTTCGTAAAAGAAAGAAAGGGGCTCCCAGGCTAGGCTACAGGCCCATGTTTTAGGTTGGAAAAGATGATAGGGGATATGGGTATTTATCTTTCTTTTGGGGGTGTTGTTTTGGTTGGGGGGTGGGTTTTGGTGGCGTCTTTAATTATGTTGTGATGCCCAATCTTGTATATGGGTGTTATGTCTAGGAGACAGTTTTTGGCGGGTTCAGCTGCCTTAGCGGGTTCGGCGGTTTTAACAGGTTCATTGGTGGGTCCGAGGTTATTTGGGCATCGGGACTGCGTTGATGTGGGGGAGGGGGCAATTGTGGCTGATTTTCTGCAGCCGGGGGTTGCCGGTTTGGATGAGGTTCAGGCCGGGCTTTTTGAGTTGCAGGGAGTTGAGAAGTTTAAGATTCGTTTGAAGGCTGCGGAGGGCGCTGGTTCTGCCTTAGGTCCTAAGGAAGTGGAGGCACTGGGGGTTTTTGGCAGTTTCGTAGGTTTTGGCAATGTTAAGTCCGGAGTAAGGGTCGATGACGTTGATGGGGCGAAAATGTGGAAGATAACTACTGACTCGGGTGACCGCATGTTGCAGGTAAAGGAGGGTAAGGCTAGGGTCTTCCTCGATGATAAATTCTCTGAGGTTCTGCGTGTGGACTTGGATGTTTCGGAGCGGGATGATGTGGTCGAGGTCACCTTGAAGAACAATTTCACCAGCGGTAATGCCGTCCAATTGGGGGGTTCACTGTTTCTGACGGCAAACCACGTGGTTTCTGATGAGGGTGAACATAACGATATGGCCCTTGTCCCCCAGAGGGGGAGGGACCTCGGGGAAGCGTATAGGACCAAGTTCAAGTTTAGGGTCGTCGGTAGGGATGTGAAGAACGATTTGGCGCTTCTTAAGGCTGAGCCTGCGGATGATAAGGCAGCCCGTCTTCTTGACACCAAAGGCAGGGCTCTGATTCATCTTGGCGCGGGCGAACATGCTGTTGGGGATGTTCTGCGTTCTTTTGACCAGTTGACTGGCGGGTCGCTAAACAAGGATGGTAGGATCAGTTTCAGGGGAAGCGACTTCTACGATGACAAAAAGAAGGCCACCTTGGGCGGGATTTTCATTCATGGGAAAAGGAAACTTCTGGAGGTCGTAGGCAATGTCATCAAGGTCGACAAGGATCATATCGTGAGAGAATATCCGGAAAGCGCTAAGATGTTTGAGGACTGGGTGGGTGGGGATAGGGTCCTATCTACAGTGATCAGATACAACGGTGAGTCTGGGGGTGGATTCTACGTTAAAAAAGGCGATATATACGAGCTTGCAGGGATCTTGACCACCGCCTTCGGCAAGGCTGAGAATATCAGTTTGGAGGGCGATAAGCATCCCCTCCGGAAGACGGAGGGACAGAACGTCGCAACCTTGTTCACATCGCGTGAGCCCATAAGGAGGCTTTTGGAAAAATACGCAGGGGGCCTGGAAAAGCCCAAATGACGGCTGCTTGATGTGGCGACGGTCATCGGTAATTCTGGTTGTGGTGTTTTTTGGTTGCGGGTTTCTGTTTTTTATTGTCTTTGCGTATATTGTATCCTTTCCAGGTGATTTGTTTTGGATTCGGGTTTTTACAGGCCTTTGAAGGAGGTTGACTCTGATGTTGCAGAGGCCATAAAGGCCGAGGAGAGGCGGCAGGAAGGCATCAACCTCATAGCGTCCGAGAGCCTCACGTCTCAAGCCGTGCGGGAGGCTTGTGCGTCTGTCATGACGAACAAGTACGCCGAAGGCTATCCCCACAGGCGTTATTACGGCGGGTGCGAGAACGTCGATGTCGTCGAAGACCTTGCCATAGAGCGTGCGAAGAAGCTGTTCGGTGCTGAACATGTGAATGTCCAGCCGCACAGCGGCACGCAGGCTAACCTGGCTGTGTACCTTGCTATGCTGAAGCCGGGCGACACCATACTTTCGATGGAGCTCTCCCACGGAGGCCACTTAAGCCATGGATACAAAATCAACGAGTCGGGGAAGATTTACAGGGGCGAATTCTACACCGTGTCGAAAATGACGGGGACGATAGACCCGGCTGAGGTTTTAAAGCGGGCTAAGGAAGTCAAACCGAAGATAATCGTGTGCGGCTACAGCGCATACCCGAGGACCGTACCATTTAAGGAGTTCAGGGAAATCGCGGACGAAGTCGGAGCCTATCTTCTCGCTGACATCGCCCACATCGCAGGCCTCACCGCAGCCGGCGTCCACCCGTCGCCTGTGAAATACGCGGACTTCATCACGACCACGACGCATAAGACGCTGATGGGGCCGCGGGGTGCGATGATTATGTGCAAGGAAAAGTTCGGCAAGGACATCGACAGGGCGGTGTTCCCGGGGTGTCAGGGGGGGCCGTTCATGCATATCATCGCGGCGAAGGCCGTATGTTTCAAGGAGAACATGACGCCTGAGCGGAAGAACGCCATGGAGCAGGTCGTGAAGAACTCCAAGGAACTGGCGAATGTTTTGGTTTCGAACGGCTTCGACCTCGTCTCAGGCGGCACAGACAACCACCTCATGCTTTGCGATTTGACTGGGAAGGGAATCACTGGGAAGGATGCCGAGGCCGCATTGGGGGAGGCTGGCATCACGGTGAATAAGAACACGGTCCCGTATGACAGGCAGAGCCCGTTCGTGACGTCGGGCATCAGAATCGGCACACCCTGTGTGACCATTCGAGGGATGATGGAGGCTGAGATGAGGCAGATTGGGGAGTGGATAGGCAAGGTCGTGTCAAAGCCCCAGGACGCGGGCGTTAAGCAGTCAGTCAAAGCCGAAGTCGCGAAGTTATGTTCGATGTTTCAGGTCTATAAGTGATTATTCCGCTATTTATGCGTGTCCTTCCCCATCCTTTCTTGTGGAGAGGATTGTTGAGGGTAAGAGGTCATCTACTGTCGTTTCTGCCCCATTAGAAGTGGGTCCTCTGAACTTCAGGGAAACCTATATGCGGGATTTCAAAAGGTTTGCCCCACAGATTAACGCCGCCTTGGACGAGTTCACAAAGGCCGGCGACGGCCACAGTGTCTGGGGGATGCTTTATTTTCTCAGGGGTAGCGGAATCGAAGTCGAGAGCGGAAAATATGTCGACTTGGGTAGGCAGGCCATCACTGGGTTCGAGACTGAGAGCATGGGAGCTGACCTTGCTGATATGCACGCCAGGATGAGGGCGCTAGGCCACAAGACGGAGATTACTAAGAATGCCGAGGATGCGATGCACACGCTTCTTTCCAGTGCAAGAGGTTACGGCGACGGTTGGACGATAGCACACATGCTCCATAACATGCACGGCTTCCAGGACCTCATGGAGTCGGTTCAGATTCTGGACGGGAACGGATACAATGATTCTGGTTTCATGGGAGAGGCGCTGGAAAAGGCTAGGGCTGATAAGGACGCAGGCTCCGTGGGTTGGCTGCATCTTAGGATGAGAGGCCTTGGGAACAAGACGGATATTACGTTGCGCGACAAGGCGCTCTTCTTTAGGGAATACCAGAGAGTGGCCGAGGGTGTGGGGAAGATGCAACCGCAAGACGAAGGCTTCGCCGACGCAGTGAAGACGCTGGTTGGCATGAATTACCTGTATAGGATGTGGGATAAGGAAGCCAAGCCTGCCGAGGAGAGGAAAGAGAGACTAGTTAGGTTCGCGTCTGAGAAGGTCAAGGAAGGAGAGATGCTCGTTGGTTTTAGAGAAACGGCACACGAAGAAAGGCCTGCGCTTGAAGTTACCGTGAAGCGTAAGGCCAGGCTTTTCGGGTTTATACCGGTTGATATGAGGGCTACCGTGACGTACGACCTGGAGAGCGGGGAATGGGTGATGCAAAAGCTGCCGTGGTGGTCTTTCATGGCAGCAAAGGAGAGGACTGCCACGGCCAAGTAGGTTAAAATACCAGGGGTGGGCAATATTATCTGAGATGGCTACCATATTGGACGGCAAGGCTGTTTCCGCGAAAATCAGGGTGAAGCTTAAAAGGCAGGTTTCGACAGCCTCGGTAAGGCCCGGACTTGCAGCAATCCTTGTCGGAGACAACCCGTCCTCGCGGATGTACGTCGACCTGAAAGAGAAGGCCTGCGACGAGGTTGGAATATATTCAGAAAAGCATGCGCTACCGTCTGACGTCTCTGAGGATGAGCTGATTGGGGTAATCGAAAGGCTGAACGACGACCAGAGGATACATGGGATGCTGATTCAGATGCCGCTGCCAAAAAGCATCTCCACGAAGGATGTCGTCAGCGCCATCGCCCCCCGAAAGGACGTCGACGGGTTCCACCCATGCAACAACGGCGCCGTCATGGACGGGGAAGAGCGGCTGGTGTCCGCAACGCCGAAAGGCATCATCATGCTCCTTGAGGAATACGGTATAGGCTTTGAAGGCAAGAATGTCGTGATAGTCAACCACACCATCGTCCTCGGCAGGCCGCTTGCGATGCTTGCGATGAACAGGAACGCGACAGTCACCGTCTGCAACCACAAGACGGGGGATTTGAGGAAGCACACGCTCGGGGCAGACATATTGGTGAGCGGCGCAGGCGTCCCCAAACTCATCAAAGCCGACATGATCCAGGAAGGCTGCGTCGTCGTAGACGCAGGCATAAGCTTAGTCGACGGGAAAACCGTCGGCGACGTCGACTTCGAGGGCGTCGCCAAAAAAGCATCCCATATTACCCCCGTACCGGGTGGTGTGGGGCCGATGACGATAGCCGCCCTCCTAGAGAACACGGTATTGGCAGCTAAAAACAGCAGATAGTTTTTAACCTGCCCCGCCTTAGTGTTTACCTGGTGTGTTGGCTTGAAGGCCGCGTATGCTCTGATTAGCGTCTACGACAAGGCTAAAGTCGTTGATTTCGGGAGGGGCCTTCACAAGCTGGGTTTTAAGATTATTTCCTCAGGCGGGACCGCCAAGGTCCTTTCAGATGCCGGCGTACCTGTTGTTCAGGTGTCGGATTACACCGGCTTTCCTGAGATGCTCGACGGCAGGGTGAAGACCATCCACCCCAAGGTCCACGCAGGAATCCTGGCGGTGAGAGGGGACAGGAAGCATGCTGAGACGTTGGCGAAGCACAGGATACCGGCGATAGACGTCGTTGCGGTGAACCTGTACCCGTTCAGGGAGACCGTAGCCAAAGAAGACTGCAGATTCGAGGACGCAATCGAGGATATCGACGTCGGCGGACCGGCGCTGGTGCGTGCCGCCGCGAAAAACCACCAGGATGTGGCAGTAGTCGTCGACCCAGCGGACTATGCCGTTGTTCTTGAGGAGCTTGAATCCGGAGAGAAAGTCTCCATGGAAACCAAGAAGCGGCTTGCTGTGAAGGCGTTCGCCCACACCGCAGAATACGACGCCGCAATACACCGTTTCCTTGCTAAAACCTATGAGCCAGACAGGTTCCCTGAGAAGTTCAACATCAGCCTCACCAAAGCCTACGACCTCAGGTACGGGGAGAATCCCCACCAGAAGGCCGCCTACTACTTCGACGACGCTGCCGAATCCTGCGTCTCGGAGACGAAGATTCTCTCGGAGGGCAAGCAGCTTAGTTTCAACAACCTCATAGACGTGAATGCGGCCTTGGAGATGGTGAAGGAGTTCGAAAAGCCCGCTGCGGTAATCATCAAACACCTGAACCCCGCCGGTGTCGGATGCGCGCAGGACATACACTCCGCCTATGAGGCTGCCCACAGCGCGGACCATCTTTCAGCCTACGGGTGCATAGTCGCATTGAACAGGGAGCCTGACGATGCCGTCGCAAAGGATATCGTTTCGACGTTCGTCGAGGTCGTGGCCGCCCCCTCGTTCGGGAAGAATGTCCTCGACATACTTCTTTCGAAAAAGAACATGCGCATCCTCGCTGTCGGCAAAATCAGGAAGGAGAACAAGGACGCCCTCGACTACCGGAAGGTCATCGGCGGGATGCTCATACAGACCGCAGACCAGCGGGAGGTTACCGAAAAGGACATGAGGGTCGTGACAATGAGAAAACCCACCCAGGAAGAGGTTGAGGCGATGCTTTTCGCATGGAAGGTCTGCAAACACACTAGATCTAACTCGATAATATTCGCTAAAAATGACAGGACCGTCGGCGTAGGCGCAGGACAGATGAGCAGGGTCGATGCCGTGAAAATCGCGGCGATGAAGGCTAAAGAACAGGCGAAAGGCGCAGTAATGGCCTCCGACGCCTTCTTCCCGTTCCGCGACGGGATAGACGAGGCAGCCAAGGCAGGCATAACCGCGGCCATACATCCGGGCGGCTCAATAAGGGACAGGGAAGTCATAGAGGCCGCAGACCAATACGGGATGGCGATGGTGTTCACGGGAGTCAGGGGCTTCCTCCACTGAAGAAAGTTAGGCACTACATACTTATTTATGCGCCGGTTTACATTCTATCTTCAAGATGATAGACCGCAAGACCGTCCAGGACATCGCCGACGGATACGACAGGAGGAACGTGAAGATTGGAGTCCTCGCTTCGCATTCCGCCTTGGACGTCGCCGACGGGGCCGTGGAAGAGGGGTTCAGGACGGTATTGTACTGCCAGAAAGGCCGGGAGAAAACGTACACACAATATTTCAGAAGCAGGCGGAGTGGGGGGAAACTCGTTAGGGGGATGGTCGACGAGTTCAGGGTCTACGACAGGTACAGGGAGATGGCCTCCGACAGGGAACAGGAGCTGATGAGGAAAAACAACGTCCTATTCATACCCAACCGCTCGTTCACATCATATATCGACCTTGAGACGATCGAGGACAAGTTCCAAGTCCCGATGGTCGGCGCAAGGAACATGCTCCGAAGCGAGGAGCGCAGCGAGAAAAAAAGCTACTACTGGCTACTGGAAAAGGCCGGCCTCCCCTATCCGAAGAAGGTGAGCTCCCCGGAGGACATAGACGGCCTTGTCGTCGTGAAACTCCATCACGCGAAGAAGAAGCTCGAACGCGGCTTCTTCACAGCAGGAACATACGAGGAATACAAGATTAAAGCGGAACAGCTCATAAAGGCAGGCACGATAACCGAGGAGGACCTAGGTGGGGCGAGAATCGAAGAGTACATAATCGGCCCCGTATTCAACCTCGACTTCTTCCACAACCCCCTCGAGGACGAACTACCGAGGGTGGAGCTCATAGGTGTCGACTGGAGGTTCGAATCAAGCTTGGACGGCCACGTCCGCCTACCAGCCCAACAGCAGCTGTCCCTGAACGAGAAGCAGAGACTGCCGGAGTACACCGTATGTGGCCACAACAGCGCAACGCTGCGGGAAAGCCTCCTCGTCAAGGCCTTCGAACTGGCCGAGAAGTACGTGAAGGCGGCGCAGGAACACTATAATCCAGGGATAATAGGCGCGTTCTGCCTGCAGACATGCGTCGACAAAGACCTGAACTTCTACATCTACGACGTCGCCCCGAGGATAGGCGGCGGGACGAACGTCCACGTCGCAGTAGGACACCCATACGGCAACGCGCTGTGGCGGACCAACATGAGCACGGGAAGAAGGACGGCACGGCTCATAAGGGACGCGATAGAGCAGGAAAGAATCGCTGATATCGTGACTTAGTTTTTCTTTTAGTCTTGTGAAGGCAATGAAATGCCGATTCCTGAATATGCGTATGGGGTGAGTTTTTCTTTCTGTTTTTCCTAGTATTTGTCTGATGCAGAGGGAGAAGGTTGTGGGCGGTGCTTTAGGGCCTGAGCTTATGCGGTTTCGTGAGGCTGTCAGGCGCGCCGAATACCACGAAGGCTATTGTATCACTCCACGGAGGGAGATATACCTTGGGAAATCAATACCGCGGAACCACTGCGGCGACCTCCTGGTCTTGGAGCTTCCCTCGGCTGGGGAGAAGACTATACGGGAGCGGGGGGTGTCTTCCCTGGATTACATCATCCGGGAAGGCTATATAGACATAAACTTCATCCAGCCCCCAAGCAGGGGTAATCCGAATGCCGCCAAGACTGTTTTAGGGGAAAGCCCGCATGAGCTCCTCCTAAAGAGGTTCCTTGTGAAAGTCTCAGGATACCTTGACAGCCACCCAGAGACCAGGGTGCGTTTTGATCCGCTGGGACGGTACAGGAGCGGGAACCCGGAACTCTACGGCGCCTTGAGGGATAGATTCTTCAGCGAAGACAAGGACGGGACGTGGAGCCTGTCAGCCGAGAAACGGAGGGTTGTTGAGGCGTTGGGGTGCGACAACCGCTGGATTACGTCAAGGTCTGGCAAAGGTTGAATGAACGATTTATAAGTGGGTTTTTCTATTATGTTTTAATGGTTGGTGTTAACGAGATAGCGGATGTAGTCGGCGGATACGACACCAAGAAAGTCACTATTGCTACGATTGGAAGCCATTCCGCCTTGAACATCTTCAAAGGCGCCCGCGAGGAAGGCTTCCATACCGTCTGCGTCTGCACGAAAGGCCGCGACGGACTCTATAGGCGGTTCGGCTTGGGGGATGAGTTCATCATCTTGGACAAGTTGCAGGACATAACCGAGGACTGGGTCCAGAAGAGGCTGAGGGAATTAAACAGTGTCGTGATTCCGCACGGGAGCTTCAATGCCTACTTGGAGCAGGAGAAGCTCCAAAACTGGGTTGTGCCGATTATGGGCAACAGGAGGCTTCTCGACTACGAGACCTCAAGGATTAGGCAGCATGAGTGGATGAGGGCTGCAGGGCTTAAGGTGCCGAAAATCTACAAGTCCCCTGACGACATCAACGGGCTTGCCTTTGTGAAGTTCCCGGGCGCAAAGGGCGGGAAAGGCTATTTCGTCGTCGACAGCAAGGACGCGTATGAGAAGAAAATCAAGATGATGCTCGAAAAGAAGCTCATAAACCCGGATGAGGCAGCCCACAGTTACATCCAGGAGTATATCATCGGCGTCAACGCCTACCCACACTACTTCCACAGCGTATTGCACAGTGAGACCGAGTTCATGGGCGTCGACAAAAGGTATGAGTCGAGCGTAGACGGCGTCTTCAGGATTCCCGTACCCGAGCAGGTCAGCCAGGAGGTAAGCCCCACCTTCACCATAGTCGGGAACTTCCCCATGGTCTTGAGGGAGTCCCTCCTGGATGAGGTCATCAACATAGGCGAGGCCATAGTCAGACAGTCAAAGAAAATAGCCGGAAAGGGACTGATAGGCCCGTTTTGCATGGAGACCATCATAAGGGAAAACCAGGAAATCGTGTGTTTCGAGATTTCCGCAAGGATTGTGGCAGGCTGCAACGCATTGATAGGCGCAAGCCCCTACATGTACCTGAGGTACGACGAGCCCATGTACATGGGGAAACGCATAGCAAGGGAGGTCAGAGAGGCCATCAAAGCAGGCAGACTGGAGGAGCTAGTAACCTGAATTTGTTTCTCTTTTTAAAGGCAATGGTCAAATATATTCTTACCTATTTTCAGGGTCAAATTTTGAGGTGAAAATGTATGGGTAGCAGAGAACCACAGCCGCCTGCGGGTGTGAATCCGGACAGGATTGGCATCTTCATGGATGTGTTGGACAACATAATAAGTGACTTGAACGATAATCCAGAGTTGCAGAAAATATTCGGCGTTCCGGTCTCCAGGGCGTTGGTCCTGGTCGCCGACAACAACGACCTGCGCATAGAAGAGGGGGGCCGTGTGCCTTTGACGGAGGAGCAGCAGAACACGTTTTTGCGCGTCCTTGACGAGGTAATAAGGGCTAATTCGGTCTAAGGTGATTAAGCCTTCAGCCAAGGCCTACAAGGGCGGCGTCCTGTTCGACGTCCACGTGACTCCTTCCGCAAAGGAGGATTCAATCTCCTGTGTGGATGGTGTTTTGAGGGTGAGGACGAGGGAGCCTCCGGACAAAGGCAAGGCTAACAGAGCTCTTTTGAAGCTTCTGAAACATGTTTTCGGCGGCTCTCAAATAGTCTCTGGGCATACGTCCAAGAAAAAGTCAGTCTATGCGGAAAACGTCTGTCTGGACGATTTTTACAAGCTTTTGGGGGGGTTGGCTGGGGCTGAGAGTGTGTGAATGGCTTATATAAGCCAGGAGTGCGTAAGAGTATGAGTCAAATTCACAGGTCAGGAATTTCACATTCAACGACTCACAAGATGTTCGATTTTGTGACATAGTGGACAGTAAAGCCTCCGAAAGGGGTTTTTTCCTCGACGTGTGTTTTGGCTGAAAAATTGAGGTGAAGATATGGCTAAAGCGCCAGCAGATACAATCAAGTATAACATATATGCGGAGATATCAATCGACGGAGTCGTCGAAAAGCCCGACGTAGTCGGTGCGTTGTTCGGACAATCGGAAGGCCTCCTCGGCGAGGAGCTTGAGCTCCGGGACCTCCAGAAGACTGGAAGGATCGGGAGGATTGAAGTCGACATCAAGACAAAGGCCGGAAAGTCGACAGGGACTGTGGTAGTCCCTTCAAGCCTTGACATGGTGGAGACCTCCATCATCGCCGCGACAATCGAGACCGTTGACAGGGTCGGCCCCTGCAACGCGCACATCAGGGTCACGAACGTCGTCGACGCGAGGACGAGCAAGCGAAAGGCGATGGCGGAGAGGGCCAAGGAGATCCTGAAGAAGCTGATGCACGAGGAAATACCCGAGAGCATGGAGCTTGTCGACGAGGTCCGGAAGGCCGTTCAGCTTTCGGAGATAACCATCTACAAGGGCCTTCCCGCAGGTCCCGGAATCGAGGAGTCTGATTCCGTGATTTTGGTCGAAGGCAGGGCTGACGTCCTGACGCTTCTGAAGTGCGGCATCAAAAACGCCGTGGCAGTCGGCGGCACCAACATCCCACGCACAGTCTCGGAGATAAGCAAGAGCAAGACCACGATAGCGTTCGTGGACGGCGACCGCGGAGGGGACATAATATTGAAAGAGCTCCTCCAGGTTGCGGACATCGACTTCATAGCGAAGGCCCCGCCCGGAAAGGAGGTCGAAGACCTCGGCAAAAAGGAGGTCATAATGGCCTTGAGGAAGAAGGTGCCGACTGACCAGATGCGAAACGGCCACAGCAAGAAGGGCGAGTTCAAGGACGAGTTCAAGGACGAACCGGTTGCGCCTGAGGTTAGCCCGCAGGACCTGATGGGTGTGCTCGAATCCGTGAAGGGGAAGCTTTCTGCGAAGCTCTTCGACAAGGACAAGAACATGATAACCGAGGTTGAGATAAAGGATTTGATTAACACCTTGGGCAGGGTCCAGCCTGCGTTCGTCGTCCTTGACGGGATAATAACGCAGAGGCTGATTGACGCCGCGTCAAGAAGCGAAGTGAAGGCGCTGATTGGCGTGAACACCGCCGCAGACATAAAAAGCACGCACAACATAACCATCCTGACTGAAAAGCAGGAGCCTGCGACAGTTTAATCCTGTATTCGGGGCTGCGCCCCATGGCGCGCCCCCTTTCTCGTTTTTTTAAGGTGCAGCCTAAGTATTTACTGGAATGTTGCTTGACGAGATAGATTCTACGGCCGACGTCGTCATACCGAAGGACCCCATAGAGCGCATCATAGGCCAGGATAGCGCCGTTGAGAAGGTCCGTGTCGCGATAAGGCAGAGGCGCAATCTCCTTCTTGTCGGCCCGCCCGGCATTGGCAAGAGCATGCTTGCTCAGGCGCTTGCGAACCATCTGCCGCTGCCGCAACACCAGGTGAGCGTCGTCCACAATCCTAAAAACCCGAACAAGCCGACTGTCGAGGTTTTGAACAGGGCCGATGTTGAGGCCAGGGGCCCGGGCGCCGGGTCGACCATGGGGAGGGTTCTGCCCCCGATGGAGGTGCCTTCCTTTGTCGCTGAACGGCTGGGCTTCAGGTGCTCAAGCTGCGGCGCCTTAAGCGACGTCGAATTCCTCGCCTGCCCCCAGTGCGGGGCGAGCAAATACTCAAGGCTCATAAGAAGCAGGAAACAGAATCCCTTGAATAACATGCTGAATGACGTGTTTGAACTGGGGCCTGTGAAGCCTGAAAGCGAAGTGCACACGTCAAGGATTGGTTTGGACGGGAAGGAGGAGACGGTCGTCTATCAAAGGCTTCCTGACGGGCGGGTGCGGGTTCTCGACCAGAATGCACTTGAGGCCATCAGGAGGATGAACGAGAAGGAGATGAGGAACGTCATTGTGCCGGTTGATAGGAAGAATTTCGTCTACATGAGCGGCGCGAGCGAGACCGAGCTTTTGGGGGATGTCAGGCACGACCCCTACGGCATGCACCCTGAGATTGGGACCCCCGCTTACCTGCGCGTCGTCCCCGGGGCGATACATGAGGCCCATGAGGGGGTGCTGTTCGTCGATGAGCTGCCGCACCTCGACCACCTCCAAAACTACATCCTGACTGCGATGCAGGAGAAGAAGTTCTCGATAACGGGCCGCAACCCACAGTCCGCCGGCGCATCGGTGAAGGTGGATGCTGTGCCGTGTGATTTCCTTTTCGTTGGGGCTTGCAACATAAGCGATGTGTCGGGGATTCTGCCGCCGCTTAGGTCGAGGATTGCAGGCAACGGTTACGAGATTCTCCTTGAGACTTCGATGCCTGACACCCCCCAGAACAGGGACAAGATACTTCGGTTCATAGCTCAGGAGATTGCGGTCGACGGAAGGATTCCCCATGCCACACCCGGTGTTGTGCAGGTGATAATCGAGGAGGCGAAGGCCAGGGCTTTGGGGATTGACGGGGTGAAGAACGCCCTGACTTTGAGGCTTAGGAACCTCGGCGGAGCGGTGCGGTTGGCTGGGGATTTGGCGGTCATGGAAGGCTGCGAGTTCATCGAGGAAAAGCACGTGAAAAAAAGCCTTATGGACTCGAAGCCTATCGAGCATCAGCTTCAGGAACGCTACGGAAGCATCTGGAACAGCATGGACAAGGACAACTCCAACGTAGTGGACAAAAACAATGCAGACAGAAGCTATGGGTGAGGGAGGTGGATTCCGGTATTCACCCAGACGCAGTCCTCGTATATCCTCCAAACGAAGACATCATACGAAAAACTGGCATTGCCTACACCTCAATACCCCTTGGAATAGCCTATTTAGCGGCCTTTCTGGAGGCCTCAGGCCTTACGGTCGGAGTCTTCGACTGCGACGTAGAACCCCTGAAACCAGGGGAATTAGCCCGTAAAATCGCTGAATTACGGCCGTTGGTCGTTGGTATTTCCGTCGCAAGCCCTGGAATCAGGTATTCCCGCGAACTAATATCAGAACTTAGGGGGAGGGGCGTCAGTTCCGGTATTGGGGACGCGTCTTACGGCAATATCTGGAAAATCGCGGTTGGCGGGCCGCATGCCACGGCCGATGGGCAGTCCACCGGCCTACTTGGCGCTGACGTATGTTTTAGGGGGGAGGCAGACCAGGAATTCACGAGCTATTGCAAGGCTCTTGCCACGGGCAAAGCCACTCCAGAGGGGGTCATATCATGCGATGAGCCCACGAACTTGGATGCGCTCCCATATCCTGCGAGGCATCTTTTCAATCAACGGAGGTACAAATACACTTCAGTCATCGCATCCCGGGGGTGCCCGTTCGACTGCATGTTCTGCGGAAGCTCCAGGACCCATTATAGGAAGAGGAATCACGAGGGGCTTCGCGGGGAAATCGAATCCCTGCTTGCCGCACACCCCAAATCAATAGACTTCTCTGATGATGTTTTCACCTTGGACAGACAACATGCGTGGGCAGTCGCTGAAATGATGCGCGAAGCCCGGGTCCCTTGGGCGTGCACGACACGTGCAGACCTCATAGACGGGGAACTCATCAACCACCTTGCAAGATGCGGCTGCAACTACATGAGCTTCGGCCTCGAAACAGGAAGCCAGAAAATCAGGTACATGATTGGGAAAAACATATCAGACGACCACTACATCGCAGCCTTCAGATGGTGCAGGGACGCTGGGATAAGGACACGGGCCTATGCGATGGTCGGCCTCCCAGGGGAACGCGGCGAAGACATTGAGAAGACGTTCGACTTCGTCAGAGCCCTGAACCCAGACGACGTGATGTACTCGCCGACGGTCATATACCCTGGCACCAGGCTCATGGAATACGCAGTTGAGAAGAAGCTCATCCCACACGACGTCTGGACCCGCTACATGTTAGGCACTACAGACCTCCCTGTCTTCGTCCCCGGAGGCCTCACAGCAGGCAAGGTCCGGTCGCTCTGTTTTGAGGAATCGAAGAGGTTCTATCTGACTCCAACGGGGATACTAAGGCGCATGAGGGAGGCGCAGACGCTGGAGGATGTACTGGATACTATTCTGGCTTCAGCGGCATACGTCATGGAACCGTTGCTTAAACGGGCGCCATAGAGGCCCAGGCTGCAGAGCCCTTATTTATTCGGAATCGATAATACCAACTGATGGGTATCCGCTTCGGTTTGATAGGGTGCGGGGCAATGGGTGGGATGATAGCATCCGCATTCGACGGCGGCGGTATAGGGGGGGCACTCGTAGCCGTATATGACGTCGACGTCGGGAAGGCCTCGACGCTTGTGAAGAGACTTAGAGACAAACCGGCCATTTCGTCCTCAGCCTCGGACCTCATCAACTCCGTAGACTTCGTCATCGAAGCCGCAAGCCAGGAGGCTGTTGAGGAATACGCTGAGGAAACGGTAAAAGCCGGCAAAAACATCATGATAATGAGCGTAGGAGCCCTTTTGGACGAGGAGCTTATGGGCCGTCTGATATCCGCTGCGAAGAAATCGGGGGTTGGTATATACCTGCCATCCGGCGCCGTCGCCGGAGTAGACGCACTCCTTTCGGCCTCGGCCGCAGGCATCGACGAAATCACGCTGACGTCGACGAAGCCGCCTGCGGGACTCAAAGGCGTGAAATATCTCACCGACCGCGGCATCAACCTTGACCTGTTGACCAGCCCAACCGCCGTGTACGAAGGCCCTGCCTCGGAGGCCGTGAAACTCTTCCCGAAGAACATCAACGTCGCGGCAGTCGCGTCGCTGGCGTCTGGGAAGGACATCAAAGTCAGGATAGTCGCAGACCCGAAAGCGAAGACAAACATGCATGAGATACACGTCCGCGGCATATTCGGCGAACTCACGACCAAAACATCCAACGTCCCCACACCAAACAACCCGAAAACATCATACCTGGCTGCGCTCTCGGCCGTTGCCACACTGAAGAAGATAACAGGGGTAGTGAGGATAGGCAACTGAGACACTACACCCCCGTACCCTCTGCTTTTTAGACGGCCTTTCCCAGTGTTCCTTATGGCACAGCCTAGAATCTCAAGGCGCAGTTTCCTCGTAGGCACCGCCGCAGCCGGTGCAACTGCTATAATCGGCTGCGAGAAGGAAGAGTCTAAGAAGGGGCTGGAACCCGAACCAAAGGAGATACGGGGGAAAACACCGGCTGAACTAATCGATGAAGCTAGAAGACACCTCCATGAGGCGAACACGATGGCGAGGAGATATTACGTCGACGACGTCTTGACCGATGGGAAAGGAGATGATAAAATCCTAGGGGGGGCATTAGCTGAATACAAGACTGCTAGGAAATGTATCACAAAGGCAAACCAGAACATGCTCCAGGAACAGGCCCTCGCCGAATGCATATTCTTGATGGAGTATGGGAGGAAAACCGGCTCCGGATACGCCAACGCCATCGAACACTTTGATGAGATGTTGGCGCAGTCAAACAGGGTGTTGAAAAACAAGCCAGGGATGAGGGATGGGGCCGCGACGGACATACTATCCTGGGAGTCCCTCGCGATGTACGGCGGCGGCCAAAAAGACAGGGCCGTCGATTTGGCTGAGGCCGCCCTGTCCTATGAAGAAAAAAGCGGAAAACGGAGGCCGAACTGCATGGCCGCCCGTTTCGTCTTGGCAAACCAAGGCGACGAAGAATCCACCACCATCCTTGCAAGGTATTTGAACGTCGTCATGGCCGGCATCGGCGAGGGGATGAGGCAAAAACCGGATGCCGGAAAAAGAATAACCCTAGAAGACGTCGAAGGCCGGCTGATACTACCGGTAAGGGATGAGAGAGACATGGAATCCTTTTCAGAGGGGACGTACATGCTCCTTAGGATAATCACGGGTCTTAGGCAGCTTACGCCCGAGGCTAGGAAAAAGTTGGAAGACGTGGTGAACAGCGAAGAAAACAAGTTCAAACCGCCGAAAAGGCCGGAGAAAACAAGTAGTGAGACGGTCGTTTGAAAGTGGTTTATAAACCGGTTCCGCCCAGATTAGTATATGGCACATAAAATGGATAAGCAGGTTCCTGTCGATGAAAGACGAAGATTCCTAAAGCAAGTATTAACTGGCGCTGCGGCCGCTGGAGCAGCTACCGTAACCGGCTGTGCGCCGGAGCCAAAGCCTCTTCCCCGTCCCAGGGAGCGAACACAGAGTTGGGAAGACCGTCAAAGGGCAGGGGACAAAGAAAGGACAGAAAAACAGATGAGCGCGGCATGCAGGGATGTTGAGGAGGCGACTAAACTTAGGGACAAGTACTTTGTGACGGAATATTTGGATGGAAAAGGCGACCCCCGGTTATTGCAACAGGCGATAGAAAGGTATGCCAGGGGCTCGGCGATGTTTAGCAAAGCTGCAGGGCCCAACTCAGACCTACACGACACCGAATTCGCGGGGATACTGGCGTTAGAACAGGCCAAGCGCGATTACGGAGGGAGTTACAAATATGCAAGCACGCTGTTTGCGGCTGAAATCGGGAAAGACACTGCTTACCATTCAGACAGAGA
>Ga0315294_10001571_pt1 | contig 24984 bp, 19 predicted proteins | sample YL17G13_40_MG_FD_203626 | JGI IMG/M metagenome (GOLD analysis project Ga0315294, IMG submission 203626) | Sediment microbial communities from Yellowstone Lake, YNP, Wyoming, USA - YL17G13_40 | ecosystem: Environmental > Aquatic > Freshwater > Lake > Sediment | place: USA: Wyoming | collected...
ATTTTCCTCTCCGGTTTCATCATCCCCTCCTCACAGGAGAAAACCAGCACATCGAACATATCATATTGCAACTGGTGAAAAAACTCAACCGCAGGCACCTCTGTATTGGATAAGAGGGCAGTCTTATAACCGCTCTTTTGCAACTGCGACGCTATCGCAAAGACCTTCGGCCTCGGCGAATAAGTTGCTCTGAATGCGTCGCCCCATAATGACCGCACTTTCGGCCCTGGCTTATTCAGTTCACCGCAAACCCTTGTCCAGAATACATCTTCGCCAATCAATCCTTTTATAAAATCGGCTGCAAATTTCCAGTGCGCTGTCACGTATCGGTCCTCAGGCACGCCCAGCGCTTTTGAGCAATACCGCATCAGAACAGGCCTGGGGTCGTCTATCAGCACGCCGCCCCAGTCAAATATAACCGCCTTTATTCTTCCAATCATAATTTGTTAATTAGCCCGCCGTTTTACGGCGGGTTTTTACCGCCGGTCACATCACCGGCAAATCCCAAAACGATACAGTGGCTCGACTCATATAGCAAGATTTATCCCGTTAGAACCCCCGCACCAATTGACCACTCAACAAGGCCTATCTCCGAAATTTTGGGCTCTAAACAAACTCGACCGGACAATTGGTGCGGGGCTAACGGGATTTATTTGCCCCTTTGGTCTTTGACGAATCGCCCTTATGGCTTTATAATCAAGGCGGTTTTTTTTATCCGCCACGGGCGGATTAAGGATAAAGAGAATGAACTCAATTCTAATCGCAGCAGGCGTCGTTCTTATTTTGGTCGTCCTGGGGCTATTGGTCTGGCTTATCAGCACCAGCTTTGCCGGCAGAAAAGAAATCGCCGGCCAGGCCGCCGGCATCGGTCTTTTGCAGCAGCAGCTCGAATCGCTGAAAGCCGCACAGGATAGAACCTCGGAGACGCTGCAAAAATCGTTACAGGCGGGTCAGGAGTCGGTTGCACAGAATCTCCGCTCCAGCCAGCAGGTGCTCGGTCAGTTGAACACGCAAATCGGCGAACTGCAGGGCACAAATAAGCAAATGCTCCAACTGGGAACGGATGTCCGGCGACTTCAGGACATCTTGAGCAGCCCCAAGCTGCGAGGCCAGATGGGCGAATGGTCGCTGGAAAATCTTTTAGCCAATATCCTGCCCAAGGATAGTTACAAGCTCCAGTATGCCTTCAAAGATGGCAAGGTGGTTGATGCTCTGGTGCAATTGGCTGATTTTTCCGTGCCCATTGACGCGAAGTTTCCGCTGCCGAGCTTTGAGAAGGTCGTAAAGGCCGAAACCGAAGAGGAAAAAACTAAACTCCGCAGGCAGTTTCTTAAGGATTGCACCGCCCATATCGACAAAATCGCCGGCGATTACATCAGACCCGCGGAAGGCACGCTCGATTTTGCGATAATGTATATCCCTGCAGAGAACGTCTATTACGAAACGATAGTAAAGTATGCCGGCGAAACGCAGGATATTTTGCAGTACTCGCTCGATAAAAAGGTCATACCTGTCTCGCCGAATCTTTTGTATGTGTATCTTATGACGGTGGCGATGGGCCTGCACGGCCTGCAAATCGAAAAACAGGCAGCCGAAATCCGGCAAAACTTAAAGAAGCTTAACGCCTCTTTCGCAGATTTTCTTTCAAACTGGGATGTTCTTGGAAAGCATCTGCGAAACGCTTATAGTCAATATGATGAAGGCCACACAAAACTCGACCGCTTCGCGATGCAACTGGACCGAATACAAGGTGAGGATAACCCCACGTAAAACGTGGGGCAAAAATAACCCTGGGTAAAACCCAGTTTAGTCTATCTTGTTAGGCACTTTTCTACCAAAATTGGTATTATGTATTAGAATACGATGAGTCTAAAAACTCAAAACTAAAGACTCAAAACTGTGGTATGCGTTTTAATTTCAATCTCATCTTGAAGAAAGTTTTGCAGCTTTTCCGCTTGTGGCCGCTTTCACTGGCGGCAAAGTGCCGGCTGGCGTTTGGCGCAGCGGTGGTTTTTATCCTCACTCTTGCTCTGCTCCTACCATATATCTGGATGGGCCAGCTTACAAAAAAAGGTTTGCTCGACTCCAATAAGGCAAAGGCAGAAGGGCTGCTGCTGCGGCTGCACTTCCAGCTAAAAGATTCCGGCCAAACGGCTCCTCCGCCACTGAATAGTACGGGTCTGGTGATGGATGTTAACAATCCTGAACTGCGATGGCTCCGCTTTACCAAAGACAATCAAAACAAGCTGACGTGGTTGACCGAAGAGCAGAAAAAAATAATCGAATCTCTCAAAGTCCAAGGGGCCAGGGACGATAGCATCATCCTGACCAGGAAAGATGGCGCGCTCCAGAGCAGTTACATCCGAATCTTCAGGGCAGCCGATAGCTGCATAACCTGCCATAATCCACAAGGTCTTGCCGGCGCATTTTCTCTCAATGAGCCGATAGGTGCGGTGATTATCCAATCCAGGAACGTCGGCGGCGAGATTGACAAAACGGTCTTTATGAACCGCGTCTGGGTCGTTGTTGCCGGCCTGATTGGCGGCATCGGCGCAATCGTCGCGTTCTATATGATAACCCAGAGGGTAATCCTGCGACCCATCCGCCAATTGCGGGCCCTCGCAAATAACGTAGCAGAGGGTAATCTCGACATAAGAAGCTCAATAGCAACCCGCGACGAGTACGAGAAGCTCGCAGAGGCCTTCAACAATATGCTGGATTCGCTCCAGGCCGCTCAGGAAAAGCTCCGCCAGGCGAACAAGCAGCTCGATGATAAAATCATAGAGCTTTCAGAGCGAAATATCGAGCTGTTTAAGGCCAACAAAGTAAAGGATGAATTCCTGGCCAATATCTCCCACGAGTTCCGAACACCGCTCAACGCCATACTGGGATTTGCACAGCTTTTGCGTGAAAAGCCCGAAATCTTAAGAGAGGACAGGGCGCAAAAATACGCTGAAAACATCATCACCAGCGGAAATCGGCTCTTGAATATGATTAACGACCTGCTTAACCTGGCAAAAATGCAGGCCGGTAAAATGGAACTGCACATAGAGCAAACCTCGCTCGACCAGCTCTGCAGGGCGGCAATGGCGGCGTTCTCACTGGAAACCCGCCAAAAAAGAATCAAGGTCAAACTCCAGGTGGATGAGAATATTCCGCCTCTTGTTACGGATGCCGGCAAAGTTCAGCAGATACTGTACAACTTTCTAAGTAACGCAGTAAAGTTCACCCCCTCGCGAGGCAGAATAGAAGTCCGGGCCAAAATGCTCGATGAGAGAATGGTCCGCGTCTCGGTAACTGACACCGGCTGTGGTATTGCCGAAGCGGATAAGGAAAAGATATTTGAAAAATTCCGTCAGCTTGACGGCTCTATAACCCGCCAGTCCCCCGGCAGCGGTCTGGGGCTGGCTATCAGCAAGGAACTGGCTATTATGCTGGCGGGCAGTATCGGCTTGGAAAGCGAGCTCGGCAAAGGTTCAACCTTCTGGCTCGATATCCCCGTTACACTTGTCAAAGAACCCCCTCAAAACGCCTGAGGATTCGCTTGAATTTGAAATTATCAGAAAGGTGAAAATTATGCGTCTGATGTTGTTTTTAGTCGTGTTCTTTGTAGGCGTTCCACGCTCGACGCCCGATGTTCGTGACCAATTCATCGAGAATCGCTTGTCCGCCGACTTGTCCGGCGTAGCGCAAGCGAAGTCGGAAGCTTCAGCGAAGTCGGAAGCATCGAGTATCGAGAATCAAAAATCAACCCATCCCTTTTCTGTCCACGATATGCTGGCAGTGAAGCGGCTCTCCGACCTGCAGGTTTCGCCCGATGGCAGATGGGTTGTCTTCGTGCTCCGGGAAACCGACCTCGAAGCAAACCTGGGGCGGACCGACCTGTGGCTTGCCCGCCATCCGTGTGGCGGGCTGGTTGGCACAGACGGAACGGGTCTTCGCCGGTTGACCTCTCATCCGGAGGCGGATTCCAATCCCCGCTGGACACCCGACAGTAACTCAATTTATTTTCTATCCAGCCGGAGTGGCTCTTCACAGATCTGGTGTATTCGGGTCGATGGCGGCGAGGCCGAACAAATTACCAACGGGCCGTTGGACGTGGGGAATCTGATTGTCTCGCCTGACGGCAAATATCTTGCTTTCACGATGGATGTTTTTCCTGACTGCAACGCCGCCTTGACGAAAGCTAAACTTGATGAGGTCAAACAGAGGAAATCAACCAGCCGGGTTTATGAGCGCACCTTCGTCCGGCACTGGGACACCTGGAAGGATGGCCGACGCTCGCACCTATTCGTGATGCCCTCATCGGGCGGCCAGCCAGTTGATGTGATGGCCGGTATGGATGCCGACACCCCTTCCAGACCCTTCGGCGGCCCGGAAGAAATCACATTCACCCCGGATAGCAGGGGGGTTATCTTTACCGCCCGCAATGTCGGCCGTGAGGAACCCTGGTCAACTGACTTCGACCTTTACTGGGCGCTCATTGACAACTCCCGACCACCAAAATGCTTTACCGATGAAAACAATGGCTGGGACACTAACCCCGTTTTTTCGCCCGACAGCAAAACCCTGGCCTACCTGGCTATGTCCCGACCCGGTTACGAAGCCGACCGGTTCAGAATCATCTTGCGTTCCTGGTCTGATGGTGACCAGCGGGTTTTGACCAGGGACTGGGACCGCAGCCCTTCGTCAATCTGCTGGTCACAAGATAGCAAAACCATTTACGCGACCGCGGATAACTTAGGCCAGAAATCTCTCTTCGCTGTCGATGTAGAAATGGGCAGAGTCAGAACTATAGTAAAGGATGGCACCGTCAGTTCATTCGGTATTGCGGGGGACATAATTGTCTATGGTCTGGACAATCTCCATTCGCCGGTGGAACTGTATTCGGTCAAACCCGATGGCAGTGATGTCCGCAAAATTACGCAAATCAATGCGGAGAAAATCGCCGCCGTCCGTATGGGCGAATATGAGCAGTTCTCGTTTGCGGGCTGGAATAATGAGCCGGTCTTCTGCTACATCGTCAAGCCCATAGATTTTGACCCCAATAAGAAATATCCTGTTACGTTTTTGATTCACGGCGGCCCTCAGGGTTCTTTCGGCAACACCTTCCACTATCGCTGGAATCCGCAATTTCTTGCAGGGGCGGGCTACGCTGTGGTAATGGTGGATTTCCACGGCTCAACCGGCTACGGCCAGCCATTCACCGATTCCATTCGCGGCGATTGGGGCGGCAAACCCCTCGAAGACCTGCAAAAAGGCCTCGCTGCTGCCTTGCAGCGATACCCCTGGATGGATGGCGACAGGGTCGCCGCACTGGGCGCATCCTTTGGCGGGTATATGATTAATTGGATTGCCGGCGTTTGGCCCGATGGATTTCGCTGCCTGGTAAATCACGATGGCACACTCGATGAGCGGATGGCCTATTTTGATACCGAGGAGCTGTGGTTTCCAGAATGGGACCACGAAGGCACGCCGTGGGATAACCCCGATAGTTATGAGAAGCACAACCCTGTGAATTTTGTCAAAAATTGGAAGACTCCGATGCTGGTTATACACAGCGGACTGGACTTTCGTATTCCTGAGAGCCAGGGCCTGGCCACCTTTAACGCCCTGCAGCGACGCGGAATCCCCAGCAAATTATTGTATTTTCCGGATGAGAATCACTGGGTCCTCAAGCCCCGCAATTCCATCCTCTGGCACGAAACCATCCTCGCCTGGCTCGACCAATGGCTAAAAGAAAAAGAATAAAGTGGTTTAATCGACCGCGCCTGAATTGTCGTAGCAGGGCTTACATTACACCAAAAACAGCCCTTATACAAAATTGTTTGACCTGCGCATCATTTGCGATATAATAACCGCTGGTTTTTCAGATTTAGATAATGAAGGGTCCACTGATGCGCAAGAAATTTGTAAGAGCGATTTTCCCCGGTTCGTTCGACCCAATTACGAACGGGCATTTAGATGTTATCGACCGCGGCATAAAGCTCTTTGATGAGCTTATCATTGCGGTCGGCAGAAGCCCCGTCAAAAATCAGCTCTTTACGCCCGAAGAGCGGGTGGAAATGATAAAAGAAATAGTCCGCGAAAGGCGGATGAAGGGCGTCTCGGTAGAAAGTTTTGAAGGGCTGACGGTGGAATGCGCCGCCAGGAAAAAAGCCGATGTCATTCTGCGAGGTCTGCGAAGCTTAACCGACGTTCAGTATGAGTTCCAGCTTGCTATGACCAACCGTGCCGTGGCCGGCATAGAAACAGTCTTTATTATGACCAGCGAACGGTATGGCTTTACCAGTTCCACTCTGATTCGTGAAGTGGCTTCGCTGGGTGGAGACCTGTCGAACCTGATTCCGGAAAATGTCCAGAAACGCCTGAAAAAACGACTCAAATGTAAAAAAATAGCTCGATAATGAAATCTCAGGGCTTATCGGGCATCGAGTATCGAGCAACGAGCATCGAGATATGTTCACTATTAGTGTTGAAACGCACTTTAGGGCGTCGCATCAGTTGACCTTGCCGAACGGCTCAAAAGAACCTCTCCACTACCATAACTGGGCCGTTACCGCTGATGTCGGCAGCAAAAAGCTCAATAGGATGGCAGTAGTTATGAACTTCCAGAAACTCAAAGCGGTAATTGATAATATCGTGGCTGAGTTCGATAATATGGCGCTGAATAGCGTTCATTCCTTTCAGCAGAGCAACCCCTCTGCCGAGAACGTAGCCAGATGCATATTTGAAAAAATCGAGCCGGAACTGCCTGAAGGCGTTCGGCTTGAAAATGTGAAGGTTGTTGAGGAGCCGGGCTGTTCGGCAAAATTCAGCAAATGAACAAATCTCGCTGGAGCAGGTTTCTAAATTTGACGATTATTTAAGTGGGCTTTTTGGTATAATACTTACAGGTGTAATTATATGCAGTGCCAGATTTGTAATAAAAATGAAGCGACTATTCATCTGACGGAGATTGCCGACGGTGTGCGCACCGAGATGCACCTGTGTGAGTTGTGCGCCCACGAGCAGGGTATCGCCATCAAGACTAATATCCCTATAAATGAATTGCTCAGCAGCTTGCTTGCCGTCCAGCCGGCGGACGACCAGTTGTCCGGGCATTCGGATAAAGGGCTGTCCTGCCCACACTGCGGCTTTACGCTGGACCAATTCCGCAAGGAAGCGCTCCTGGGCTGCCCTTATGATTACGAGGTTTTTGAGAAATCGCTTCTGCCGCTTATCGAAAAAGCCCACAACGGCAAAACAACGCACTGTGGCAAATTCCCCTCAAGGGTGCCCCAGGATGCGAGAAAGCAAGTAGAACTTCTAAACCTCCGCCAACAACTGGAAACTGCGGTGCAGAGTGAGGATTATGAGCTGGCAGCCAAACTACGTGATAAAATAAGCGCAATTGAAAAACGCAAGGCTGTGTGTTAATGGCAATACGAATTATGAAGCTGACCGATTTAAGTAACAATATAAATGAGTGGTTCAACGGCTCCGGGCCGTTGGCCGACATCGTCGTATCTTCGCGGATTCGCCTGGCCAGAAATCTGGCCGGCCACAAATTCCTCAGCCGCTGCTCGAATGCAGAAAAGTTTGATATACTCAGGAAGCTAAAAGAAGTCCTGATGTCGCTCGACCTCGGCGACAAAGTCTTTTATATCAGCGTAGATAAGGCCCCGTCTTTAGACAGGCACCTTTTGGTGGAACGCCATCTTATCAGCAGAAACCACGCCTTCGGCAAAGGCCCGCGAGGCGCCGTTATCGCTCAGCGTGAATCCTTTACCGCTATGATTAACGAAGAAGACCATCTGCGGCTTCAGGTGCTCAAGGCCGGCTGTCAGTTATCTCAATGTGCCAGCCAGATAAACCATATAGATGATATGATAGAGCAAAAACTTGAGTTTGCTTTCAGTCCCCGCTATGGGTATCTGACGGCCTGCCCAACCAATCTGGGCACCGCAATTCGGGCTTCGGTTATGCTGCATCTGCCGGCTCTGAAGATAACCGGCCAGATAGAGAAGTTCTTCAACGCTGCAAGGGATATGAACCTGGCCGTCCGCGGGCTTTTCGGGGAAGGCACTGAGGCAGCAAGCGACTTATACCAGCTCTCCAATCAGGTAACGCTCGGCGTCTCGGAGTTGGCTGTCGTCACGGAGTTTGAGAGCACAATCATCCCCGAAATAGTCGAATATGAAAATGCCGCCAGAAATCAGTTACTTTCCAAGCAGCCGGATTTGCTCGACGACAAAATCTCCCGGGCGATGGCGCTTTTGCAAAATGCCCGCCTGATAAGCTCGCAGGAAGCTCTGTTCCTCTTAAGTCACCTGCGGCTGGGCATCAATATGCACAAGAATATGGGCGCCTCGACTCCCGCCATAAAGCGGCTCTGCACACTCAAAAGCAGGAGCAATACGGATGAGCAGGCCGGTGTCTCCATTGCGACTATAAATCGGCTGTTTATGCTCACTCTGCCGGCCCATCTGCAGTTAAACTATGGTAAGCCGCTTGACCCCACCCACAGAGACGCACTTCGTGCTCAAATCATCCGCTCCGCACTGAATGGATAGACGGTTATCGGGGTATCAGGGTATCTGGTAGTGGTCATCAGGTCACCAAGTTATCAGATTTGCGAATCCGTGACTCCCTGATATTCTGATTTCCTGATATCCTTATAACCTGGTCTCCTAATCCCTCTCGTCCATCGTCCTTCTTCTCTCGTATCGTGTCCCGCCGAAGGCGGAAATTCGATGGGTCTGCCAAAATGGCACAATAAACCAGCAGACAGAAATCAGAAAACAGCAGTCAGAAAACCTAACTTCTTGAAATATAAGAGGTTAATAAGCTTTAGTTGGACAGCAGATTCTACTGGCACATCTTTTGCGTATTTCAGAGATAAAAAGAGTTGTGCGCATTCACGACCATAAAAACGAAAGGAAGTTTAGTGTACGTAACAAAAGTCCCAGTTGTCACCCTGAGCACAGCGAAGGGTCTGGCCTACAGATTGAAACCGCATTTTGCTTCGAGGGGGACAGGTCCTGGCAGCAGCCAGATTCTTCGGCTTCGCCTCAGAATGACAGAGGGCATAAATTAATTGTCAATAAGAGGTGCTTAATATGGCTACGAATAAAATCATCGGAATAGATTTGGGAACGACACTTTCGGTAGTTGCCGTGATGGAAGGTTCTTCGCCGAAGGTCTTGATTAACTCTTCCGGCTCCCGACTGACTCCCTCCGTAGTCGGCTTCACCGATAAAGGCGAGCGCCTGGTCGGTCAAATCGCAAAACACCAGGAGGTAACCAACCCTGAAAATACCGTATTTTCCATAAAGCGTTTTATGGGCCGACGGCACAGAGAAGTCTCCGAAGAGGAAAAGATTGTCCCTTATAAAATCACCGGTGGGCCGGATGAGCTGGTCAAGGTTAGCGTCCGGGGCAAGGAATACACGCCCCCGGAAATCTCGGCAATGGTTTTGCAGGACCTCAAGAAGACCGCCGAGGATTATCTGGGCGATAAGGTCACCGACGCCGTTATTACCGTTCCGGCTTATTTTAACGACTCGCAGCGACAGGCAACCAAAGATGCCGGCACAATTGCCGGACTGAACGTCCGCAGGATTATAAACGAGCCGACCGCAGCCGCACTTGCCTATGGACTTGAGAAAAAACGCAATGAAAAGGTCGCCATATTCGACTTCGGCGGCGGAACGTTTGATATCTCCGTTCTCGATATCGGCGATAACGTCTTCGAGGTCCTCAGCACCAACGGCGACACGCACCTCGGCGGCGACGACCTGGACGCAGTGCTGATAAATTATCTCGCAGATGAGTTCAAAAAGACCGAAGGCATCGACCTTCGAAAGGACCCGATGGCGCACCAGCGGCTCAAAGAAGCCGCCGAGAAGGCGAAGTGCGAATTGAGCACCCAGCTCGAAGCCACAGTGAATCTACCCTTCATCACAGCCGACTCATCAGGACCAAAGCATTTGCAGATTACCATTACCCGCAGCAAATTTGAATCTCTCGTTGACCACGTCCTGGAACGGCTCAAATCACCCTGCTACAAAGCGATGGAGGATGCAAAACTGACACCGAAAGACATCGCCGAAGTCCTGCTCGTAGGCGGCTCAACAAGGATGCCGAAAGTCCAGCAGATTACCAGGGAGATTTTCAACAAAGAGCCGAATAAAAGTCTCAACCCTGATGAGGTTGTTGCCATAGGTGCCGCCGTTCAGGGCGCGGTGCTGGCCGGCGATGCCGGCGTCAAGGATATTCTGCTGCTGGATGTAACGCCGCTTTCGCTGGGCGTCGAAACATTGGGCGGAGTTATGACAAAACTCATCGAACGCAATACAACAATCCCAACCAGCAAGAAGGAGATTTTCTCAACCGCTGCTGATGGTCAGACTACCGTCGAAATCCACGTTCTGCAGGGAGAGCGCGAATTTGCCAGGGACAACCGCACGCTCGGCAGATTCCAGCTTGCCGACATCCCGCCTGCTCCGCGCGGTATCCCGCAAATCGAGGTCGCATTTGATATTGACGCCAACGGTATTTTGAACGTATCAGCCAAGGACCTCGGCACCGGTAAGCAGCAGTCCATCGTGATTAAATCCAGTTCAGGCCTCAGCGAACAGGAGGTCGATAGAATGAAAAAGGATGCTGATGCCCACGCCGAGGAGGATAAAAAGAAAAGGCAGGTCATTGACTTAAAGAACCAGGCTGACCAGTTGATTTACTCGACGGAAAAGACGCTTAAAGAGCATGGCGGCAAGGTCTCCGCCGACACTCGCGGCAGAATCGAAAGCGCAGTAAATAACCTCAAGGAGGCACTAAAAACCGATGACGGCAGCGCGATAAAGAGGGCTATTGAGAATCTTGGTGACGCCAGCCAGGAATTAGGCAAAACGCTTTACGAGGAGGCAGCCAAAAAACAAGCGTCCTCAACCGCCGGTCCCGCCGAGCAGGCGACACCGCCTCCCGAAGGCGAGGTCAGGAGAAAGAGCGGTGATGACGTAATTGACGCTGAATTCGAAGCAAAAGATAAATAGCGGAAAAAGACGGGTGCTCGATGCTGGATACTCGAAGCTCGAAACGAACATCGAGTATCGAGATGCGAGAATCGAGATTCATTTTCCTATACAGAAGCGGCCGAATATTCTTTCCAGAATCTCGTCGTCAAGCCGCCCACGTTCGGGCTGCCGGATATCTGAGAGCGCCTGATACGCAGCTCGCACCATCATCGCGGCAATCTCATCATTGCCTGCTTTTAATTCATTGACGGCCTCATTGATATTCTCAATCGCTCCAGTGACGGCTTGCCTGTGCCGAATGTTAATTGCAACCCCATCTTGGCTGCCCTCTGAAAACCTCAATCCGCCACAAGGTTTCTGGGCCAGCTCAATTATTTTCCTGTCGATTGTCTGTCGCAGTTCCTCAATTCCGGCGCCGCTTTTTACGGAAGTTGCTAAAAAGTCGGTGACAAACAATTCATTTAGTTTGATAAGCCGTTCAGATAGTTTCTTTTTCGACAGCAAATCAGATTTTGTTGCGACAGGTATTAGGGCCTTCGGCTCTATCAGTTCGCGAATCGCAACATCCTCAAGCCAGCTACTCTTTGATATATCAACGCAGAATAGAACTACAGAAGCATTTTGCAGCGCTTCTATAGCGGCGCCTTGTGCCAATTCATCAAGAATCGAGTATCGCTTGTCCGCTGTAGCTTCAGCGAAGGCAGAAGTATCCGGTATCGAGCATCGAGTTAGTCCTGCACAGTCGAACAGTACACATCGACAATGTGCCAATGTCAGCAGTCCGGTCAGGACGTCTCTGGTGGTTTTGCATTCATCTGAGACGATGCTTCTTTCCTGGCCGAGCAATTTGTTGAGCATGCTGCTCTTTCCGGCGTTGGGGCTGCCGGCAATTCCCACCGCCGGCAGGTCAACCACTGATTCGTATCTGTGACCGCTGGCAAGCAACTGCTCAAGCTCCTGTTTTATCTCGATAAGTTTTTCGACCCCGCAATGCTCTTCGATTTCCTCACTGCTGAAGTCCAGTCCTGCTTCGATTGAACTGAGGCAATCCATCATTGCCGCTTGCACCTTTGTCGTAGTTTCGGACAATCGCCCGCTGAGAAGTTTTTCAGCGGCAGCCAGTTGAAACGCATTAGAGCTGACAACAACTTCGTTCACCGCCTCCGCCTGGTCCAAATCCATTTTGCCGTTCAGATATGCCCGTGCCGTAAACTCCCCGGGTCCGGCGGGCCGAAGGCCCTTGGCTAACAAATTCCCTACCAATTGCTCGGTTACAGAGCGGTTCGCATAAATGTGAATTTCAGCAACATCGTCGCCGGTATAGGACCGCGGAGCAGCAAATAAATACAGCACCGCATCAGCTTTCAGCTCGGCATCAATAATTACATTGCCGGCTATCAATCTGCCTTGTTCATCGTTTATTGACGGGATGAAAATCTGTTTGCAGGCCTGGATTGTCGCTGGGCCGCTGATGCGGACAATTGCACACGCTCCCATATTCGGCGAACTGACAGCAACAATTGTATCGTTTAATTCATACATTTAAAGTTTAGGGCTTTGGGTATAAGGAATAGTATTTAGCCCGCCGTTTTGCCGTCAGGCATCTTGACGATACGGCGGGTCCAAACTAAAATCTGAAAAACGGTTTCGGCTTCTTCTTTTTCAATTTGCCGCCGGTTTTGCTTGTTGTGGCAACCAGACCGGTTGATTCGACTTCTTCCTTTTTCCGGATGTGTTTGCGAATTACAAATTGCTCCACAACACCGGCAAAGGTGCTGGCCATAATATACAAGTTCAGTCCTGATGGGGCCCGGTACAGCATAAGCGGAAATATCGCCGTCATCATCACGCCCATAATCTTTTGCTGTTTAGCTGTCTCAGGGCTTGCTGCCGCCGGCGCCTGCGAAGGCATCAGTTTCTGCTGCAGATAAAACGCCACGCCCATCAGAATCGGCAGCAAGTTTAGCGAGCTAATCTTGCCAAACAACGGCACTGTTATCGTCGTGAACCTGACCACTGCGTCCGGGGCCGAAAGGTTGGTAATCCAGAAAGGTAAAAACGCCGCACCACGCAGCTCGATACTTGCATATATTGCGCTGTAAAGCGCAATCCATATAGGCATCTGCACTATCATCGGCAGCATACTCGTAAGCCCGCTGGCAGGCGAAACACCTTTTTGCTTCTGAAACTCTGATATGTGTTTCTGCATCTCCAGTGGTTTTTTTGCATACTTCTTTTTTATTTCCTGGATTTCCGGGTCACTGAGCACCTTTTGCAGCTTGCTCATTGAAACCTGACTCCTCCTTGTAATCGGGTGCAGGACCAGCCGAACCAGAAACACCAGTATTATGATGACCACACCATAATTTGGTATGAATGTGTACATCCATTTCATTGCCGCCAATATCCCGAATGCAAGCGGGTTGATAATACTTGCCGGGCAGCAGCAGGCCATAAAATCTATCGTCTGGACAAAACCCATCTTTTGATATAGCTCGTTTTTATCGAACAAGCTCTTATCCTTTGGCCCAAGATAAAGCTTGAAAGTATATGTCTTTGAGCTATTGGTTTGGCCGACAGGCCCTAGGCTGGCAAAATCAATATCAAGACCTACACCGATGTTTTCGTCGCCGCTCGCGCTTTGGCCGTCGGGATTATAAAACCGACCAAATCTCCCCGTTTTTTCTACCTCTTCTTTGTACGATTTGCCTGTAATAAGTCGCAGAAAGGCGTAATATAACCCTTTCCTTTCCTTAAAAATTATTCCCCTTTCCCCCGCTTGGGTTTGTTTGCCGCTTATCCAATCGCAGAAATTCTTGCCATTTTCAGGAAGTGGAACAACTATCGCCGCAAAGTACTTATTGACCACAGCAGCCCACAGAAATTCTTGATTCTTTTGCTCCTCACCACCTATAATTTCCTCGGCGAATGTTTTATGCGAATCAAAACTGGTTTCATTGATTCTTATGCCAAAAATTTGCCCCCGCGAATCTCTGAAACCACCCACCGCTTTTTTGTCGTCTCTACTAACGTCTTCTTGCCCAATCCCTACCGGCCCAGCTAAATTGAACTGCACTTTTTGCTCGGTATCTGTAAGATTCTCAATCGTAAGCTGGCAATCCAAAAGATAGCTGTCCGGAGTAACTTTATAGGTCTTGGTCAGTTTCACTGCCGGCTGGCCGGTGTCTTCGTTCTTTATAACCGTCTCGAAGCGGGCTGTTTGGGAACCGGTCGGCTCGGTCTGGACATCGAAACTTTTCCAGTGGAGCTTGTCTAAAGGCAATTGCAGCTTCGGCCCAACAAATACAAAACTGCCGTTAGACATTGTCAGAACTTCGCTGCCATCTTTTTCTTGCACGGGGGAAAGAATTGTTAGCGGCTGCGGGTTTTTGTAATCGCAGTCGGTGAATTCACTGAACACTGCTTTCCTGATGGCGGCGCCTTTTGAGCTTAACTCCAGCCGGAACTTAAAGCCGCTCTTACGGTCCACCGAACCGAGCGTAACGCTTCTGTCTGGTGCGTTACTAACACCAAAGCGGATTATCTCAGCCGCCTTTATCGCAGGTGCTTCCGGTGCGGGAGCTTCCTCCACTGCGCTTATCACATCGCCCACGACAAATAAGGAATAGTAAATAATAAATGGTAAATAGTAAATTCTTCTCATCTTCCGTCCCGTAGTCGTTCTGCGTGAAAGTTGTCTAATTGTTCAATTGCGAATATCTTTTTCATTGTAGTTTCAAAGTCGTATGCTATCCGCACAAAATGCACCTTATTCTCACTCACATACGCATAGCTTGCCCGGTTATCTTTGTCTCTGGGCTGCCCGACAGAGCCGATATTGATAATTGCCTTCTCGTCTTTGACAATCGGATAGGCGCTGCCGAGTTCGGATGGCAGATAGAAATCCGGCTCATCAAGAAACACGCCGGGCATATGCGTGTGACCTACAAAACAGATATGCTTGACACGCTCGAAAAGCAGCCGAACTTTAAGAGGATTACTATAAACATCTTCGGGAAAGATGTATTCATTTATCGGCCTTCGTGGCGAAGCATGAACAAAATCTATTATCGCCGTATTTATTCCCCCGCCTTCGGCGGGCTTGAGTGTCCGTCGCATCGGTAACTGGCCTAAAAAGCCCCAGCGTCTGTCGCCTTGCTGTTTTTCTTCTTCGGTTTCCAGAACTTCCCGTGTCCAGAAGCTCGCCTGTTCTGCTGCGTAGTTGAAATTTGTCGGCTCGTAGAAGACCGCGTAGTCGTGGTTGCCCAGCACGCACCACTGCGTTTTGTCTATAATCAGGTCAAGGCACTCCTTGGGGTTTGGGCCGTAGCCGACCACATCGCCCAGGCAGTAAATTGTTTTTATGCCCCGGCTCTCGATGTCGGCCAGAACAGCCGTCAGGGCTTCCAGGTTCGAGTGTATATCGCTTATAACCGCAAACATATACCGCCTTGAAAAACACTTCTTTCTTTCACAAAAGATTACTTAATAGCAAAAATATCACAAAAATGCCAGAATATTTTAAGAAAAACAGCCCTCACGTTACCCATACCCACCCGCAAGATGGGGTAAGACAGGGAAAAAGATGGTTTTCTTTGGTTATCCCCGTTGTTATAATACCCCCCACAGCAGCTAAGATTGCCGATTGTTGATTGTCGAGCGAAAACTGAAAGCGGATTGTCGGATGCCGATTTACCCTGACAAGTCGGGGTTGATTACAAAATCGCAAATCGAAAATGACAGGTATGCCTCTGCTTGAGACTCGCCGGCTTGTGAAGAAGTATTCCGGCCGGGTTGTTGTTGACGAAGTATCCATTACGATTGGGCAGCGCAGCATCGTTGGGCTGCTGGGTCGCAACGGAGCCGGCAAAACCACCACCTTTAGAATGATTATGGGTATGATTACCCCCAATGGCGGCCAGGTCATCTTTGAGGGCAAAGATATTACAAAACTGCCAATGTATAAACGGGCACGCCTCGGTCTGGGCTATCTTTCACAAGAGCCGAGCATTTTCCAGCGTCTCAGCGTCTGCGACAACCTCTATGCAATACTCGAAACAATGGCTATCACCAGGGCCGAGCGCATCCGCAGGGCTAATGTGCTTATTGAGCGTTTCGGACTGACTGAGGTTGCTGATAGCCAGGGCAGGTTCTTATCCGGCGGCGAGCGAAGAAAACTCGAAATCGCCCGTGCTATGGTGACGGACCCTTCATTGATTCTTCTGGATGAGCCATTTAGCGGCGTTGACCCTATTACCGTTGAGGATTTGCAGCGGGATATCCGCCGCCTTGCTGCTGCCGGCGTCAGTATTCTCGTCACTGACCACAACGTCGAGAGAACGCTCGAAGTGGTTGATAAGGCGTATATAATCGACCACGGCAAGGCGATAGGGGCCGGCTCGCCCGCTGAAATCGTGCGAAACCCGACCGTCAGAAAGCTCTACCTCGGCAATACATTTGACGGCGATGAATTCGACAACAGAGAACGGACCTGAACAGAAAGTGCGAGATACGGGAAGTGATTGATATTGAGAAATGTCAAATAACGCATTATCCGGCTGAGGTCTTGGCTGGACGTGCTCATCCGGTTGAAAAAATTGACGAAAGCATCCGTCAACTGGTTAAAAAAATGACCGACATTATGCTCGAGAATAAAGGCGTCGGCCTGGCGGCACCGCAGGCAGGCGTGCCGCTGCGCCTTTTTATCATATCGCTCGATGGAACAAAAGAAAACGTCAAAGTCTATATAAACCCAACTGTAACGCCTCTCGGAGAGCTTGACGCAATAGACGAAGGCTGCCTGTCTGTGCCGGGTGTTTTCACGAAAATTAAAAGATACAAAAAGTGCAAAGTCACCGCCACCGGCCTTGATGGCAAAGAGTTTTCCGAAGAAGCCGAGGGACTTTATGCGAGGGCTTTGCAGCACGAATGCGACCATATTGACGGAGTGACCATAGTCAATCGTATGGGCCAGGCCGCAAAAATCGCACATCGAAGGCGACTAAAAGCGTTGCAAGACTCGGCATCTAAAAAGCAAAAAGATGCCTGATACCAACCTGGGACAAGATGGACGAAGCACGACAGACGAAAAGGATACGTAGTGTCAGAGAATTAGACGTTTACCGGTTGGCTTTTGAAGCAGCAATGGAGATATTTGCAATATCGAAAGTTTTTCCGAAAGAAGAGACCTATTCCCTCGCCGACCAGGTGTGCAAATCTTCCAGAGGGTTGGCGTAAACGCAGGTACAAAGCCATGTTCGTTAACAAGTTATTGGATGCAGCGCAGGAAGCAGCGGAGACACAAACATGGCTGGAGTTTGCTTTACATTGCAAGTATATTAACAAAAAGACTTTTGATAACCTGGATGAAAAATATGAGCATATATTTGCTATGTTATTCACGATGGAACAAAAGGCCGACAGTTTTTGTAACGTTCGATAGTATTCGTCCATCATCCATCGTCTCTCGTCCATCGTCTATTATAGCAAGCCAAAACTGAAACTTAAGAATGAGCACCGAAAGCTAAATGTTATGAACATAGTATATCTCGGTAGTGGCGAATTCGGTATCGAATGCCTGAATGCTCTGGCTAAATCCAGCCATACTCTGCGATTTATCATAACTCAGCCCCCGCAGCCGGCCGGCAGGGGCAGAACTCCAAACCCTACGCCGGTAGCCCATTGGGCTGCTGCCCATTCGATACCCTTCATCGAGACAGAGGATGTAAATGCTCCTCAAGTTGTTGGTAAGATAGCTGACTACCGGCCGGACCTGATTGTGGTGGCAGCATTCGGCCAGAAGGTTGGCAATGACTTGATAAATCTGCCGCCAAAGGGTGCTATAAATGTCCACGCATCTTTGCTTCCGAAATATCGTGGGGCCGCACCAATAAACTGGGCGATAATCAATGGCGAGACCCAGACCGGCATCAGCATCATAACCGTAGCCGAAAAAATGGATGCCGGCAAAATCCTGGCACAAGTAGCAACCGATATCGCCCCCAGCGAAACAGCGGGCGAGCTTCATGACCGGCTCGCACAAATGGCCGCGCCGCTTCTGCTAAAAACGTTAGACCAGATTGCTGACGGAACAGCCGTTTATACCGAGCAGGACCACTCCAAAGTAACTCTTGCACCCAAGCTCAAAAAATCAGATGGATTCCTGGATTTTACCGCTCCTGCCGAATCGCTTCGAAGAAAAATACTCGGCCTGTGGCCCTGGCCTGGTGCTTCGGCAAGCTATGTCTCAAAAAAAACCGGCAAATCTGTCCGCGTAACCATCGCAATGGCTGAAATTGTCAATACCTCGAACCTGTCCAGTTTGCCGGCGGGGACGCTCGATGAAAACCTAAATGTTCTCTGTGGCCAGAATGCCTTAAAGATTACAAAGATTAAGCCGGACGGTTCCCGACTTATGGACTTCAAGGATTTCGCCAATGGCCGACACACCCAACCCGGCGACATACTTACCAAGATTGATAACGCAAAAGCATAAAACGTGGACCACCAAACAAACAACGACGATAAACCGGATACCACCCATAAAATAGAAGGTAAGATAAGCGCACGCACCATTGCGATAGAGGTCCTCAGCCGGTTTGACCCGAAGCGCAATTACGCCGGCCCAATCCTCGACAAACTCCTGCACAAAACAGACCAGAGGCAGCGGGCCACCGACCTTGTCTTCGGCACAATACGAAACCGGCTCGCCATCGATACAGGGATAGCCAAACTCTCTCGGTGTCCTGTCGAGAGGATACCGGCCAAGCTGCTTAATATCCTCCGAATTGGCGCCTATGAGCTAATATACTCGCCTGAAACAGCGGAGTATTCAATCGTCAACGAAGCAGCCGAAAACGCCAAAGCCATCGCCTGTGCAAAACTTGTCCCCGCGAAGGCGGGGAAGCAGGTCGGCTTTGTAAATGCCGTTCTGCGTCAAATCGCACGCCTCATAACCAGTCGCCAGGGTCCCTTTACGCCAGCCAATGTTACGCGAACACTTCCTCAAACGCCCACGACCGGCTGCGAATTTGCTATACCTTTTTTGCCGGACCCTCAGGATTTCCCTGCTGATTATCTTAGCGTCGCCTTCTCACTGCCCAAATGGCTTGTGGCTGACTGGCTGGCCGAGTTCGGTTTCGCAAACACCTGGCAGATTTGCCTGGCGTCGAATCGCAGACCAGGTATTTACATAAGGCCAAACTCGTTAAAAACAACAGCGCAAAAACTGGCGGAAAAACTCCGTGAGGCAGATATTGATGTTGAAATAGTTTCTGACCCGCCGTTGATAAAAATCAAAAGTCCGCGCGATGTAACGCAGCTTCCCGGCTTTGCAGAGGGTGAATTCACCGTTCAAGACATAAGCTCCGCCCAGGCAGTTCGATTCTTAAAGCCAAAGCCTCACTGGAGAATCCTTGACCTCTGCGCTGCTCCAGGGACAAAAACAACACAGTTAGCTGAACTGACCGGCGACAGAGCCGAGATTCTTGCTACCGATTTCGACTCGCAGCGCCTGGAAAAAGTCAAAGAGAATATCACCCGCCTTGGCATAAAAAACATCACAGCCATCTCATATCAGCAGATAATAGATTCAAAATTTGCACCTGACCGGTTCGATTGTGTCCTTCTGGATGTGCCTTGCTCAAATACAGGCGTGCTGGCAAGACGCATTGAGGTCAGATACAGGATAAAACAAAACGCAATAAAACAATTGGTAAAATTGCAAAGCCAGTTGCTCAGTGCCGCCGCAGAATCTATTAAGCCAAAAGGGAAAATCTGCTACAGCACCTGCAGCATCCAGAAAGAGGAGAATAGCGCTCTTGTAGAAAACTTCCTGCTGGAAAATCCCGACTTTCATCTTGAGTTTGAAAATCTGATACTTCCCTCCGCCGACCAGGTTGACCACGATGGCGGCTACACAGCAATCCTTGTAAATAGATAAGCATAATTGAATCTGCCGTCGGTACAGACAAGCCCAATCCACAACTTTCCCACAAAATCAACTTATGATGTGCAAAACATGTGAAAAACAAATTTTTTTTGTGCGCAAACTCAATACCGACAGCAACCTCTATTATGTGGAAAAGAAATTTTCCAAAACGGGATTGATTTGTTTTGTCATTGCTCAATAATACCATTAATAAGTTTTTAGTTTTTGTTGAGAACCGGAATTATAAACCATCAATTGGGACGTTGTCTTGCCCGTAAAGGCGGATGGCGGAAGAGAGAAGCAATGGATAGCACGTTCACGGATGAAGTAAGTGCTATTAACGAAGCCCTTGCCGAGAAGGTCGGGCCGCAGAAGTTTCAAATCTGGTTCAAAAACTCCTCCCGGCTGACACTTACCGGTGAGTATTTGAAAGTTGGCGTGCCGAACCTTTTCATCGCAAGCTGGCTCGAAAATCATTTTATCAGAGAAATCGGCCAGGCAGCTCAGGCAGCTACCGGCAGAAGTCTCAAGATTACGTTTAACATTGACCCGCAGTTATCCGCAAATACGCCAGCTCGATACTCTACACTCGATACTCGAGCCGCGAGTCACGAGCCACGGCGGTCTCCGTCCAAAAGACTGAAACTAAACCTTGATACATTTGTCGTCGGCCAATCGAATGAGCTGGCTTACAATGCCGCCAAAGCAGTCATCAATGAAGAGCAGAGTCCTTTCAATCCGCTGTTTGTCCACGGCGGCTACGGCGTCGGCAAAACGCATCTGCTGCAGGGTATATGTAATGCTGTAGCTAAAAACCGGCCCAATACTAACTGGCTGTATCTGTCAGCAGAAGAATTTGCCAATCAGTTTATTCTGGCCTTGAAAACAAAAAAGCTCGAGGCCTTCCGACGCAAAATGCGGGAAACAGACTTGTTGGCTATCGATGATATTCATTTCCTGGCCAGCAAACCTTCAACTCAGGAGGAATTTCTGCATACCTTCAATACAATCTCTCTGGCAGGTAAACAGGTTGTCCTCGCCTCCGATGCCCATCCGAAAATGATAGGGCAATTGTCGGAAAAGCTCGTTAACCGTTTCGTCTCGGGAATGGTAGTTAAGATTGACACGCCCGATTTCCATACCCGCTGTCAAATCTGCCGACAATACACAAAGCAATTGACAGAAAATCCGAAATCCGAAATCCGAAATCCGAAATTCCAGGCCTCCGGCCGGGCCATCTCCGAAGATGTAATAAGATACATCGCCGAGAATCTGCGCACCAACGTGCGGGAATTGGAAGGAGCTTTGCTGAAACTTATTGCATACTCCTCGCTGCAAAATGAAAAAATCACCCTTGATATGGCGCAAACCGTTCTGGCTGAACACCTGGCGAGAACAGACCCGATTGTGCACATATCGGACATTGAATCCGCCGTCGCCGCCTATTTCGGGATAACGCCGGCTATTATTAACTCCTCCAAAAAAGACAGGACCGTAACTCTGGCCCGGCATTTCAGTATGTATCTGACCAGGAAGCACACAAAGATGTCCTCTCCGGAAATAGGAAGGTTTATGGGCGATAAAAATCACGCCACCGTCCTCCTGGCCTGCAAAAAGCTCGAAGACCTAATCAGCCGCAATGCCGACCTTCACTGGCTCTCGCCCACCGGCAACAAAATCGCCAAAGCCAAAACCATCCTCGACCAGCTCGAAGCAAGTATCTAAGAGCCTATAGCAAAACCTGATTCGTCACCCCGAGCAAAGTCGAGGGGTCTATTAAAGCAGATTCACGAGGCCGATTTTCAAAAGCTCCCCTCGTCATTGCGAGCGAGGTGCAGCCGAGCGTAGCAATCTTTTCATTATTTTAATTCCTCTGTGTCCTCTGTGGCTTTTTTCTTAGTTTCTTGGTGTCTCTGTGACAGTTTCTTTATTCTGTGTTTTTTGTGCCTTTTCGTGGCTACAATTCTCTGCGACCTCAGCGCTCTCTGCGGTGAGAATCAGCGGTTTTGCGTGTCTTTGCGGTAACGATTTGCACTTTGCATTCCGGTATCGCCGAAAGAAACTGCTGGCCGTAGGGTTTATTGACAACTCGTGAGTCTAAAATGACCACAATGCCGGTATCGGTCTTGCTGCGAATCAGTCGCCCAAAACCTTGCTTGAACTTTATAATCGCTGACGGCAGTTGGTAGTCATAAAATGGATTTCCGCCATCCTCTTTTATACGCTCTAATCTGCCCGCGAGCAATGGCTTGTCCGGAACTGCAAAAGGCAAACGAACAATAATAACATTGCTAAGCGCTACACCCGGCACATCTACTCCCTGCCAGAAGCTGTCGGTCCCAAACAAAACCGCCTGACTTGCTTTTCGTCCTTCGTCTATCGTCCCTCGTCCCTCGTCCATGTTCAGGGAGCTATCTGTGGTAAATTTATTTTGGCTCTTGAAACGCTTCAAAAGCACAGTCCTATCTAATCCCGCACCTTGTTGCAAAAGCTCGATATTATTTACTTTGAGCCAGTCATAAAGTTTATCAGCGATTATCTCCAGCATCTCATAGCTGGTAAAAAGCACAAATGCCCGCCCTTTGGTTTGCAGCACATATTTTTTCACGGCCTCGGCTGCATGCTCAACAAAAGTTGGGGCGTTCGGGTCCGGTAGGTCCTTTTCTATGTAAATTGTAACCTGTTTTTTATAATCAAAAGGCGAGCCGAGCTTGAGCGCATCAAAATCATCCAGCCCAATTCGCTTTGCAAAGAACTCAAAACCTTCACTCGATGTGCGTCCTGCGTCTTGCGTAGCGCGTAATTGGAAATCTTTTTTTTCGCACGACGCACTACGCATAACGCACGACGAATATGAGCCGCTGCTCAAAGTCGCGCTTGTCATTATGACCGAGTCAAATTTATCGAACAAGCATCTTTTCACATCCGGTCCGACATTTATCGCCGCACTCCTCAAGTAAATATCTGCTCTTCGGCCTCGTTTCTCTGAACGCTTTTTATTGTGGCCACAGTCGCCATCAGTTACCTCGACCCAGTAAATGTAATCGGGACTATCCTGGATGAAAAAGTGGTTCAAATCATCCGCTATCGCCTCGCATCTATTAAAAAAACGCAGAATCTCAAATTTCTCATCGACATCTTCTGTTTGCTTTGCTAATTTCCCCAGTTCCGACCCTAATTTCTTGAAATGTCCCGATATAGTGTCATCAACAAAATTCACGTAGCCCTGGCCGCCGGCAGGCGAGCATCTGCCGTTGGTCTGTTCTTTTGTCTGCTCGTACCAGTCGCCTGCCTTCTCAAAGAAGCTCCTTGTCTCTCTGCTGATTCGGTCCACTATATCAATCGTTTTTCCCGCATCCGTGTAAGCTAAAAGCCCTTTATGCGTCCTCGGATTATAGATGCCGTCGAGCAGAAATTTAATTTTGCGGGAGCTTATATTTATTCCGAATTGTTCTTCAGCTACGTGCTCGATATTTTGTGCCTCATCGACAATCACATATTTATAATCCGGCAGAACCGATGCATCCTCTTCTTTTAGAGCAAGGTCGCTGAACATCAGAGCGTGGTTTGCCACAATAATATCGGCCTTTTCCAATCGGCGTCTGGCCTGCTGATAGAAGCAATCCTGGAAGTGCGGACACTTGTGGCCGCGACAATTGCCGTGCTCGCTGTTGACCGCATCCCACACCGCGCTGCCAGGCACAAATGAAATGTCACTTAGTGAGCCGTCTTTGGTCTGATTAGCCCAATTATTTATCAGCGCAAGCTCTGCGTCGGATTGGCCGAATAGTAATCTTTGCTTTCGCATCGCAAATTCAAGCCGGCGTTTGCAAAGATAATTGCCTCGGCCTTTCGCCAGACCGGCAGTGAACCCCGTTAGAAATCGTTTCTTCTGTAGCTTGTCCTCCGCTTGTGATATTTCTAACGGGGTGAATGAGTCCCGCACCAATTGACCGGTCGAGTTTGTTTGGAGGCCAAAATTCCGGCGATAGACGTTGTCAGGCAGACAATTGGTGCGGGACAGACAATCTGACAGGAATGGAATATCTTTATTGATTAACTGTTCCTGCAGTGTGATGGTAAAGGTGCTGATGAGCACCCTACCCGCGCCTCGGCAGACCAGCTCTATAGCAGGGACAAGATAAGCGAAGCTTTTTCCGACGCCGGTGCCGGCCTCAACGGCTAAATGCCGACCGTCCGCAAGCGCCTGCTGAATCGCACGGGCCATCTGGACCTGCTGGGGCCGCTCCTCAAAACCGGGAAAAGATTGCGCAATAACCCCTTCTGGGGTTAATATCTCCCGGACATCCATAGACCCAAAATCCCCTTTTCCATCTTTGGGTCCTCCCAGAGTTGTATCGGCTCTCGTCATCTTATCCCGTATATTTCACGAATCCTGTGAAAATGCAACTTTACCCCGTTGGGATGATTTACCACGTGGGATATCTTTTTTATCCCACCGTGGTCGTTTCTATCTCACCGGTGTCGCATATTTATCCGCCGTAGGCGGACTGATAATAAATCAAATCACGCCTGCCCTCGAATGTCGTGGTCGGGGGTATTGTCTCTACATCCCTGTCCGGCATGAATCCCCCTTGTTCTGATTAATTCCCACCTTTCAAACCAGCCGCATTCAGAACGATATCGAAGATTGGTCTCATCTTTTTTGAAATATCATCTTCGGGGCTTTCAAGTACCACTTCGGATAGCACTAAGTCATCCTGCTCAAAAGGGATGGCTACACAAAGGTCCTGTTCTGAATTTCCCTTGGAAATGGACCGTTCTTTGATGCCCAAAATAGCCAGAAGGACAGCTATTGGAGGAGAAACTCCCAGTTGGGTCTGAGTCTTTAAGAATTTGCCAACTGCCCTAATTATGTGTCCTTCGTATGCAATGTTTATGTTTCTCTCAACCTGACCCGGGGTCTATCAACCCTTGTAGGTCGCTTTCAGTAATGCTTTCAAGCGGTATATGCCCTAACGACATAGGTTAACTCCCTGTTATTTTTCTTTTTAGCGATACAATACATCCGCGATG
>Ga0315294_10001572_pt1 | contig 24979 bp, 21 predicted proteins | sample YL17G13_40_MG_FD_203626 | JGI IMG/M metagenome (GOLD analysis project Ga0315294, IMG submission 203626) | Sediment microbial communities from Yellowstone Lake, YNP, Wyoming, USA - YL17G13_40 | ecosystem: Environmental > Aquatic > Freshwater > Lake > Sediment | place: USA: Wyoming | collected...
GGCGATGAGATCCAGCGCCTCCTTCGCGGCGGCGCGCGCCGAACGACTGCCGCGGCGCTTGAGGGACAGCAGCAGTTCGACCCGCTTGCTGTCGTCGCTGGCGCACAAGCCCAGCGCGCGGACAGCGGTGATGGTGTCCTCGCGGGCGCGCCGCAGCAGCGTGTCTTCGCCGCGGCCGGCAAGGGCGTCCGCGTAGTCGAGGTTGAGGCTGATGCGGGTGAAGTCGCTGCACAGGTGCGCGCAGACGAACCTCTCGACCAGCGCATAGCGCTCGGACTCCGCCTGGGCCGCCGACGCGTTGGCGGGCTCGCCCTGGAACACCTCCAGCAGGCGAGCCGAAGGCATGGGCGGCAGCCCGAGCAGCCACAGACGCTCCACCGCGTCGCCCACCACTTCGCTCCAGCGGGCGCACCAATCGAGCAGCCAGCGCGGCCCCTCCACCGCCGTTTTCCACGCGGCCGCGCTCGAGCTGCGCAGCCACGCCAACGCCCGCACATGCGCCTCGGCTTCCAGCGCTTGGGCAATCTCACCGTCGAGGTCGCTGCGCAGCAGCGAAACCGTTGCCAGCGTGCGCGGCGCGAAGACCGCCAGGCGCCGCGCCAGCGCGGGACCGCGCTCGCCGAAGTCGAAGCTCCACTTGGCGGCGTGCAGGGCGTGCAAGGCGACCGGATCGGATTCCAGTTCCTCCAGCGCGCCGAAGAAGTAATCGCGGCCGCTCAACCTGCGCAGCCACCATATGTCCTCCCAGCGCCCGGCGCGCTCGCGGTCCATGCGCTCGTGCGCAAGCCGCTGGTACGTGAGGCGGAAATACCCGCTGTCGGTGAGGCCCAGATAGTCGAGCACCGGCTGATAGAAGGGCGGCCGCGCGCGCCGCCCGCCGTAATTGCGCGGGTAGAAAACCGCGCCCCCAATCGCCGCCTGGACGAACTCGTCGTACGTCAGCAGACGGTGGGCCAGCAGCTTGACGAAGATGAGGAAGAGCGCGCCCTCGGCCCCGCAGTCGGGGGCGTCGCGCCATGAACGCGCGCTCGCGGACAGCCGCGCCAGCGCGCTGCGCCACAGCGCCAGGGTGTCGGTGGTGTCGGTGCCCATGAGCGCCAGCACGCATTGCGCTCCGCGGTACATCTCGGACCACCCGATGTTTCGGCGCTCGGCGAGCGCGTCGGCCCAGGCGTGCACCGCGGCGACGAGGCCTTCCGCGCGCCCCAGGTTGCGGGTGCCCAGCAGCGCCGCCGTCGGCCGCCAGTAAGCCATGGCGGTCGGCGTCGACGAGCCGAGGAGGAATCGCACCGCCGGGCGCTCCCACCCAGGCGTTTCGCGGTCAAGCCGCGCCAGCAGCGCGTCGAAGGCCGCAAGCCGGGCCGAGCGCACGGTGCGACCCAGGGCGCGGCACATCCAATCCTGCACCACACCCGGCATGCTGTGCTGCCAATACGAACCGGGCAGCCGCATCTCGTCGAGCGCCGCCTCGACTATCGCCTGGGCTCGGCGCCAGGTGGAGCGGGTGCGTTCTGTCATAGCACTGGGAACCCACAACCGGCGTTCGGCGTCATTCGGCGGCAAGCCGCGCGCGCGCCTAGGTCCGCAAGCGTGTTGACGCCATGAACCGGAGCGTTTCCTGCAAGTTCTTGATGCCGGCGGTAGTGCCGATATCGAGGACGCACAAGGCGCCCACCGCGTTGGCGAAGCGCGCGGTCTGCTCCAGGCTCCAGCCTTTGACGACCCCGGCCAGAAAACCTGCCGCGAAAGCATCGCCGGCGCCGGTGGCGTCCACCGTCGCGACGTCGAACGCGGGCAGGCGCAGGCGCTGCGAGCGACTGGCGACGTAGCAGCCGTCCTCGCCCATTTTCAGCGCAACCACGCCGACGCCGTGCGCGAGCAGCGCGTCGGCGACGTCGGCGGGCGCTTGCGCGCCGGTGAGCATGCGGGCTTCCTCGATGCTGGGCACGAAGTAATCGAGGTGCGGCAGGGCGGGTGCCATCAGCTCCATCCAGCGGCCGGTGCTGTCCCACGCGGTGTCGAGGCTGGTGATGAGGCCGCGCGCCTTGGCCTCCAGCAGCAGCCGCATGGTCGGCTCCCCATCGAGCGCCGGCATCAGCAGCGCGCCGGCGACGTGCAGCAGCCTGGCGCCCGCAAAGGCGGCGGGATCAACGTCCTCGGCGCGCAGGGTCGCGTTCGCCCCGAGGTAGTGAATGAACGAGCGCTCGCCGTCGCCGTGCACCAGCACCATGGTGGCGGAGGTGTTGGTCGCGGCAGCGCGCGCGACGCCGGTGGCGTCGATGCCCTCGCGCTCCATCACCGACAGGAAGAAATCGCCGAAGCCGTCGTTGCCGACCTTGCCGATAATCCCCGCCGATATGCCGATGCGCGCGAGGCCGATGGCGGTGTTACTGGCGCAGCCGCCGGTGTGCAGGCCCATGCGCTCCACCAGCACCAGCTTGCCGCGCTCGGGGAACACCTCCACCGGCTTGGCAACCACATCGGCCACCAGGATGCCAAGGCACATCACCTCGGGCATGACGCTGTCACCCTCTCACTCCGATTGCTCGTACTTGCGCAGCAGATCCAGGAGCGCGTTATTCGCCGCCAACGCGACAAAGCCTGCCTCGATGAAGCACAGCACCAGCGCCGACAGCCCCACCAGCACCGGCAGCGCCGTGACCACCGGCACCATGACCGCGATCGTCAGCGCGACGAGTGCGCCCACCAGTCCGAGGGTGTAAACCGCGTTGTCCACGAAGAGCAAGGCGGAGCGCTTCATCGCGTTGAGCGCGCCCCGCCGCTGGTGGACCAGCAGCGGGTAGCTGTAGGTCATCGCCAGCAAGAACATGAGCGCGAGGTATGCCCACATGATGCCGATGACGCGCCACCACATGCCGGACAGCACGCGCACGTAGAAGTAAACGTTCAGAGCGCCGAGGCCCACCACGGCCCCGACGATGAGCAGCAGGGCGAGGCTGGGGGCGAAGTGCCGGGCGAGGGCGCTCAGCAAGTCACGCGCCGAGGCCTCGCCGTGGGCGATGCGGTTGGTGACGTGAAAGAGGACGGCGTTGCCGGCGGCCAGGGTGCAGACGGTCATGCCCGCGGCGGCGGCGCCGGCCGCCGGATGGAGCGCCGCGCGCCCGAGCAAGCTCACCAGGCTCACCGGCAGGCCGAGCAGGATGACCCAGATGACATTGGTGGCGACGAACAGGGCGAGATGGAGCCACGCGTCGGCGACGGACTTGCGCAGAGCGCGCGTGATGCTGGGGCGGTGGGGGGCCGCGGTCGCTTGATCCTCATTGGCTGTCATATGTCCGGCCAGGCCGTTAGCTCACGGTCGCTTCGATAATCTGCGCATAACGCCGGCGGGGGTCAAAGCGACAATGGTGTCCACGGCGTTGGTGTTGGTCGGCCTAAGGTGGCTTCTGCGAATCCTGTTGACGTTCAGATAGCCCGCGGGCTCACGAGACCACTGATTGCCTTTTCGTTCGTACAGGTAGAAGCTGGCGCCGTTGGTGAGCAGCACTTTCTCGCACCGCGTCAGACGACACCTTCGCACGTTGTCCTCGGCCTGGTCGAACACGTTCTGCAGTCCGTGTCCCATCCCTTTAGCCTCACAAGCGAGGACGCAAGTCTTCTCGTCGGTCGGTGTCTCGCAGAAGCCTGCGAGGTCAATTCGCTTCCATTCGACTGCCAGCAGTTGCTCCGACCAACCGAGCGCAAGCAATAGCGGCAACGCCATGTGCGCCACGACTTCATGCTCCGTCGGTCGCCCCATTTCGCGCGGCTGCTCGTCGTACCATCGCCACAACCGTCGCTGGCGCTCAATGGCTGCTAGCGTCTTCTCCACTGCGTCATTCGCGACGCCGCGCGCAAAGAGCTCACGCCCTAGAGCAGCCGGTTCGAGTGGAGTGGATGGTTCCTCAGGCAGGGGTCGAAGCGACCTAGGATGACACCGCGCGAGAAGCGGTTTTATCCGCTCATGGATCGTCGAATTGTGCACCGCGGAGAAGGTCGCCCCCTGTTTTGCAGGGAAGAAGCCCTCCTTGGGTTGAACGCGATCCAGGTCATCCTTCAGGTGCTTCTGCCAGACAACCCGTCGAGTGTGCTGCAAGTCCCATCCGAACACATCGTCGAACATCTCCAACCATTCGTAGCCGCCGACCACCAGCCCGATGGCCTTAGCTACCTGCCCAAGCCGCAGCAGCACAACGTCGCCTTCGTGCACGTCCTCGACGAAGCGGCGCAACCCATTCCTCAGTTGGCCGTACTTGGCCTTGTTGTCCCCATAACAGCCGTGCCGTCCCGGCCCCATGAACATCACGTCGTGCTTCACAAATATGTCGTCGTAATAGCGTCTGGGTTCCCCTGCGGCGATCTGCCATACGTTGGTCATGGAATCCCCCTTCGCATTGAGCTCACCATTACCCAGATCTTACTCGAGGTGGAACGCGCGCTCAGGAGACCGCGCGCCCAGACCGGGCGCGACTTGTGCAGAAGTCGCGGTCTCGTAGGGGCGGAGGGCGACGCGCCATAGCCTGCGGCGGTGCCACATCCGCTCCCGCCATCAGGGGCACGGCCTGCCACAGGCGGGTGAACATGAGGTTGTTTCATAATCCCGTCTGGGCCGGAATCACGCGCGCAGGCGAAGGCAAGATTCTTGGCTGGTGGCGCAGATTTCAAATCTGCGCTACCTTACGCTCGCTGCGGAACTCAGAATGACATCTTTCCGCGCCGGTCGCGCGGGCCTTAGGAATTACCCAACGGCCTCAGCATGCCGTGCCCCTACATTTTCTCCGGCGCGCTGACGCCCAGCAGGCGCAGGACGTTGCGCAGCGTGATGAGAGCGGCGCCCACCAGCGTCAGGCGCGCGGCCGTCAGTTCGGGATCATCGCCCAGGACGCGGCAGTTGGTGTAGAAGCCGTGGAAAGTCGCCGCCAACTCGGACGCGTAGCGCGTCATGCGGTGCGGCTCGTAGAGGCGCGCCGCGGCAGCTACCTCCTCCGGGAAAGCGGCGAGCTTGCGCATGAGCGTCAGCTCGTCCGGCTCGCGCAGCAGCGACAGGTTGGCGCGCTGCGGGTCGGGCAGCTCTACACCGCGCTCCTCGGCGTTGCGCAGGATGCTGCAGATGCGCGCGTGCCCGTACTGGACGTAGTAGACGGGGTTCTCGGGCGTCTCCTGCACCGCCAGGTCGAGGTCGAAATCGAGCGGGCTGTCGGCGGAGCGCATGAGGAAGAAGTAGCGGGCCGCATCGGCGCCGACCTGCTCGATGACTTCCTCGAGAGTGATGATGTCCCCCGCGCGCTTGGACATGCGCGCCATCTCGCCGCCGCGGAACAGGCGCACGAGCTGGTGGATGATGATGTCGAGGTGGTCGGCGGGATAGCCGATGGCGGCGACCGCGGCCTTGGTGCGCGCGACGTAGCCGTGATGATCCGGCCCCCAGATGTCTATCAGGCGCGCGAAGCCGCGATCGAACTTGTTGCGATGGTAGGCGGTGTCGGCGGCGATGTAAGTGGGTTTGCCGCTGCTGCGCACCAGCACGCGGTCCTTGTCATCGCCGAACGCGGTGGAGCGCAGGTAGAGCGCGCCGTCGGCTTCGTAGGCGTAGCCCCGCTCCTTGAGCAACTCCAGCGCCTGCTGCACCTGGCTCTTCTCGTACAGCGAGCTCTCGCGGAACCAGTTGTCGAAGGTGACCCCGAACGCCTCGAGCATGCGCCGGTGGTCGGCGACGAAGCTCCGCTCGGCGATTGCGGCGAAGGCGGCCAGGCGGGCCTCTTCCGCCATGCCCAGGTAGCGGTCGCCGTCGCGCTCGATGATCTCGCGCGCCATCTGCGCCAGGTATTCGCCGCGGTAGCCGTCCTCGGGCACCGGCTTGTCCTGCCCCAGCGCTTGGCAGTAGCGCGCATCCAGGGACAGCGCGAGCTTGTGCACCTGGGTGCTGCTGGCGGCGTCGTTGACGTAGTATTCGCGGTAAACCTGGTAACCCCGCATCTCGAGCAGCCGCGCCAGGGTGTCGCCGATGGCGGCCGCCCGCCCCTGCGCCACGGTGAGCGGGCCCACGGGGTTCGCGCTCACGAACTCGATCAGCATTTTCTCCCCGCCGCCGTCGCCGCCGCCCCAGCGGCCGCCCTCGGCGTGCACGGCGCGCACGACGTCGTCCAGCCACGCCGGGCTGAGGTGGAAGTTGATGAATCCGGGGCCGGCGACCTCGACCCGCTCGATCACGTCATCCGCGCCGGCCAGGCGCGCCGACAGCGCCTGCGCCACGTCGCGCGGAGCGCGCTTCTGCCCCTTCGCCAGCATCATGGCGAGGTTGGTCGAGAAATCGCCGAAGCTGGGATCGGGCGGGTCCAGCAACTCGATTCCGGGGCGCTCCGTCTCAGCCAGCTCGCCCGCGGCGATGGCATCCGCGAGGACCCGTTGCAGCGCATTTCGCAGTCGGTCCTTGATCATCGGACGGCTTCCTTAGCCTCCGTCAGCGCACGTAAATGGGATTCGAGAAGATCCACGGGCGCAGCTCGCCGCCGAGCTTGACGTACGCCTCGACGCGGTACACGCCCGCCTGTGACACGCCCCATTCCACCTTGCGCCCGCTTGCCTCCTCCTTCAGCTCGCCATTGCGGTACAGGCGCACTACCGCCTCGCCCGGCAGCGCCGCGACGAGCTTCAGCCCCGGGGCGAGCTTCAGTTCGTCGCCCATGATTGCCACCGGCTTGTCGTCCCGCATGGCGACGAAGCGGAATCCCTTCGGGCTAGCGATCCATTCGAAGCCGACGTAGCAGTGACCGGCGCGCAGGGCGTCAAGAAAAGCCTGCGGCGTAAGCTGCTCGGCGAGGACGAACGTGCCGACGTGGCCGAAGCTCACGTCGTTGGGGTCGAGCTGCAGCTTGAACAGGACGTCGCCGGGCTTGGTGTCGGGCTTCACCAGGCCGGGGAAGGGCAGCTTCGACGCCTCCATCGCGCCCATCTCTTCGCCCAGGATGTCCTCGATCACCACTTTGCCTTCCGGCGCCGCCTTGATGACGATGCCGGTGTTGCTGTGCGAATCGTTGGCGGCGACGCCGGTGAGGCGATAGCGCTGCGTCAGCTCGTCGAACGGGCGCAGGTAGATGTCGGGGCGATAGGACAGAGCGGCGAGCATCTCGTTTGGATACCGCTGCGCCGCCTGCACCACCATCATCAGGCGCGCTTGCTCTTCGGCGTTGCTGGGGCTAAAGACCTTGAACAGGCCGGGCGCCTCCATGGCCTGGGCGTGGGTGTTGTATATCTCCATGCCGGTCAGGCCGGTGAGGTTGAAGTCCCGGACCCCCTCCACGTGCGACAAGAAGGTGGTGCCGCCCTTCTCGTTCACGAGGTTGATCAGGTCTTGCAGCGTCGGGGGCGCCCCGATATCGAACGAGGTCGGGGAATAGATCAGGAGCTGGCGGTTTTCCGCCCCGGGGAAGAACAGGACGCCGTCGTGCACGCCGGTGAAGCCCTCGACCAGGACGTCGTGCTCCTTGGACTGGTGGTCGGTGAGCATGATGACGTCGGTGCTGGTGGTGTGGGCGGCAGTCACCATCTGCTCGAGGGTGTTACGGCTGTCGTGGGACAGGTAGCTGTGCGAATGGATGACGGCGCGGAAGTCCCGGTATCCGCACGGCATATCCACCGGAGATAGAGTCTGGCGGAACTGCGCGACCTCCTGGTGCAGCGCGGAAAGCTTGCCGAGCTGCATGCGCGCGAAGACGTCGTCGGTGCGGTCGGCGGCGGCGCACGCGGGGAGCCACAGGACGAGCAACATTGCCATGCCTACGATTCTTTTCACGCTAAGACCTCCCTGGAGCGAAATTGTCAGCGGCCGAACGGCAGGATGCCGAGGTGCAGCCATTGCGAGAGATAGTCGACGGCGGTCCAGGCCGCGATGAAGCCGGCGCCGACCTGTACGATCCCGATGTTCCACAAGCGGGCGATGCCGCGGGCGCGGTAGGAGGGGTTGCGCTGATAGCGCGCCAGGAGCTGGCGAGCGGCGGCGATGGCGCCGGCGATCTGGCGCCGATTGGGGCGTCGGGTGGTGATGAAGCGCTGCAGCGCCGCACCGACGGCCCGCCACACCAGATAGACGATAACCAGCAGCGCCCCCACCGCCGTCAACGAGCCGATGCTCCCCAGGCTCCTCTCCAAGGACATGATGACCGAGGCGCCGGCGAGAAGGATGAACAGCAGAGCCATGAGGTTAGTGCCGCAGCGGGCATGAACGCGGGGTTGGGTCGCGACCCGTTCCGGGGTGAGGTCATCGCCGTCCTCGATGGCGTGCACTACCATGTGCTCCGCGGCATGGATGCCGGTCAAGGGGGCCAGGCGCAGCAGAACGAAGAAGATGATGATCTGCAGGGCGGCCAGCGCCAGGCTCCCATAGGCGGAAACCGCCGCCCCGGCATAAACATGGTTCACCATCACGTCCTGGTTGAGGGCGAGGGCGAACAGCGGCACGCCCCGCCACGCCTCCACCGCCAGGGCGACCAGGCTGGTGATGAAGCTCGCGACCATAAACAGCACAATCAGCGTCACCCCGGTGAGGAACAGACCGAGGTCACTCGCGCCCCCGCGCACGTGCCCGGTGGTGAGGAACACCCCGAGCGGCGTGGCGAGTCCGCCCACGCGCGGCGGCGTGGTCACCCCCAGTAGAGCGGACATGACGTCGGCCTGCGTCACCACGCCGCGGAAGAGGCCGGCCGCGTCGATCACGGGCAGCACCCGCAAGTCGGAGGAGACGAAGAGGTCACGCGCGTCGTCGAGCGTCTGCCCGGCATGCATTGCGACCACGGGTGAGGTCATGGCGCGGCTGACGGGGACAGCGCCGAGCTCGTCGGTGTTGCCGTGCGACGCCTCGCGGCTGATCAGCCGCATGACGTCGCTTTCACTGACCATGCCGATCAGGCGTGCGCCGGCGAACACGGGCAGTGCCGGCAACCCGGCCTGGCGCAAGGCCTCCACCGCCTTGCCCAGGCCGTCGCTCGCCTGCAGCGGGCGGCAGGGGCGGGCGAATGCTTCGATTGTCGGGGTGAGCGATTCCATGACGGCGCTTGCCAAAGGCTTGCCATTATGATAACATGCTTTGCGTAAGGTAGCAAAGACCATCCTCCACGGCCTTGCTGGCGGCACGGGCAAGGCTGTGGTTTTTCCGAGGAGTTGACATGGCACAGCGCTGCGCGGTTTGCGGAAAAGCGCCTCAAGTCGGGTACAACGTCAGCCACTCGCACGTGCGCACCAAGCGGCGCTGGCTGCCCAACTTGCAGCGCGTGAAGGCCGCCACCCCCAAGGGCGCTCGCGTGCTGCGGGTGTGCGCCAAGTGCATCAAGGCGGGCAAGGTGACGCGCGCGTAGCGCGGCGGCATCCTGAGCGCAAGCGAAGAGCCTGCCCTGAGCGGAGGCGAAGGGATCCCCTTGGCCCGCCGCGTAGGCCAACGAGATTCTTCACTCGGCTTGCGCGCCGTTCAGTAATGACCTGCTTGCCGGCCTAGTGCCCCTTGCGTTCGCCCGCGGCGGCGAGGCAAGCCTCTACTTCCTCCGCCTTCAACCTGCGCCATTCGCCGCGTGAGAGGTCGCCCAGGGCCAAGGGCCCGATCCGCGCGCGCTTCAGCTCGAGCACCGGGTGGCGCACCGCCGCCATCATGCGCTTGACCTGGCGCTTGCGCCCCTCGTGGATGGTCAACTCGACGACCGCCTCGTCGCCGCTCTTCTCCAGCAGTCGCACGCCGGCGGGGGCGGTGGGGCCGTCCTCCAGCCTGACCCCCGATCTCAGGCGCTCGATATCCGCGGTGGAGGGCACCCCGCGCACCCGCGCCACGTACATCTTGTCCACTGCGCGCGAGGGGTGGGTCATGGCGGCGGTGAAATCGCCGTCATTGGTGAGCAGCAGCAGGCCCTCCACATCGACATCCAGCCGGCCCACCGGATGCGTTCCCGGCGGCGCATCGGGGACGAGGTCCATCACCGTGCGGCGGTCGAAACGATCCGACACCGTGGAGAGGTAGCCCTTGGGCTTGTGCAGCATGAAGTACTCGCGGGTCGCCGGCCGCACCGGCTCGCCGTCCACGGCCGCCACTTGACGAGCCGGGTCAACCTTGTCCCCCAGCTTGGCGACCACGCCGTCAATGGTGACGCGGCCCGCTTCGATCAGCTCTTCGCTTCTGCGACGGGAGGCGACTCCCGCCTGGGACAGGTACTTTTGCAGGCGCGTTGGACCTGCCGGAGCATTGCTTCCGTTCCGCAGCAAGATGGGGTCTCCTCAACCGCGGGTGCGCCGGCGATGAGGCAGGGCACCCGGCATGATTGCGTACTCGAACGCGGCGAGGGCGAGGCGAGAGCATCTAGCGCACAGAAGCGCGGGAGCGCGGCTCTCGCTGCACAAGTGCCGACCGCACGTCGATGCGCCGGGTGCGGTGTCTCTTGGTCGCCACGGAATAAGTGCGCACGACCATCGCCGCGGCGACGAGGGAAAAGACGAACCAGGTCGTGCCAAACCTGATATTGGACAGCAGGGAGCGCGGCACCTCTTCGCCGGCAAGCAGATCCACCGCCATCAGCTCCCGCCGGCCGGCCGTCAACACCATGCGACCGAGCTTTTGGCGCGCGCGCACCGGGGCGTCGATGTGTGACCTGGCCAGCTCCACCCGCGGCGTGTACTGCTCATCGCTCCACTTCGGCAGCACCAGCATGAGGCTGCCCGATGGCACGAGCCCGACCTGCTCGCGCGCGCCGCCGCGCACCTGTACGACCATAGCCGGTTCGCCGCGCTGCGCAAAACACAGGGGGCGGAAGTTGTCAAAACCGTATCCGAGCAGGGCGGGCGCCTCTTGCCACAGGTCGGGGCTGTCCAGCAGCACCGCGATCAGACGCCATCCATGGCGGGCGGCGGAGGCCACGAGGCACTGCCCCGATTCCTTCACGTAGCCCGTCTTGACTCCGTCCGCGCCGGGCAGGATGCTGAGGAGCCTATTCTTGTTCACCAGCAGCCGCTGGCAGTCTTTGCCGGGCCAGGGGATGGTGGCCTGCCTCGCGCTCACGAGCTCGCGGAATTTCGGCTGCTGCATCGCCACGCGCGTGATCAGGGCAAGGTCGCGCGCGGTCGAGAAGTGCCGGGGGGCGTACAGCCCGTTGGTGTTGACGAAGTGGGTATTAGTGGCGCCCAACTCGCGGGCGCGCTCGTTCATCAGCTTGACGAAAGCCTCTTCGCTGCCCGCGACCGCTTCCGCAGCGGCGACGCAGGCATCGTTGGCGCTCTTGACCAGCGCCGCCGTCAGCAGCTCATCCAGGCGCAGTCGTTCGCCGCGCTTCAGCCAGATGGAACACTGGGGGGTCTCGGCCGCGCGTTCGCTGACCGAGCAGACGGCGTCAAGCTTGCCCCGCTCCAAGATCAGGAGCGCGGTCATGACCTTGGTCGTGCTCGCTATAGCACGCCGTTCGTCTGCGTTCTTCTCGTACAGCACCTGCCCCGTTTCAGCATCCATCAGGATGGCGGCGGAGGCCCCGATTGGCGGCGCCTCCTGGCGCGTGCCCGCCGCCGCGGCGCTTGCGATGATGGCTGTGACTAGTGCTGCGATGGCTGCTCGCACGGTCGCTCCTCCACTGGCTGCGGTTGTGGTCCCTCCTCCTGCGACAGCGACAACGGCTCCGTTTGCGACTCCTCGGTCACTGATGCCGCCACGGCGTCAGCCCCTCTGGGGAAGGCGTTGCCTCCCCAACGGGAAGGCAGAGCCTCTTCCGTATCCTCCTCCGTCTCCACCGGCTCCTGCCGCCCCAGCTTGTCGAGGTCGGGCAGATCCTGCAAGGACCCGAGGCCGAAGTGGGTCAGGAAGTTCTCGGTCGTGCCGTACTGGATGGGGCGCCCGGGGCTGCGGCGCCGCCCGCATTCGCGCACCAGCTCGTACTGCAGGAGGGTGTCCATCACGCCGTCCACGTTGACCCCGCGGATGGCCTCGATCTCGGGGCGCGTCACCGGCTGCTTGTAGGCCACGATGGCGAGCGTCTCCAGCGCCGCGCGCGAAAGGCGGAAACGTTTCGGCTGCAGCAGCCTGGCCACCACCTCGCCGTACTCCGGCCGCGTCGCCAGTTGGAAGCCCCCCGCGACGTTGATGACCCACAGCGCGCGCCCGTCGCAGTCCCGGCGCAGCAGGTCGAGCGCAGCCTGCGCCTGCTCGGGCTCGCATCCCACCAGCTCGCACAGGTCCTGCAGGCTCAGCACGGCGCCGGACATGAACAGCAGCGCCTCCAGCGAGGTGCTGAGCTGGCGCAGGTCATCGTTTTCCCCCGGACGTGCAGGCTGGTCCTCAGGTGGTTCCACGGTGATAGATCCTAATCTGAGCGAAGGCGCGCTTCTGGAGCACGCGGATAGCTTGCCGACGCATCATCTCCAGCACCGCCAGGAAGGTAACGATGACCTCCAGGCGGGTCACCATCTCGGGGAAGAGAGCGAGGAAATCCACGCCCTCCTCGCCGGCTTCGCGCAGGCGCGCCGAGATCTGGGCGATCTTCATGGCGACGGTGATGCGCGGCCGGCGCAGCTCCGCCACCGCCGATTCCTGGGCCCGCGCGAGGACGCGCTGGACGGCCGCCCACAGATCGACGGCGCCGGCGGCGTTGAGCATGAGGTAGCCACCCTCGTCGTCATCCTCCTGGCCCAGCAGCGAGCGGTTGAAGACCCAGCGCTGGAACTCGGCCCGCTCGCTCAGGGTGGCGGCCGCCTCCTGGTACCTGCGGTACTCCAGCAGCCGCTCGACCAGGGCTGCGCGCGGGTCGGGGCCTTCCTCCTCGTCGTCGGCAGCCGCAGTGGGGCGCGGCAGCAGCATCCTGGACTTGATCTCCAGCAGGGTTGCCGCCATCACCAGGAACTCGCCCGCGACCTCCAGGTTGAACTGCTCGAGCATGGCGAGGTAGTCGAGGTACTGCGCGGTGATGCGCGCGACGGGGATGTTATAAATGTCGATCTGCTGACGGTTGATGAGATAGAGCAGGAGGTCGAGGGGGCCTTCGAACAGGGGAAGCCGCACCGGATGTCCCGTGAAGTAGGTTTGTATTTCCGGCTCGAGTTGCGGCTTAGCGGCCGTGATCATGGCTGTTCTCCGTGCTGCGATTGTGGCTGCGTAAAGTCGTGCGCATGTGATGTCGGATTGTGCTTTGAGCCTCAGTTGCCGGCCGTGACCTTCTCCTCGGGCAGTTTCATCGCCCCGCGCACCAGGGCCATGGTCGCGCGCGCCACGGTGCGGGCGCGTTCGGCGCCCCGGCGCAGAATGTCGTCCACCAGCCCTGGTGCTTGCTCCAGCTCCCGGCGGCGCTCGCGAATCGGCGCCAGCACGCCGACGATGGAGTCCGCCAGCTTCTGCTTGCAGTCGACGCAGCCGATGGCCGCGCCCCGACAGTCCTTCTCAATCTCCCGCGTCAGGCCCTGGTCGGTGTAGATCGAGTGATAGGTGAAGACCGGGCACACTTCGGGATGCCCCGGGTCGCTGCGGTAGGCCCGGCTGGGGTCGGTGAACATCCCCTTGACCTTCGCGCGAACGGACTCGGGGTCCTCGGCGACGTAGATCAGGTTGTCATAGGACTTGCTCATCTTGCGGCCGTCGAGGCCGGGCAGCACCGCATGCTCGGTTATCTTCGCGGCCGGCTCCGGAAACACCTCCCCGTAGAGATAATTGAATCGCCGGGCGATCTCGCGCGTCAGCTCCAGGTGCGGGAGCTGGTCCTGTCCCACCGGGACGGTGTCCGCCCGGTAGAGCAGGATATCGGCCGCCATCAGCACCGGGTAGCCGAGCAGCCCGTAGCCGGGGGCGGCCCCGTGCAGGTCGTCCACCTTCTCCTTGTAGGTGGGCACCCGCTCCAGCCACCCGACGGGGGTGATCATGGACAGCAGCAGGTGCAGCTCGGAGTGCTCGCGGACGTGGGACTGCACCAGGATGGTGGCGCGCTCGGGGTCTATCCCGGCGGCGATGAAATCGATCGCCATCTCGCGCACCAGGCCCGCGAGCTGCGAGGTGTCCTCGTAATCGGTGGTCAGCGCGTGCAGGTCCACGATGCCGCAGTAGAGCTCGTATTCGTCCTGCAGCGCCACCCAAGTTCGCAGCGCGCCCTCGTAGTTGCCGAGGTGAACGCGCCCCGTGGGACGCATGCCGCTGAAAATGACGCCTTTGCTCAATCCACCCTCCGGCTGGCCGCGCCCGGCCTCGAGGGCGCGGGTTCCGCGCGCCCGCCACTTGCGCGGAGCGGATTATAGCACAGCCCCGATGCGGGCGACAACACCTCTCCTCGCTCGGCTGCCGACGAGCCGGTGGCAAGACGCGAACCCGCACGATGCGGCTACGAGGCACCCTGCGCATCGGGCGGTGCGAGCAGCGACTCGTAGAGCTCCAGGAGCCGCCGCGCCATCGCCTCGGCCGAGAACCCTTGCGCGGTGCGGCGTGCGTTGGCCCCCAGACTGGCCAGCCGCTCGCGGTCGCGCAGCAGGGACACCGCCGCCTGCGCCATGGCCGCGGCATCGTGTTCGACGATGACGCCGTTCTCCCCATCCTCGATCAGCCCCAGCACCGCCCCGCTGCGGGCGGCGATGCAGGGCGTCCCCACCGCCATCGCCTCCAGCACCACCAATCCCTGGGTGTCGGTGATGGAGGGGAAGAGCAGCGCATCGGCTTCGGCCGCACAGCGCATGGCCTCTGGGCGCGGCAGGCAGCCGGCGAAGCGCGCCGCAGTGCCAAGTCCGAGCTGTGATGCCAGCGCCCGCGCCTGGTCTTCCCACGCCCCCTCCCCTACGACCAAGAGCACGCACTCCGGCGCCTGTTTCAGCACCAGCGCGAACGCCTGGAGCATCAGGTCTATGCTCTTCTCCCGGGCCACGCGTCCGATGTAGGCAAGCAAAGGCGCCTGGGCGTCGATCTGCCAGCGGTCGCGAATGGGCAGCACGCGCTCCGGCTGCGCCAGCGCAAGATCGAGGCCGGTGGGAATAACCTCGATGCGCGAGGTGACACCATCGCGCCACAGCATGTCACGTATGCCCTCGGAGGGAGCCACGACGGCGTCACACTCCTGGGCGAACCCCCGGCTCATGCGCTTGGCGAGGTATCGCGCGAGAAGGCGCGGCAGGGGGACGTAGTGCACATACTCCTCGTAAACCGTGTGAAAGGTGAACACCAGGGGAACGCCGCGCCGGCGCGCCACCCGCCGGCCGAGGTTGCCCGCGATGAAGGGGCTGTGGACGTGGACGAGGTCCGGCTCGCGCTCACATAATCGCGACACCAGACGCGGCCACAACGGCACGGACAGGGGATAATCGCGGCGCCAGGGCGGGGTCACTGAGGACAGGCGGCAAACGCCGTCGTCAGTATCGACGTAGCCGGCGCAGCGCGGCGCAACGATGTGGACGTCGACGCCCAGCCGCTGCAGTTGCTCGGCAAAAGTACTCACCGAAACCACCACCCCATTTATGGTGGGGAGATAGCACTCGGTGAACATGCAAACCCGCATTGGTCATCGCTCGGAGATGCCCCCAGCGAGCGCCCGGCGAAAGCGACGGAAGAATAGCACAACCGTGCGCGCAAGTCAAGGTGTTTAGCCCCTGACCCCTTTAGCCTCTGACCGAGGCGGATTCGAGCGGGACGCCTTTGGCCGGCCCGCGGGCCGACGGGCTGTGCGGTGCTGGTCCGGCGTGAAGCCGCGCGACCCGCGGTAGTCGCCTGGCCCGGCACGCTCAGAGGCGCACGATGTTCTCGCCCGCGTAGGTGCGCAGGGCGTTGCGCGTGTCGAAGATGAGGCGGCAGCGCGCCACCAACTCCTCGTAAGGCAGGCACGAGTGGTCGGTGACGATGACGGCGCAGTCGGCGGCCTCCATCTCATCCGCGGTCAGATCCACGGAGCGCAGAGGCGACGGGAGCTGGTCGAGCTCGGGCACCAGCGGGTCGTGGTAGTGCACGAGCGCCCCTTTGTCCTGGAGGCGGGAGATGATCTTGATGGCCGGCGATTCGCGCGCGTCGGCGACATCGCGCTTGTAAGCCGCGCCCACCACCAGGATGCGCGCGCCGCGCAGCGCCTTGCCGTACTCGTTGAGGGCGTCGGCCACGCGCAGCACGACGTAGTCCGGCATCTGCTCGTTGATGGTCTCCGCCAGCTCGACGAAACGCGCGTGGCGCCCCAACTCGCGCACGCGGTAGGAGAAATAGCAGGGGTCAATGGGGATGCAGTGACCGCCGACCCCAGGTCCGGGGTAGAAGGGCATGAACCCGAAGGGCTTGGTGGACGCGGCCTCGATCACCTCCCACACATCGATGCCGAGATCGGCGCACAGGATCGCCATCTCGTTGGCGAGGGCGATGTTGACGTGACGGAAGGTGTTCTCCAGCAGCTTGGCCATCTCTGCCACTTGCAGAGAGGACACGGTGACCACCGGCGCCGACATCTGGCGGTACAGCAGTCCCGCCAGCCTGGCGCAGCGCGGGGTATAGCCGCCCACGATGCGGGGGGTGTTGATGATGTTGAAGCGCTTGTTGCTGGGGTCAACGCGCTCCGGGGCGAACGCGAGGGCGAAGTCCTCGCCGGCCCGCCAACCGGACGCCTCCAGCAAGGGGCGCAGGACGTCGCGCGTGGTGCCCGGGTAGCTGGTGCTTTCGAGGATGACCATGCGCTCGGGCGCAAGATGCGGCGCGATGTCCTCGCCAGCGCGCACCACGTGGCTGAGGTCCGGCTGCCGGGCCTTGGTGAACGGGGTGGGCACGCAGATGACGAAGACGTCGGCGTCGTGCAGCATCGCGCTGTCGGCGCTGACGCGCAGGCGCTTCTTGGCCACGGCGCGATGCAGGCGGGAGCTGGGAACGTCGCCGATGTGGCTGATACCGCGGGCGACTTGCGCTGCGCGCCGGGGGTCCAGGTCATAGCCGAGCGTGAGGAACCCGGCGTCGGCCAGCTCCACGCACAGGGGCAGCCCGACGTAGCCCAGGCCGATAACCGCCACCCGCGCGTGCCGGCTCAGCAAGGACTGGGCGAGCCGATCGCGCTCGGCGGGCGCGCGCACAACCGTTGTCTGATCGAGGTCCACGTTCTCGCCTGCGAAGCAACCAAGGATCGAGGGGCCGTTTCCGCCGACCACCGACAGCACGCCCCGCAGACGAGTGGAGCAATATTCGTGCCAGGCCGGTAGGAGCCGAAGCGCGCCTGCACCTACGCCGCGGACTCAGACTCGCAGCGGTCGTCGAGCGACGCTACGGCCTGCGGGGCCACCAGCTCGTCGTTGCCCTGCTTGAGGTTCGCGCGCACTGGGTTGTCAACGGTTACGCCGGCCTGCTGCAAGGCGAGGATAGCCGCGCCGATGACCGGCTCGACATCGGGGACGATGACATCAACGCGCGGGGCGCCTGCGAGAATGAGCGAACGCGCGCGGTCGACCAGCAGCGGGCCGGCGCCTTTGTAGATGCCGCCGCCGAGCACGGCGTCGCACTCCTCGTGTTGCATCCCGAGGCGGCGCAGCATGGCCAGGGCCGCGCTGGCGGTTTCGTCGGCCAGGCGGTCAACGATGACGCGGGCGACTTCGTCGCCGTCAGCCGCCGCCCGAAACGCGAGCAGGGCGAGCCCGGCGATGGCCTGGGACGAGATCTCGCCGCGGTAGAGCCTGCGCGTCAGGTCGTCCATGTCGGCGGCCCTGAGGTGCTGCAGGGCCAGGGGGGTGAGCGCGGTCGGACGGCCGCGGCCGTCGTGGGCTCTGAATACGAAGTGCAGCACCTCGCGGCCCACCGAGCCCGCGCCTCCCCAGTCGCCGAAGAGGTAGCCCTCGCCCGGCAAGCGGCATTCGCGGCCGTCCGGTGCGAAGGCGGCGGCATTCATGCCCGAGCCCATGATAACCACCGCGCCGTAGCCTCTGCGGCTGCCGGCGTGGAAGGCGATGCGGGTGTCGTTATAGATGCGGACGTCGTCGGCCACCGCGAGCTTGCGCACCGCCGCTTCGAGCATCTCGAAATCCTCGGGGAAGTCGGCTCCCGCGAGCCCGAAGCACCCCGCCTGCGCGCGCTCGACCCGCGCTCCCTCCAGGGCGCCGCTGCAGGCCTTGAGCACTTCGGCCATCGCCGCCTCCAGGCCGGGGCCCTCGTAGTTGCCGCAGCCCCCGCGGCCGAATCCACGCAGACGCCCCGTCTCGTCGGCGGCCACCGCGAAGGTCTTGCTGCCGCCCCCATCAACGCCGAGAGCGATCAACGCACTCGCTCCTCGCCGAAGAACTGCGGCAGGTAGGGCCGGTGCGCCTGGAGCAGGGCGTCGAGCAGGGCGCGGGCGACGCTGAACGACGGTACCAGCGGATGGTTGGTGAGGGCGAGCAGGGCGGCGCGGTAATCGCCCTCCACCGCGGCGCGCATCGTCAGCTCCTCGTAGGCCTTGACCGCGTGCACCAGGCCGCGCACCTCGAGCGGCAGCTCCCCGATGGGCAGCGGATGCGCTCCGTCGGAGTTGACTTGCGCCGGCACCTCCACCACCGCCAGGTCGGGCAGGTCCACTATGCAGCCGGCGTTGGTGACGTTGACCACGTGCCACTCGTCCTTGTCGTTGTAGATGGCGCTGATGAGCGCCATCGCCGCCTCCGAGTAGTGGGCGCCGCCGCGCTTTTCCAGCTCCTTGGGCTTGGTCTTGAGCGCGGGGTCGCTGTACATTTCCAGCAGCCCCTGTTCCACCTCCGCCACCACCTCGCCCCTGGTCTTGGGGGCGCGGATCAGCTCCTCCAGCACTTCGTCGGTGAAGTAGTAGTAGCGCAGGTACCCGCAGGGGATCATGCGCAAGGTGCGGATGAGTTGGCCCTGGCGACCGTCGGACCACCCCGCCGCCGCTTCCACGGCGGGGTCGGTGAAGTCATCGCCGCGGATGCGCACGCCGCGCACCCAACTCAGGTGATTGAGGCCGAAGTAGTCGAGCACCACGTCCGCGGGAGGCGCCCCGAAGTGCTTGGCGATCTGGCGCTGCAGGCCGATGGGCGAATTGCACAGCCCGATGACCTCGGCGTCGCTGTAGCGGTTGAGCGCCTCGGTGATCAGGCCGGAGGGGTTGGTGAAGTTGATGAGCCGGGCATCCGGCGCCAGGAGCGCCACGTCGGCCGCGATATCGAGCATGACGGGGATGGTGCGCAGGGCCTTGGCGAAACCGCCGGGGCCGGTGGTCTCCTGGCCGATGACGCCGAACTGCAATGGGATCTTCTCGTCCTTGATGCGCGCTTCGAGGCCGCCGACGCGGATCTGGGTCACCACGAAATCGGCGTCCTCGATGGCCTCGGCGCGGTCCGTGGTCACCGTCAGCTCCGGGCCTTCCCCGCTGGCCTCGACCATGCGCGCCACCAGGCCGCTGACGATGGTGAGCTTCTCGCGGTCGATGTCCATGAGGGCGACCCGCGAGACGGGCAGCTCGTCGCGGCGGGCGAGCACGCCCTCGATCAGTTCCGGGGTATAGGTGCTGCCCGCGCCAATGACACAGAGCTTGACCTCAGCCATGTCTCACCTCTGCCGCGGCGAAGCGCGGCGCAAACGGCCGCGGCCGCAGTGGGGCAGGATTGCATCCTGCCAACTGGTTCGCAGATTGAAAATCTGCGCCACCGACGCGACCAATCGCTTGGCCCGGGAATGATTCGGGGCCAGGCTCGACTGCGGTCCTGGCCCCGATGGCGGTTTCAGCGATATGTGCGCCCGCGCGGCGGCTTGCCGGCAGCGTCGGAAAGGCGCGCCCGGCTACCTGCGACGCACGAACGCGGGAACGTCCAGGTCCTCCGGCTCGTGCGGCTCTTCCGGGATCTCCTCGGCGAAAGCTTCGACCACCTTCTGGCCGGTCTCGGCCTGCGGCTCGAAGCCCGTGGCGATGACGGTCACCCGCACCGCGTCGCCGATCTCCCGGTCGATCACCACGCCGAACAGCACATTGGTATCGGGGGCGTCGGAGGCGCTGGCGATGATCTGCGCCGCTTCCTCGACCTCGGACAGCGCCAAGTCGAGCCCGCCCGTGATATTGAACAGTATCCGCTTCGCGCCCTCGATGGAGGTCTCGAGCAGGGGGCTGGAGATGGCGGCCTGGGCGGCCTCGGCTGCGCGGTGCTCGCCGGTCGCCTCGCCGATGCCCATGATGGCGGTGCCGGCCCCGGCCATCACCGCCCGGACGTCGGCGAAGTCAAGGTTGATGCGGCCGGGCACGGTAATCAGGTCCGAAATGCCCTGCACCCCCTGGCGCAGGACCTCGTCCGCCTGGGCAAAGGCCTCATCGAGGGTTGCATGCTTATCGACGATTCCGAGCAGGCGGTCATTGGGAATGGTGATGAGCGTGTCCACCTGCTCCCGCAACGACTGAATACCACGGTCGGCCACGGCCATGCGCCGGCCGCGCTCGAAGGCGAAGGGCTTAGTTACGACGGCGACGGTGAGAGCGCTGAGTTCGCGCGCCACGGCGGCCACCACCGGGCAGCCGCCGGTGCCGGTGCCGCCGCCCATGCCGGCGGTGATGAACACCATGTCCGCGCCCTCGAGCGAGTTCTTCAGTTCCTGGCGGCTTTCCTCGGCGGCGCGCAGGCCGAGCTCGGGATCGCCGCCGGCGCCGAGGCCGCGGGTGACATTGTTGCCCAGGTATATCTTGCGCTCCGCCGCGCACAGGTTCAGCGCCTGAGCGTCGGTGTTGGCGGCGATGAACTCCACCCCATGCAGGCCGGCCGCGATCATGCGATCCACCGCGTTGCTGCCGGCGCCGCCCATGCCGATCACCTTGATCCTGGCGAAACTGGCACCCTCGTCCATGTCCTCTATCCCCTCCCGGCTCCGCATCGAACTGCGCTATTATAGGCGGGCAGCCGGGGAGTGTCAAGACGAACCGCAAGGGCGTGGAGCCTGAGGCGTGGGCCGAGCGAGGTCGGAGCTTCGCCGCGCCGCACACCGGCTTGACCCGATGCTCAGCGCGCCCCACCGCCGCGCTCGATGGCGAGAACCGGGCACACCCGCAGGCAGCGCCCGCAGGCGTTGCACGAGTCGGTGATGCGGGCCTTCCCCTGCGCCCATTCGACCGCGCCTACCGGGCAGTTCAGGCGACAGTAGGAGCAACCCACACACAAGTCGGCCGCGACCCGCAATGCGGGCGGCGCCGATCCGCTGTGATCGGCCGCAGAGTGGCTCATAGGCTTGCGATTCCAACCGCCTTCAGTGGCTTGGCGTCGCGGCGCCCGTCGCCGCCGAACACGACGCCGCCCAGGGCGCAGTCGAGGACGCGAACGGCCCCGCCGATGATCTCCGCGCCAAAACCATATCCCTGCGAGAAGTCCCCGACCATGAAGAACCCGGGGATATCTTCGATCACCACGGGGTAGCGCATGCTTCCGTACTGGCCCACGACCTGCGACACGAGGGCGGTGGGCCATCGGTCGCGGTACACGCTGATGTTGAAGATGTCGGACGGCTCGAGCGACGGGAACAGCGCGCGCAGGTCGGCGAGCGCGCGCTCGACCTGGGACGGAACGTCATCGGGCGCAAGGCGCTGGTAAGCGAGGAGATAATGCCAGCCCGGCGCGGCCAGGCCCGGGTCGGCGTTCGTCACCTGCACGTACCCGGCGATCTCGGGGGCGTCGAGGGGCACCTCTATGCCGGCGTGGTCGAGCAAGGGCGTGCGGCTGCGGATGCTGTAGGTGGCGCCCCAAGCGGGCGCCAGCCTGGCCGCCTTCTCGCGCAGCCACCTCGGGCCGGAGGCGCCGAGCAGGCGGACGGTCTCCTGCGGCCCGGCATTGCTGACGACCAGGTCGGCCGCCAACGAGCGCCCGCATTCGGTGGATACCAGAAAGCCGTTTGCCGGGCGCATCTCGACGCGCGCCGCGCCATCCTCGAGGTGCAGCGCGGCCCCGCACGCCACGATCTTCTCCACCAGGCGGTCCACCACCGCTTTGCAGCCGCCGACTATGATCGCCTCCTTGCTCCAGCGCTGAGCCGCGAACGAGCGCGCAACCTCCACCACTGAGGCCTCTGCGATGGAAACGCTGTGGGCGAACCGGGTCAGCTTGTCCACGATAGTGCTGACAAGCGGACTCGCGCCGATCCCCGCAACGTAGCGCTCGAGGGATATGTCGGGCAGTCGGTCGGGCAGCAGAAGCGCGCACGCCAGCCGCATCCAGGCGACCTGGTCGCGCAGGGACAACCGGCGCAGGAAGTTGCCGCGCCGCAGGGGCCATCGCGACAGCACGTGCCGCCGGTCGTTGTGCCTGATGACGAGCCCTGTGCCGGGGGTGACGACCTCGGGGGCGGCGTCGAGGGCGTGGAGCGCGGTGTAGAGCTGGCCCCGCCTGCCGCCCGGGAGCAGATGCAGGGCGCCCGTCGGCACCTCGAAGCCCAGGTAGTTGAAGCTGGTGAACCTGCCCCCGGGGAAGCTCAGCCGCTCGACGACCGTCACCCGGCAGCCGTGCCGGCAGAGAACGGCCGCGCTGAGCAGGCCTCCCAGGCCCGCTCCGACGACGATTGCGGACTTGCGACGCGCCATGGCGCTCCTCCCTGGCGCAGGGACATTGATCACGCGCCAAGCGATTGCGGCGCGTTGGTATTAGCCGGACCCGCGCGTTCTCGGCGGGCCGCCGCGAGTCATCAGACCGACATCGCTATGGCGCCCTGAGCGCCGACGGGAGGTAATCAATTATATCACCCGCGATGAGGCAGCGCTCGGTGCGATCGCGGGCCGCGCGGTCGGCGGCGAGGCCGTGGAAGAAGACGGCGGCGGCCGCCGCGTCGAAGGGCTCTACGCCCTGAGCGAGAAGCCCGCCGATCATCCCGGACAGAACATCGCCGGTTCCGCCGGAGGCCATGCCGGGGTTGCCCGTGGGATTGATGCGCGCGTCGCCACTGGAATCCGCGATGACCGTCTTGGCCCCCTTGAGCACCATCACGCAGCCGAACTCCCCTGCCGCGCGCCTGGCGACGCCCAGGCGGTCGCGCTGCACCTGCGCCGCGGTCATGCCGAGCAGGCGGCCCATCTCCCCGGGGTGCGGCGTGCAGACGGTGGGGGCGCGCCGCGCTTTCAGCGGCTCGGGGTTGCCGGCCAGGGCGTTGAGTCCGTCGGCGTCGAGCACCAGCGGACGCTCGATCTCCTCCACCAGGTCGCGCACCAGCCGAACGGTCTCCTCGTGCCGGGACAGCCCGGGGCCAAGCACGACCACATCCGCCTCGTGCGCAAACGCGAGCGCCGACTCGCGGGCCGCCAGCGCCAGGGTGCGCTCTGGGGTCTCGGGCAAGGGGCGGGTCATGACCTCGGTCAGCTTGACCTCCATGATGTCGTTGAGACTCGCGGCCACACCCAGGGTCACCAGCCCGGCACCCATGCGCAGGGCCGCCAAGGACGACAACGCGGCGGCGCCGGTCATGCCCACCGACCCGGCGATCACCGCCACGCGCCCGAAGTCGCCCTTGTGCGCGTCCAGCCGCCGCGGCGGCAGCCTGGAGTACGCCCACTGGCGATCAATCAGCTCCGCCTCGCAGGCTGTGCCATCGACCAGGTCGCGCGGGAAGCCGATATCCGCGACCGTAATCTGTCCGGCACGCCCGATGCCGTCACCCACCAGCAGGCCGAGCTTGGGCAGGCCCATGGTGACGGTGTAGTCGGCCTTGACCGCGCGACCGAGGACCGCGCCGGTATCGCTGTCTATACCGGAGGGCACGTCCACGGCGACAACCTTGGCGCGGCCCGCGGCGCGCGCGGCGTTAATCAGGTCAACCAGCTCGCCGATGACGCCCGTCACTTCGCCGCGGACGCCCGTGCCAAGGAGGGCGTCCACGAGCACGTGCGCCCCGGCAGCCGCTGCGTGCAGACCGGTACTTTGCTGCCTGGGGGCAAGCGGCTCCGCCACTTCCTCGATGGGCACGCCGGCGTCGCGCGCCGTCTCGAGACAGTGGCCCGGGGCGCCGGTGATCTCCGCTACCGGCGCGGCGAGGATCACGCGCACGCGCATGCCCCACTGCGCCAGGTGCCGCGCGGCCACGAAGCCATCCCCGCCGTTATTGCCCTTGCCCGCGAAGACGAGGGCGGCGGCGCCGCCGGGTTCGACCACGGCGCGGCGCACGAGGTCGGCCACCGCCTTGCCGGCCCGTTCCATCAACTCCCGGCCCGGGACGCCCCGCTCCTCGATGGCCCGGCGATCTATCTCGCGCATCTGCGCCGCGTTGACGACTTTCACCGTTCGTCCCCCCGCGTGACCGCGGCAGCCACCGCGATGTCGCGGCTGTGAGACATGGAGATAAGCACCGTGCGCCCGGCCGCCGCCGCGAGAGTGCGGCCCGACAGCGCGACGCCGGGCGGGCCGCCGGTGCCCACGATTTCGATTTCGCGCCAGCGCACAGGCACCTGCAACGCCTTTGCCACAGCCTCCTTCGCGGCGAAGCGGGCGGCGAAGTGCTGGCCCGGGCGACGCCGGCTATTGCAGTACTCGCGCTCCGCCGGGCTGAAGCAGCGCTGCTCAAGGCGCGGGTGGCGGCGCAAGGCGTCCTCCAGGCGGCTGATCTCGATGACGTCTATGCCGATTCCGCTGAGGTCGGGGCCGATGGCGCGCCTCCCGTTGGGTTGAGGTCCGCCGCAGGCGACGTGGGGCTGGTGTTGCCGGCGGTATCGACCGCCGCGACCGCATAGCAGCAGCCGCCGGGCGGCGGATCGTCGTCAACGTAGGACGACCAGATGCACGGCGAGCCACTGATTTTGCGCCAGCCGTGATCCTCGGTTCTGTAAACGTGGTAGCCCGCCAAGTCCTCGTCGGAGCATGGTTGCCAGCGCAGCAGCGCCCGGTGGCGCAGATTTTCAATCTGCGAACCAGATGGCAGGATACAATCCTGCCCCACCAGCGTCGCCCGCAGGTATTGCGGCTGCGCCGGAGGGGTGGCGTCGGGCGCGGGCTCGCCGCTGATGCGGTACTCGGCGGCGCCGGCGCGGACCTCGATCGAAGCCACGCCATCGCGAAGCGGCCCGAGCGACTTCTTGCCGCGCCAGGCGGTGCCGCGAGCGAAATC
>Ga0315294_10001574_pt1 | contig 24965 bp, 21 predicted proteins | sample YL17G13_40_MG_FD_203626 | JGI IMG/M metagenome (GOLD analysis project Ga0315294, IMG submission 203626) | Sediment microbial communities from Yellowstone Lake, YNP, Wyoming, USA - YL17G13_40 | ecosystem: Environmental > Aquatic > Freshwater > Lake > Sediment | place: USA: Wyoming | collected...
ACCAGAAGCACCTGTAATCTTCGTACAAGCTACGGCCGAGGCCCCCTCTCCGCTCAGCTCAGGACGGCAACCTGCGGAACGATTCCTACTCAGCACCGCCTGTGATGGCACCGAAATACGCGACATCATCACCGCAGTCGGCCCCAAAGAAGTATACATCTTGGGGCCTTATGCTAAGCGCTATGTGGCCGAGTTGACCGGTTTGAATGCCGCTATCAAGCCACTTTTTGTCAACGACCAGCCGACCTTATTTTGACCGCTCTCGACAGATGACCAGGCTGTAGCCACGTGAGTTTTACGCTGGCTCCGGAGATATCCTTTATTCACCTGTAATTTCTGCGAGTAGTCCGCCTTTATTCGCGCGGCCCGGGATTTGCACAAGGGTTCGAGTGCTTGCGCAATGCAGGTCACCTTCCCCCCTCCCCCGGAGTTCTTTTAATGCGCCCCTCCTCCTCGCTGCTCGAAAGTCTGATCCAACAAAATTATTCCGAAACCGAACTACCGCCCCTCTGGCAAGTAATCTATCAAGAGGCCATCAGAGGCCATCACCTGCTGTTTAAGCGTGCCGATGTCGATTTGTTCGAAACTATCCAGATGAATGCCCACACGGCGGACTATAGCGTATTTGAAAGTCTCGAAGAGATCGTCGTAGATTTAGTCTCTAGCAACGACCTAAACACGATGATTCAGATCATCGATGCACTACCGATCACCCAACGCCATTCGCTTTTTCTTTTTTATCAACGAGCCTTGTGGATTTGGAAAAACTACAGCAAAGATCAGCTCAATTAATGTAGCCTACTGCCCTGTTCACTCGGGGCAGTTGTGCATTTTCTGCCCACCTTGGGTATAATAAAAAAGTCCCCCACGTTTCCGCATCATATTTTCACCGACAACTAAATCTGCGTCACTTCCCTGAAGGGAGTCACAAGACCCATGTCCAAAGCCACGGCCGGCTTGCGTTCGGGTATTTTTTTAACAGCGTGTGCAAAAATCGGTAAATTACTTTTTCCGGAACATCGCTTTCAAAGAGAGATGTTGCTGGTCGTCACCATTGGCGCCACAGCATATTATTTAACCGCGCTAAGCAGCTTCGCTCCTCTAGATCCCTCGTGGTTTAGTGTGGCGCTGCCAAACGTGCCGCCACAAAATCTTGCGGGATCTTTTGGAGCCAATCTCGCCGCCTTGGCAATTTATAGCCTCGGTGCCGTGGCCTGGCTAATGGCCGTTCCCTTTCTAACCAGCGCGCTACTCATAGCCCGCGGCAAGCCTGCCGCCCTAGCTTACTCGCGACTAATCGGCTGGCTCCTAGCGATTGCTGGGGCCTGCAGCACCTTAGCACTTCGCTGGCCAGAGTTTCATTGGCAAGGGTTTGCTCTACCGGGAGGTGGCTTGGTTGGCACAACCATCACTTATTATTTAGTGCGATGGTTCGGCAAAGTCGGTGGCTGGATTACCATGATCACCGTGAGCGCCTGCAGCCTGCTTTTACTTTGTCGCCGGGCCATACTTGGCCCCGTATATAAACGTTTATCAACTAAGTGGCACGGTTGGTTCGAGCGATTAAAAAAATCATCCGAACCTCAAGCCGAAACACCGTCTGTGGCCAGACACCAAGCCTTTGAGCCCACGGTAGCCCCCGACACCGTGAGCATCTTCGATTGGCCAGCAGCAGCGACGGAAAAAACTACGCCTAAACAACCGACCCCCGTCGCGACTTCGCATCAACTTGCTTTTGCGGGCACTGATTCTAACTCGATTGGTGGCTATGCCAGACCACCATTATCCGTCTTCCAAAAGTCGGATACTAGCGCCGGCAGCAACGTCAGCATCAGCGACCTCGAAGCTACGGCAGCTCTGTTAGTCAAAACCTTCGAAGACTTTGGTGTCCTAGGCAACATCATTGGATACCAACCTGGGCCCGTGGTTACCGTCTTTGAATTTCAACCCGAAGCCGGCGTCAAACAAGCCAAAGTCGTAGGGCTGATCGACGACTTAGCTCTGGCATTGAAGGTTGATTCTATATTTATTCATCCTGTGCGCGGTAAAAGCGCCTTAGGCGTGCAGGTTCCAAACACCAAACGAGAGGCCGTATACCTAGGGGACATCTTGGCCAACAGCGCCTTCATAGATAGCGCCTCGCCACTAACGTTCGGCATGGGTAAGTCCATCAACGGACAACCTATGTGCGCCGATTTAAGCACCATGCCGCATCTTTTGATGGCCGGAGCTACGGGCTCAGGAAAGTCTGTTGGCATCAATGCCATGCTCTGCAGCATCATCATGAAGGCGTCGCCCGAGGATGTGCGGATGATCCTGGTCGATCCGAAAATGCTCGAATTATCGATCTATGAGGGCATTCCCCACTTACTAATGCCGGTCATCACAGAGCCCATAAAGGCGTCGCTCGCACTACAATGGGCCGCTGCCGAAATGGAGCGGCGCTACAAAATCATGCAACAAGCAAGTGTGCGCAATATCGCCGGATTCAACGATCTTTGGCAGCGGGCGAGCCAAACTCGGCGCGACGAACTCATCGCCGCGACTGGCGAAGAAAATTTAAGCAAACTACCGTTCATCCTGCTGGTTATAGACGAACTGGCCGACCTAATGATGACCGCTCCGAAGGACGTCGAGTCGTCCATACAGCGTCTAGCGCAAAAAGCGCGTGCTAGCGGTATCCATATGGTTTTAGCCACCCAGAGGCCGTCCGTCGACATTATCACTGGGGTGATCAAAGCAAACTTGCCGTGCCGCATAGCCTTTCAGGTAGTCAGCAAACACGACAGCAGGACGATACTTGACCTAATCGGCGCAGAAAAACTGCTCGGCAAGGGCGACATGCTGCTACAGCGCCCCGGCATAGGCCGACTGGAGCGGTTGCAGGGCGCGCTTATCACCGACGAAGAAGTGCTCAACTTGGTGGCGGCCATCAAGGCAACGTCGCCGGTCCACTACGACGAATCAATCATTGCTTGGATTGACGACGAACTCGCTCGGCAGAAGGATCATGACAAATCTTCTTTTGACTCGGACGCGGCGGCTGGGGACGACCCTAAGTGGGACGAGGCGATCGCAATCGCCAGAAATCAGGGGTCAATTAGCGCCTCTTTTCTGCAACGCCAACTGAAGATCGGCTACAACCGCGCCGCGCGCATCGTCGAGCATATGGAGTCCCGGGGGTATGTAGATAAAGCTGATGGGGCAAAACCTAGGCGCTGGCTTGGACCGGTCCATAACGTCTAATCATGATCGCAAAAGATATTGATCAATGGCCAGCTGCAAACCCGAGGCCATCGCCGGCAGAGAAAAACGCTGAACCGCAGCAGCGGCGCGAGCGAATTTATCTTCTTCCGACTCACCAAGGCTGGTTCGAATCCACTCGATAAATGCTTGGACCGTATCCACCTCAGACTTGGCTCCAAAGCAAAAACCTGCCCCTGGAAAAATAATTTCGGGCAATGAGCCAGCCGCTGACACTGCCACTGGCGTGCCGCAGAGTAGAAACTCCTCAGCCACTCGGCAGATAATTTCTGACCCTAAGCTAGGCACCACGCCCAATACGGCTCCCGACATCAAGGCCGCTACATCTGCGGTCCGTTCGGTCGTGATCCTCACGTCGTCATCAATGACTAGACCCACATGCTCTACGGCCCTTACTAAATCGGCAGCCGATACATTCGCCGGTTCACCAACTATATGTAGCTGGGGCCTGCTCGGCTGATTGCCCCACATTCGCAAGATTTCCGCCGTCCGCTCGATCATCGGCAGATGACCTTTCACCGGATCAAAGCGCCCGAAGACCAACATCCGCGGCCGGCCGTCCTTCGACTCTTTGGGGACATGACAATACCGCTGCTGATCGCAACCAAGTGGGACCGTAACAATAGGGCTCTTTAACCCCAAGCGTCTTAACTCTCCCGAGATAAGCTCGCTTGGAGAGAGAATAAAATCGATGCCCTGGTGGGACCACCGTTGACGCAACCGATTAAAAGAGCCAAAGCTTTTGGTCTCTTGGCCACGAAAACGCACCACCTTTACGCCTGTCAGCCTTTTTAGGGCCAACGCCAAGACAGTCTCCGCACCGCCGTAACAAAATATCGCCTCTGGGCGCTCACGACGAAAGCGGGCGAGCAGCATCGGTAGTCGCAGCAATGTGAAGTCGGGCATTGGATAAAAAGTAAGGTGGGTGCTTACGCGCTTATGGGCCGGCGAGCCTTGGAGAGGAAAAAAGACTCCTCCGTGGCCTAGGCTCTGCAATGCGCGAGCTGTGCTAATCGCATATTCGGTGATCGCGCTATTCCACCGGTTTGAGGACAGGTGCCAATAAAGCCGACTCAAGTGGTGCTCTTTTTTACGTATAATTCGCGCAGTTTTGCATACTTAACGTAGGTATAAAGACTGCTAATTAGCGCATAAGTATAGCCTTGGTAGCCATCAAGGAAACCAAGCCGCAAGACATAACGGTACAAAAACTCGGTCCATGGCCTCAGCCAGTGAGAGACACCCTTGGGCATAGAGTGCTCGAGTCTAAAGTGATTGTCGGCGACATTGCTCGTGTACCGATTAAATCGTGAGAAGTAATCGGTAAGATCAGCGTAACTATAGTGCAGCAGCTCACCTTTTAGAGTCCCTGGATGGCCTGAAACCTCAAGTCTCTCATGGATCGCGGAGACAAATTGACCGTGACCACGCAGAAAAAGTCGCAATGGTCGATCTGCGGCTTTGCCGAAGCGCAGTGTGCGGCCTTGAAAGACCAGGCGCCTTCGAACTCGGTAGGACTCAAACTTTGGGAGCTCTGATTTCGTAATCGCGGCGATCGACTCAGCCAAAGCTGGAGTTAGCACCTCGTCGGCGTCTAGAGACAATATCCACGGTCTAGTTGCCAATGCTAAGGCAGCATTTTTCTGACCGGCAAAGTCATCAAAGTCACGGAATTCAACGCGAGCACCAAAAGCCCTTGCTATCTGGGCGGTTCGGTCAGAACTGGCTGAATCCAGAACGATGATTTCACATCCGCTCGGCAAACTTTGCAAGCAATGCGGAAGCCGCGCCTCTTCGTTGAGAGTGATCAGCACTACGGATAGCTGAGGCGCTGCTATAGGTTCGATCATCTTAATCTTTTAAGGGCGCGAGAATGATGCGGCCCACTGCATGTTACTATCGCGGTTATCCAAATCAACAATCACAGGATAACCCTTGCGGATGGTCTTGAGAGCATTGGTGATCGCTACTTGCGCGTAATATCCACGGCGCTTAGTGATGCGCCCGTAGGCTATCACCCTTGCTTTCTCATCCATCACCTTTACGTGATCGCCGATAATTCCATCTTCGACTTTAACCACGCAAACACCACCGCTTGCCGAACAATTGTAAACACTAGCGGCTTGAGCCGGCGATGCCAACATAAAACAACTAATGCCAAGTAAGGCACCAATCAACCACGCGACTTGCTGTTTGAACATTTTCCGGATCATGACAACAACCTCTCCACAACAGATTCAGCTTCAGCTTGTAAAATACAGATTCAACTCGAACCGTGACGACATGACGTCGCTACATGGGAGCCAAAGCAAGATTCGTACCTAAGTTTGGATTTTTTATTTCAGTAGGTTAGGGGCGGCGGAGTGTGCGAGTTGCGTCGATCACGAAGAGTTGTGTCCAATGTTTTGACAAAAAAAGCACCGACAAAATTGTCCGGTGCTCGTTTATCAATGCCGGTTTCTTATTTGACAGACGCTGAAGCTGCTCTCTGCTTACTCGCGGCGGATCTAGAAGCCGGTTTATGAGCTTTCGACTGGGGAGCTCTGCCGCTAAAGTCCTTGACCGCCGCCAGGGCCGGACGGCCGGGAAAACGAATCTCGTCCCACTCTTCTTTGGCCAAAACCATGAAATTACTAAGACTAAATCCGCGGTCGCGGAGATTTAATAAAGTTTCGAGAAGCGGAACCTGCTTAAACGTAAGCTGTCGACCAAACGTCTCCACCGTAATACCAAAACGTGGCAGGAACGGTAGCCTACGCAACTTCGTCCGCTCAGACTTCTGCACGTAAAAAGTATAGGCCATTTGGTAGCTCCAGGATTAAATTGGCGATTAGTTCTTTGTTAGTTTATAGATGACCCAACCAATTGAGTCAAACACCCGCAAGGAGACAACGCCTTGGCTGCACCCGAAAACGTCCTGTTTACCCCGCTTGCTGCTACCCATAAAATGCTAAAGGCCAAAATGGTGCCTTTTGGCGGTTGGATGATGCCGGTAAGCTATACTTCGGTTTTGCAAGAGCACAAGGCTGTGCGCGAGGCTTGTGGACTTTTCGATGTGAGCCACATGGGCGAAGTCATCGTAGTTGGTCCCGAAGCTGGCACTTTTTTGCAAAAAACCACGATCAACGACATATCACGCCTGCAAGATGGCACCGGCCAGTACAGTGCGATTCTCAACGAGCACGGGGGTATGATTGATGACCTAATCATCTACCGTATCCACCATGACAAATACTTAATCTGTGTCAATGCCAGCAATCGGGATAAAGACTTTGCCTGGATCCACAAGCAAGCCGGCAAGGCACAAGGCGTCCAAGTGATCGACGACTCCTCCCGCTGGAGCCAGCTTGCCGTCCAGGGGCCTAAAAGTGCCCAAGCCGTTGAGGCCCTCGTCGGCGCGCCCGATGTGGCGCAGTTTCGTTCCATGAAGTACATGGACATCATGTCACTCAAGCTCTTTGGGACAGACGCCTTTTTAGCCCGAACCGGTTACACCGGTGAACATGGATACGAAATCTATATGGCAAATGAAGTCGCCGAAAAGACCTGGCGAGCTTTGATGGAAACCCACAACCACAGCGGCATCCAACCGATCGGCCTAGGTGCCCGCGACACCCTCCGCCTCGAAGCCTGTTATCTGCTATATGGCAATGACATGAACGAGAGCGTATCGCCGCTAGAAGCGGGCATCAGCTGGGCTGTCAAACTGGCCAAGGGCGACTTTATCGGGCGTGACGCTCTCGTGGCACAAAAAGAGGCCGGTCTAAAAAAGAGACAATTCGCTTTTGTGATGACGGAAGATGGTATTCCCCGCAGCGGCATGGAGCTTTTCGTCAACGGTGAAAAGATAGGCGTCGTGACTAGCGGCTCTGTTCTGCCAACGGTCGGCGGGGCCGGTGGTTTGGCCTTGCTGGATGCAGGCAAGGCTGCCCTAGGGGGGGCTGTGGAGGTCGATATTCGCGGCAAAAGAAAACTTGCGCGACTTGTCGAAAAACCTCTATATAAGGCTAAGGTTAAGGGCTAAAATAGGCTCGTCAGCATCAACTCACAAAACGATCACGCCGCTAAATGTGCGCGCCGGGGGCTCCCCATGGAATTTCCTGTTGGCTTGAAATACACCAAAGACCACGAGTGGCTCGAACTCAGCGCTAACGTGGCAAAAGTCGGTGTCACCGCATACGCGGTCGATCAGCTGGGCGACATCGTCCACGTCGACCTACCTAAGGTCGGCGACACATTTGATGCTGGTGCTGCTTTTGGGACGATCGAATCAACCAAAACGGTGTCCGACCTCTACATGCCGATCGCTGGTAAAGTGTTAGAGGTTAACAAGGCCGCAATCGATCAGCCCGAATCCCTGCAAAACGACCCATATGTTAAAGGGTGGCTGGTCAAGCTTGAGGTCAAAGGCGCCGTTGATGCCGCGTCGCTGCTCGATGCTCGAGCTTATGAGTCCTTTGTCGCTGATGGCTCGAATTAGTCGGTCCCTTCTGGCACCATCTGAGTCAATTCTAGAGCGGTGCGGCAGCCTTTGGCTGCTGACTGCTTTTCTCAGTTAATGGTTATTAGAACTCAACACAACAGGAGCGGGAATGTCTAAGCTAAGCGAAGCTTTGGCTCACCAGGATGCGTTCGTCAATCGGCACATCGGACCGAACCAGTCAGAAGTCGATGCGATGTTGGCCGACCTAGGCTACGCGTCGATAGATCATCTGATCGACAGCGCCGTTCCCGCAAGCATCCGCTTGAAATCCCCCCTGCAGCTACCATCCGCGCTTAGCGAAACGGCAGCCCTGGCTAAAATCGGGGCGATAGCAGCAAAAAACAAAATCTTCCGCAGCTACATTGGGACGGGTTATTACAACTGCATCACCCCGCCCGTGATTCAGCGCAACATTCTAGAAAATCCAGGTTGGTACACTCAGTACACGCCGTATCAAGCCGAGATCGCCCAGGGGCGCCTGGAAGCCCTGTTAAATTACCAGACGGTGATCGCCGACCTTACGGGCCTGCCCATCGCTAATGCTTCGCTCCTAGACGAGGCTACGGCGGCTGCCGAGGCCATGGGCGTATGTTTCGCTTCACGGGCCAAAGATGCCTCGCGTGTGTTTTTTGTTTCGGGCGATTGTCACCCGCAAACCATTGCCCTTGTGCAAACTCGCGCCGAACCTCTTGGCATCGAAGTCGCCGTCGGCGATTATCAGAAAATCAGCTTTGCCGCGGCGCCCTTTGGCGTACTTTTGCAATATCCAGCCAGCACGGGGGAGGTTGGTGACCCGTCAACCTTCATTAAGAAAGCCAACGAAGCTGGCGTTATGATCGTCCTAGCTACAGATCTTCTAAGCCTGACCTTGCTGAAAAGCCCCGGCGAGCTCGGTGCCGATATTGCGGTCGGAAGCGCGCAGCGCTTTGGCGTTCCGCTAGGCTTCGGCGGCCCACACGCCGCTTTCTTTGCCACGCGCGACGAGCATAAACGCAAGATCCCTGGTCGCATCATCGGCATGTCCAAAGACGCTGAGGGCAAGCCAGCTCTGCGCATGGCATTGCAAACACGTGAACAACACATCCGCCGTGACAAGGCGACGAGCAACATTTGTACGGCGCAGGCGCTGCTCGCCATCATGTCGAGTATGTACGCCGTCTACCATGGTGCCGAAGGACTTACTGGGATTGCGACGCGGGTTCACGGACTAACCAGCGTGTTGGCAAAGGGTCTAAAGATTTTAGGTTTTCGTATAGTCAACGAGACCTTCTTCGACACACTTCGGGTGGAAATGCCCACGAACGCCAAGGTCAAGCCAACGGCTTGTGCCGTCGTCGACCTGGCCGAGTCTAAGCAGATAAACTTGCGGTTTATCGATGATCACACAGTAGGCATATCGCTGGATGAGACCGTCGGACTTACCGACATTGACGATTTATTTAGCATCTTTGCGCAAGCAATTAGCGCACCCGTTAGCTTCACGGCTAATGAATTGGGCGCGCAGCTAGACTGGGCTCTAGGGGAGGGGATGCGCCGCACATCCAAGTTCCTCACGCATCCAGTATTCTCAAGTCACCGCTCTGAAACTCAGCTGCTGCGCTATGTTCGTCTCCTTGAGTCCCGCGATTTATCCCTAACGCGCAGCATGATCGCACTTGGCTCGTGCACTATGAAACTTAATGCAACCAGCGAACTTATGCCGGTCACTTGGCCAGCCTTCAACGCTATCCACCCGTTTGCACCTGGCTCACAAACCACTGGGTATCAGGAACTGTTCGTTACCCTTGAGAAGGCTCTCGCCGAATGTACTGGGTTTGATGCTGTATCATTGCAGCCAAACTCTGGAGCGCAGGGTGAGTTTGCCGGACTGCTTGTCATTCGGCAGTACCATTTGAGCCGCGGCGATCTTCTTCGCAATGTGTGTTTGATCCCTAAATCGGCTCACGGCACGAACCCAGCCAGCGCGGTCATGGCCGGCATGAGCGTTGTTGTCGTCGAGTGTGATGCTAACGGCAACATTGATGAAGCTGACCTAGCTAAAAAAGCAGAGCTTCACTCTGCGAAACTCGCCGCATTAATGGTAACTTACCCTTCTACGCACGGCGTTTTTGAAGAAGGCATCACTCGCATTTGCAACGTGATACACCAGCACGGTGGTCAAGTGTACATGGACGGAGCCAACTTCAACGCGCAGTTAGGCGTCTGTAAACCGGGTGAGTTTGGTCCCGATGTCTGTCACTTGAATCTACATAAAACCTTCTGCATCCCACACGGCGGCGGCGGCCCGGGCATGGGCCCAATCGGTGTCAAATCTCACCTTGCGCCCTTCCTACCTGGTCATCCCGTGGTCAAGTCTGGGGGCTCGAAAGCCGCAGGTCCGGTATCTGCGGCGCCCTGGGGTAGCGCGAGTATCTTGCCCGTCTCGATGATGTACATCTGGATGATGGGGGCTAAAGGACTAACCTACGCCACTCATGTAGCAATTCTGAGCGCCAACTACATTGCCAAAAAACTTCAAGACGACTTCCCCGTACTCTACCGAGGAAATAATGGTCTAGTCGCCCACGAGTGCATTCTAGACCTAAGGCCCCTGAAAGCTAAAACTGGCATCGAGGTTGAGGATCTGGCTAAAAGACTCATGGACTATGGATTCCATGCACCAACGGTCTCTTTCCCTGTTGCTGGCACGGTGATGATTGAGCCAACGGAAAGCGAAGACAAGGCCGAGATCGACCGTTTCTGTGCAGCCATGAAGTCTATTCGACAAGAAATCAGAGATATTGAAGATGGCAAGGCGTCGCGGGATGACAACCTCCTGAAAAGTGCGCCGCACACGGCATCTGCGGTGACTCAAACGGAATGGACGCGCCCTTACAGCCGCGAGCAGGCTGCCTTTCCTTCCGCCTGGGTAAAAGTCAGCAAGTTCTGGCCCGCTGTAGCTCGCATTGACTCTGCTTATGGAGACCGCAATTTGGTCTGTACGTGCGAACCTATCGATCAATATCTCGATGGACAATCGTCATAATCAGATTAGAGTGCGCCGCTTCTAGAAAACGAGCACCGATGGTCTCGGCAAAGCAGACACTGCGATGCCGACCACCGGTGCATCCGACTCCAACCCGCAGGTAGTGTTTCCCCTCGCGGTGATAGAGGGGAAGCAAAAAGCTCATCAAATCCTCTATTTTGCCCAGCATCGTTTGTGCTTCTGATTGTTTGAGAACATAGCTAGCCACAGCTGGATCAAGACCTGATTTTGCCTTCAATTCTGGAACAAAATAGGGATTATCCAAAAAGCGGAGATCAAACATCATATCAACCGGTTGCAATTGGCCATATTTGAAGCCAAAGCTGGTCACGGTTACATTCAGATGCCGCGGTGGTAATTCGAGCGTTAGGCGAGACTCTACAGCTCTCGCCAGCTGCTGTGGGGGCCAAGCCGAGGTGTCAAAGACGACGTCTGCACATTCTTCGACGAACCCTAGGATTTCGCGTTCGTGTTCGATTGCCTCGATTAGTGTCTCGCCGTCACGAAGCAGGGGATGCCTTCGCCTTGTGGCACCGAATCGAGTCGCTATGACGTGCGTGTCTGCGGTCAGAAAAATTGTTTGCAGTCGCAGGCGCTGTGCCAAGGCCTTACGTATGGTCGGGAAGCGACCAGAAAAACTACGGTCGCGCACATCCATGCCCAGCGCCAAACCATGGCCCGCGCTAATCCTACCTGACTCCATAAGGTCGATGGTCGGAGCGATCAGCTCGATCGGCAAATTGTCTATGCAGTACATGCCCGCATCGGCCAGCGTCTTCAAAGCGGTAGAGTTACCGGCTCCAGAAAGACCCGTGACGATGACTACCGGCGGCGTGGCCATGGCCGTCAACCTTCGTTAGAAATATTTTTTGCGTTTACTGGATGGTAAAATGTGTAACTGTTCCCTGTATTTAGCAACAGTTCGGCGGGCCAGTTGAATGCCCTTTTCCTCGAGAATCTCGACGATTCGCTGGTCAGAAAGTGGCCGTTTGACGTCCTCGGCTTTTACTAGGTCGGAAATCATTCGTTTTACCGATTCGCTCGCCATATCTTGGCCGTCAGACCGGGTCACGGAGCTATTAAAGAAGTACTTCAGCTCGAAGACACCGCGAGGTGTATGTACAAACTTGTTATTCGTGACACGACTGATCGTCGATTCATGCATGCTGATATCCTCAGCCACGTCTTTGAGGATCATCGGCTTCAAATATTCGACGCCGTTATCGAAAAATTCGCGCTGGCGCTTTACGATACTCTCCGTCACCCGATAGATCGTGCGTTGGCGCTGTCTAATAGACTTGATCAGCCACTCCGCCGCTTTCATCTTTTCCGAAACGTAGTTCTTCTCATCGCCTTTTGGTTTTTTATCGCTAACCATATTCGAATAGAAGTCGCTCACTCTTAAACGCGGCAGACCTTCCTCGTTTAGATTCACAGCCCACTCTTCGCCTAGCTTAAATACGTAGACATCGGGAGTGATGTACTGCGCCTCAATAGCTCCAAACTGGCGCCCCGGAATAGGCTCCAAGTCAGCGATAATGTGGACGTTACTCAGAACATCTTCGAGACTAATACGCATCGCTTTCGCAATCGCCGCGAAATTGCGATTCTCTAGTTCTTTTAGATGGTTCTCGACAATGTTCTCGACGATTCCGTTTTTCAACCGAGCGTTGCGAAGTTGGAGATGTAGGCACTCTTTTAAATCTCGAGCACACACTCCGCTTGGGTCCAGGCGTTGTATCGAATCTAAAATATCCTCGACCTGATCCTTATCAAACCCTTCGCTCTCAACCAGTTCCTCTACCGAGATCGTTAGATATCCACGGTCATCGACATTGCCAATCAATTGAGTTGCGATTCTCAATTCGGCGTCGTCAAATTCGAGTTCACCAATCTGGGAAAATAAATGGTCTTGAAGAGTACCTACTTTAGAGACCATGTTCTCATAGTTGGGATGTTCATCGTCGCTAGCCTTTTTAGCTGCCGTAGTCGATGCCGGGGCCTGCTCCTGGTAGCGATTAAAGGCCTCCCAATCAAGGTCGCCCGTCTCTTTATCGTTGCCCGTCGAATCGACGAGGCTGCCCGCTTGTTGAATCGATTCCGAGACGACCTGCTCTTCGGTGCGTTCACGCTCGCGCTCGACCTGTGCGGCCTCTTCCGGACTCTCCGGCATGTCTTCTTCAAGACACGGGTTTTCCGCGACTTGTGTGGCCACAAATTGCTCAAGCTCTTGCCGCGATAACTGCAAAAGCTTGATCGCCTGCTGCAGCTGCGGGGTCATCAGCAACTGCTGCGTTAATTTGAGACTCTGCTTCAGTTCGAAAGCCATGTTGGTCCTGGCCTAGAGTTTGCGCGAAAGTCGATCTACCATGCTTTTATAATAAGGTCTGATGGGGTGGCTATGCAAAAAAAATTCCAACTCGCCCTTTATTGCGAAATTCTTTTAAGTCCTCAATGAAACAGAAGTGTCGCTTAGAATTTGAAGTGTTCGCCAAGATAAGTTTCTCTAACGACCCTATTTGCTGCGACCTCATCGGGCAATCCATGGGCAATGATCTCACCCCCAGACAGGATATAGGCCCGATCACAACTCCCAAGAGTCTCACGGACATTGTGATCAGTTATTAAGACCCCCAGCCCCTCATTGCGAAGATTACCAATGATCCCTTGGATTTCTTGCACGGTTACGGGATCAATCCCGGCGAATGGCTCATCTAAAAGTAAAAACTTGGGCTTAATGATAAGAGCTCTCGCTATCTCAACCCGCCGCCGTTCGCCGCCGGACAAAGCTGCGCCCATTGATTTTGCAATGTGCCGAATCTGAAATTTACCAAGTAGCTCATCCAAAAAATCAGCTCGATCTTGCCTCGGCACCTGCGACACTTCCATCACCGCACGCAAGTTGTCTTCTACTGTCATTTTGCGAAAAATGGACATATTCTGGGGCAGGTAGCTTATGCCCTTGCGGGCACGAATGTGCATCGGTAGGTGGGTGATTTCCTCATCACCCATATAGACTTTGCCGTTAGTTGGATAAAGCAATCCAACAACCATATAAAAACTGGTCGTCTTCCCAGCTCCATTCGGACCTAAAAGGCCCACCACTTCATTTTGCTTCACATTAAAAGACACCGATTTAACGACTTGTCGTTGTTTGAACCACCGCTCAAGGTTCTCGGCCCTGAGCTCCGAATGAACGCTCGGATGACTTGGAGTAATGGTCACTTTTTCTTCTCCGCCGCCTTTTTTTGAGTCTTTCCGGCGTCTGTCGATTTGCCGTCCGACTGCACCTCACCCGCAACACGATCGGCACGAATCCACCCCGTGCCCATTTCATAGGTAATTTTGCGGCTACGGATCACCGAATCATCGCCACGCCACAACTTAGCGTTGCCATCGAGTACCACCGTTCTCTCGTTGTTCAAAAATACTGCTTTATCCGCGAGGGCTCGGAATTTTTCGCCGCTGTTCTGATCGACGCCATTGATACGAACTCGACCCTGAGCCAAAACTTTGACGACCTCGTGAGTAGCCTCATCAAAAAACACCTGTGCAAGGTCACTCTCGAGCTTCATGTCTTCTTGAGTGACGATGACTTGTTGTACGAGCTCCACCATACCTTTTTCGCGCAGTCCCTTAAGACCGTTGCTTTCAAAGTGCACCGGCGCTTTGGCCGCTGATTTTTTGCCGGCAGGCTCGCCCAGTTTACTTGCTTTTTCTGGACTCTTTGGAGGAATCACCGTCGTCGTATTCGAGGACCGATTGTCTTTAGTATGCGGGGCCGGACCTTTTAACGGCTTCCCCTCATCTTTTTTCCCTGCCGCCTGATCTCGCTCCGTGGACGCGGCTTCTGCCTCGGTTGACTGAGCGGTTTTAGACGGCGCCGCTGTATTTTCCTCATCAACAATATCGGCGTATATCGGCGATGACAAAGTGCCAGATAAAGTGACGAGAATTTCGAGAAAAAATGCTCTAGTTTTCGGACTTATCAACACTCACCTCACCTTTCACCTTCCCGGCCATATTGAGAATTTGAGTTGCGAGGTTATAAACAAAACCAGAGTCTCCCACGAATACGCGGCCGGGACCCTCTACTCTCACCGGGTGGCTTGATCGGACTATCTTATCCTCGTTTATGTACTCGGCATAATCTGTGGTTAACAGCTGATCCCTAATCTTGACTTCAACAAAGCCGGTGAGCTCGGCTCTTTCGAGTTCGTTTGCCTGGGTGGGGTCGAGCATTTTCGTGAGGCTACTAGGCTTAAAGTAAGCGCTGGCTGATTCCGCGCCAATCTCTTCGCGCTCGCCACCTTCGGTTCGACGCTCCCCACTCACTTCACCTTCGAGGACTACGACATTGGGCTCGAAAAACTCGGCCAAGTGGGCATTAAGCCGGGCTTTGAGTGTGTCGCCTTCGTAACGATAGGCGACAAAATCCTCTAGAACCGCTCGCGGCTCCCTCGCTGAAGCCTTATTAATACTTTCCTTCAGCGATCTGGTCTCGTGGGTGGCAAAAATATAGACGGCTAGCACCAAGCTAAGGACGAATCCAATGATGACCAACTTTTTGCCCAAGAACCGACCCCTCGCGGCAGCAGCAGTCAACTCGTGCCACTTTAGCTGTAAAATCTCAATTCTTTCAGCTTACTGGATAGTCAAAGTATTTTCGCTGTCAAAAGATCCTGAAGCCGAACCAACCCGACCAGGGCTCCGTCAGACTGCTCACTTAACACAAAAAGTCGGCTGATTTTGTAGGTGTTCATCATTGCTACTGCGTCAATAGCCAGGGCCTTGTCGCTTATAGTTTTAGGTGCTGGTGACATCAGCTCGCGCGCGTTGCATTGCAATGCCGCCGCATCCAGCTTAATGAGAGCTCGTCGAAGATCTCCGTCGGAAATAGCTCCAACCAGGCGGTCCGCCCCGTCGACTACTGCAACAATCCCGACATTGTCCTGGGTCACACACTCTAATACGCGGTGGAAATTCGCCGCCTCGTCAACTCTGGGCAGCGTCGAGACTGCATAGAGGTGATCGCGCACCATGGACAGGCGTCGCCCGAGACTTCCGCCCGGATGCAGACTTGCGAAGTCTTGGGGCGTAAACCCCCGGGCCTTCATCACAGTCACCGCTAACGCATCTCCGAGCGCCATAGCTACCGTAGACGAAGACGTGGGCGCTAGGTTAAGTGGATCAGCTTCTCGTGCCACCGATGCGTCGATCAAATAATTTGCTAATTGGCCGAGACTCGACTCGGGGCGACCCGTCAGCGCGATGATAGGAACGCCGATGCGTCGTGCAAACCGAGCAACCTCAAGGACCTCGTGAGTTTCGCCCCCGTAAGCTATGGCGAGTAAACAGTCTCCAGCTTGGAATACGCCAAAGTCACCATGCAGTGCTTCTGATGGATGCAGAAACATCGCGGAGGTCCCCGTCGAGGACAGGGTCGCTGCTACCTTCCGAGCAACATGACCGGACTTGCCGAGTCCGGTGACGATCACCTTTCCCTTGCTAGCTAGAATCACCTGCGACGCCGCGACGAAACTTTCGCCAATGCGCTGCGCCGCAACCTTGAGGGCATCCGCCTCGGCCAATAAAACCGCTTCGGCCCAGGTCTTCATGTCATTGATTTGGGTTTTGATTTGCAAATCAGCGAAATTACTCATGTGAAGCGTTTCTGATGAAAGTTCAGAGCAGCTCGCACCAATTCCCGAAATAGTGGGTGCGGGCTCATGGGCTTACTTTTCAATTCGGGATGAAACTGACACGACACAAACCAGGGGTGGTCGGTAAGCTCCATTACTTCTACTAGGCTGCCATCTGGAGACAAACCGCTGAAAACAACGCCATGCTCGGCAAAAGCTGCGCGGTAGTCGTTGTTAAACTCAAAGCGATGACGGTGGCGTTCCGAAACTACCTCGTCATTATATGCCTGCCTAGCCTTCGAATTAGCCTTAAGCACACACGGGTAGCCACCAAGGCGCATGGTTCCACCCTTTTTGGTGACTGCCTTTTGATCTTCCATAATGTGGATGATCAAATCTTTCGACTTCGGATCGAACTCCTGACTATTAGCGTTTGTTAGGCCGAGCTTATTTCTAGCAAACTCAATTGCCGCTAATTGCATCCCCAGACAGATGCCGAAGAACGGCTTATTACTTCTTCTCAGATAATGAATCGCGGCCATTTTACCTTCTACGCCACGTTCGCCAAAACCACCTGGTACAACAACTCCGTCACAGCTATCGAGTAGATCTGCGACATTGCTTTCATTCACCTCGGAGGCGTCAAATAAAGCTATTTCGACCCTCGCGTGATTGAAAATACCTGCATGAATTAAAGATTCCGTAATCGACTTATAAGAATCCCAAACATTGACGTATTTACCAACAATGCCGATCTTTACCGAATGGCGGGGATGATCAAGAGAATCGACAATCGCATGCCACTGGGACAGGTTGGGGGCGCCAGTCCAAATATTCAGGCGGTCGACAACCACTTGGTCGAATCCCTGATCGTGCAAAATAACTGGTAACTTATAAATACTATCAACGTCCTGCGCTTCAAATACACATTCTGGTTTGACGTTGCAAAATAGGGCGATTTTTCGTTTAAGGTCCTTCGAAATCGGCTGGTCTGACCTGCACACCAGAAGATTTGGCTGAATGCCTATTTGCCGGAGTTCCTTAACCGAGTGCTGGGTCGGCTTAGTCTTCAACTCCCGAGCAGCTTTAATGTAAGGAACCAACGTCAAATGTATATAGAGCACATTCTCGTCGCCTAAATCGTAGCGAATCTGACGAATGGCCTCTAGGAAGGGCAGCCCCTCGATATCGCCCACGGTGCCACCGATCTCGACTATTGCGATGTCAGCATCGGCCGCGACCTTATAGATATTCTCTTTAATCTGGTCGGTGATATGGGGGATGACTTGTACCGTTCCCCCCAAATAATCGCCGCGGCGCTCCTTACCAAGGACCGCATCGTACACCTGCCCAGCCGAGAAACTGTTCTGCCTCGTCAAAATCGCCGAGGTAAAACGCTCGTAATGGCCGATGTCCAAGTCTGTCTCGGCGCCGTCCTCGGTGACAAACACCTCCCCATGCTGGAAGGGGTTCATCGTGCCTGGGTCGACGTTGATGTAGGGGTCGGCCTTCATCAGGGTGACCTTAAGTCCACGGGTCTCTAATAAAGCGCCGCAACTTGCCGCAACAATACCCTTGCCTAGCGAAGACACCACGCCACCCGTAACAAAAATAAACTTGGTCCGATTTCGGCTTTTCATCAACGCCTCAAAACTGGTTTTGTTAAGGATATCAGGTGGTTGCGAGCGTAGTTTTGCTACTGCTGGACGGATCTTGATCCTAGTGCCGGGTGGGCCGTTGGTCAAGAACGAAAGCGCGGTAATCTGGCGATATAACCCCCGGGATACGCTGCTTGATCCGCGCACGTCTTTGCCCCGATTCTACCTTGCCAGCCCATAGTCTGTTAAAATCAATATCAATCCACCAATCACAGGCCTTAGATGAATCATCGCAGCCATTCGAGCTTAGTTTCTCGGCGCCAGCGCAGCTTAGCCTTGGCAGCACTGCCGTTATTCACAGCTTGCCATTTAGTTAAGACACGAATCTCCGATCAACGACCCGCCGTCCAAAATAGCACCTTAGTCAGCAATAGTGTCTTCATCGACAGAGTGGGCAACGGTGACACCGCCAAGGTGCAGTTCAAAACCAACGCAAATGCGGTCTGCCGAATTTCGATTTACTCGCAGGACCCTAACAAAACGCCAAACGAAGCCAACCCAATCGTCACGCCATGCTCCAACCCTGAGCAACCCCGCCAAATATTTCTCGAGAGAATCGCTGGACTCCGTCAAGACACCCTTTACTATCTAAATATTTATACCTGGATTCCGCCACAAACCGAAAAAGAAGCGATACCGGTAAAGGTCCGCGAGACGGCGGACATCCCTAGCATGATAAACGGAGACGCCAACGCGACGTTCCGCGACCTTTTAGTCGCTCGCTTAGATATCCCCCTAATGACCGCCGAGGTGTTTCACCACAAATCATCTGAGCCTATTGCTGCTGCCACGGTAAAGACGCAGCTGATGCAGCCCCTAGGCTGTCATCAAGGTCTTCCAAACCTACCGACCAATTTCCGCTCCGCCGATCCCGACATTGGGGTTCAGAACCTATCAACGCGCGATTTTGCGGCCAGTAATGCCAGACCACATCCCGAGAATCCAGGGCGACTGCAGCTAATTTACCCGACCATGAACAACGGCATGAATCAGTGGACTCTGATTTATCAGTCTGGCGGCAAAGACGTCTCTGTCCCGATCCAACCCGTAAACCAACTAGTAAGTTTTGAGATGGAGTCTACCACCATCACCAGCTTTGAGACTCCGCAACTAATCAGAAACCCCGACACGACTCCACTGGATCCAGCAAAACCGCTGAAGTTTTCCTGGACCGTGGCCAACACTCTACTAGACCCATCCTATCTGATAGTTCAAATTGGAAATCTCCAGAGTCCTAGTGCCGTTTACTGCGTTTTTAACGCAAATAGCGGTAACGGCACCATTGACGCAAATTTCATTCAAGGACTAGAAGACGGTCCTCAGACCCTCCAGGCTCGGCTAATCACCAACCAACTTTGGGTCAAAGACGGCTGGCTTATCACTATCACTGACTGGCGCTCCGGGCGGGTATCTAAATGAAGTTTTTTTGCCGTTTTTTTATTACTACGTTTACACTTTCACTGCTGATTATTGAGCCTAGTGCTAATGCGGCGACGATCAATGCTATTAGCAGCAAAAAGGGCATGGTCTCGCTCAAGACCTCAGCCGACGAGACCTTCAAGGCTAAAGACAAGGTGTGTATTTTCGCAAAAAATCAAGAAAAGCTCGCTTGTGGTGGCGTCTTAAAAGTTAAAGATGAATCCAAACTGATTATGAGGGTCGCTGATCCACAAGAGTTGGCGAAGCTAAAAAAGGGATCTAGCGTTACGCTAAAAGCAGACTCGTCCACTGAGGGCGATGACTCGCCCAGCGACAGTTCCGCCAAGATGACCAACACCAAGTCTAAACGCTCACCATTTCGACTAGCTATTGGCTGGGATTCATCCCTTTTACCCTTCTCGTATAATCAAATTTCCTATTTACCACCGGAAACAACTCCTCCGACCACCTTGTGGCAGTCCACCAAAGCGGTGTCAGCTGGATTGATTCCACCTCCGTACCTAGGGATCACCGCCGACATCGGCATCCCCATTGGCGCGCGAGGCGTTTCGCTAGGGCTTCGTTACCAGGTTTTTCAACCTAGCCTGGTCTCATCTAACTACGACCCGACAACCTTCGAGCCCTATGTCAGCACCGAGGTTAAGGCGAAGGCCATCGGTTTCTGGGCCGATTTTCTCGCCATTCGCAAGCAGCTATCACAAAGGTTCGCACTCAACATTCTAAGCGGCCTAGACTTTGATTCGGTAGCCGTTAGCGTTGCCGCGACCAAGCTTACCGATGGCCCTCCGGCAACGTCTGCGCCCCTTGTCACAGCTGAAGGTAAACTAAGCATTATTTCTCTGCGAGCCGGCGCGCGAGCGGACATCAAATTGTTTTCTGTCGTCGGGGTTTCACTTGGCGCGACCGCATTAATTCCGTTAGTCGCCCAAAACACTCTGACAGCCAATTTCGCCGACGGAGAGGGAAGGGACTTGGAAGATCCCATCATTGATCTCAAAACATCTTTAGGTTTAAAAAAGAAGTCCTTCGGCATCGAAGCCCTGATAACCACATATATCAGCTTCTAAAAACCCATAGACCGAAATACCTACCGGTACATTCGCACGCAGCCTGTGCGACTACTCGGCAACTCAAAAACACTGAAAGCTAGCACTGTCTCAAGCGTCGGCAAGACGTTTATTGCGCGAGTACGCCCGGGCCAATTTTGGCATGTGTGCAGCTCCGAAAATTACGCAGTGACCAGTACAATTCAAACCGATTTCGGTTTAAACTTTAGAACATCGGCATCATTTTTGGGGAATTACCAAGGAGACCGGGCTGGCTTTTCGCCTGAGGCGAGGTCCGCGTTGATTTGCAGTAGGCCCAGATAATGATTCTGGAATTTAAGGATTTGCCAATAAATGCCTGGGTGCGGGCATTGGTGATTTGGTATTTTGCAAAATACGCTAATTATCGAAACTTGGACCATACGGTACAAACTAAGCGGTACAAACGGAATGCCTGACTTCATTCAATTGAGCAAAGAATGCACAAAAAAGCGTAGGAAGGAATTGCCCACACAAATCAGGAACCGCGCAAATGATCCACAGGGTATGGAAAAGCTGTGGATAGAGCTGTGGGTTTGTCCATTAACCTGGCTAAATTGTTAGCAAAAAGATGACCAAGCTGTAGTCCATTCTTATAGAACCCGAGCGCCAGCCAAAGACGATGAGAGGGAAAACCAGGGAAAAAAACCGAGCCAATCCCTGGCATTCGATTCTTAAAACGCCCCCGAACACCCCAAACAGTCCGGTAGCTGTCGAATTTGATGAATCTTTGAGCATCTTGACGTAGGAAGGTGGCCGTTTCAGGGCAGGGGCTGCATTTCAAAAGATCAGATTGACGTCGAGAGCTAGAACCGGCGCGCAGAATACCGTCATGAACGACGTAATTCATTTTTCCGACTTTCAGATTCAACGAATCAACGCCGAAAAGCTGAGCAATCAAAGTTTCACCCTCGACTGGCTCTTGAGATATGCCCGGAATGCCAGAATTAACTAGGACCTGATTGCTAAAAATTCCGGCCGCTAAAACCGCCTCAGAAACTCGAAGACCATGCCCAGCAAGCCTTAGCTCGAGACCACCGTCCACCTGCGGGACCACTGCATCAACTACATCGTCCAAAAAAAGCGTACCTTGCCGCCGAAGCAAGGCCTCTAGCGCCTCCAAACATTGCTCGGGGTCGAACCAAAGATCGCGGTAATAGTGATAGGCCCCAAGCGACTGGGACGTAAATTGCTCGTGCCGAGGAAAGCGGGCCTTTAACCACTGCTGCTCAACGACTTTAGCGTCGCGACAGCCTGTGAATTGCCTGTGGAAAACTCGCTCCCGAACGTAGCGATACTCGTCGACATCAGTAAACGGCTCGAAAGCACCCGTAAAACTTCGCGCTATTGGTCGCTCAGACTCCCGCTCTAGCTTATCTAGCCAGGCCTCCAGGCCTCTGTGAGCGGCAATCTTTAGAGCAAAAAAGGGGTTTTGCGCAGAAATATTCCCCTTTAAGTTAGAGGTGCCCACCGCAGCTCGGCTTGCTGTGCCGTGCAGAGCTTGGGGGCCAATCACAGTCACCTGCCAACCTTGCTCAACAAGGGCCTGCGCCACGCACAGACCAATGATGCCGCGACCGATGACAGCTACCTCGCGCCTATTCATAGCGTGTTCACGATATTAAAAGTCCTGAGAATACAGGGTTCTACGTGTTGCGGGCGAGTTCCGAAAAGACCTCTCGCCGCATTTGAGCAATCCCAGGCTGGTTGCGCCCACTGATTACCCGATTGGTGAGCAACATGGCATACTCCTGGGTCTCAGGCCAGAGCCAAAAACCCACGCCGGTAAAGCCCCAATGCCCGATCGCAGCACCTGCACCGAACGGACTAGAACTTGGGTCGGCGCCCTGTCTCCAGCCCTGCAAACTAGCATTTGGCGGTTCAGATACCGGCAACAACCTCGCGGCGGCGTTCGCGCTCAAGAGCGTTTTCCCTACTTGAGACGCTGCTAGCGCGCCCAAAAATCTAGCGATCGCTGGGCCCGTGCCGAAAACCCCAGCATGACCCGCGACTCCGCCTAGACTCGCACAGTTTTCATCGTGAACTTCACCGCAAAGCGCGCGCTGCCTTATAGAACAAAACCCCGTTGGCACTATTCGCGACGTACTAAATTTATTGCCGGCAAACTCTAGGTCAAGATCTGATAGCGCCAACTCCCGACGCAAAAAATCTGCAAACAATTTATCTAGGTCTTGTTCATAAATTTTCTCTAAAACATAGCCCAGAAGAATAAAGCCAACGTCGCTATAAACATCGCCTTGTTTTTCATTGATTACAGAAGCCGTTCGATTAAGAACATCGAAAATTCGCTGTGAGCGAAAAAACTGGTCGGCAAGTTCTGTAGATTTTTTCTTACCTAAATTGCAAATCCAAAAATTACGCCATGCGGGTAATCCTGATTTGTGTGCGAGTAAATCCGAAATTTTTAGATTATTCAAACGATCATCTAAACCTGACACCCGCCCATCCAACCAATCGCCGACCGTTCCCTCGGCAGGCAAACCACGACGAATAATCGCCGCGAAAACAAGAGCGGTGGTAACCAGGGCTTTGGTCAAACTCGCCAAATCAAACACATCTCTGCCCTCTGGCAGATGAGCGTACTCAACTAATGGAGTCTGATTGCTGATAGATCCGCGCGCACAATAGGCGTGAGTCAAGAGTTTATTTTGCAAATGGTGCTGGAAAATAGACGCTAAACTCATGCCTCTGTTACTCCCGCCGCCGCGCTAATTTCTCGGTAAGTATGCTATTAACTAAAGCTGGATTCATTTTTCCATGACTTAGCTTCATCACTTGTCCTACGAAGAAACCAAATATCTTTTCTTTACCTGACAGAAACTGGCGCAGCTGATCCGGATTTGCCTCAATCACTTGATCTATTAGCGCTGTGATCGAAGACTGATCGGTAACTTGAGTGAGGCCCAATCGCTCCACAATATCTGATGCTGATTCGCCATTTTTTACCATTTCCTCGAAGACATTTTTGGCGATCTTACTAGAAATGACATTATCGCCAAGAAGTTGGAGAAGGCCCGCCAAATGAGCCGCATCTATATTTGGCTTTGTAAGGTCCCAGTTTAGTTCGGTCGCTACTGGCAAGAATTCGCCGATTACCCAATTGGCTACAATTTTTGCCGCCACTTTGCCGTCGACCTTGGAATTTACAGATTCAAAGTATGCTGCCAAATCCCTGTCAGAGGTCAGCAATGTCGCTGAAGAGTCGGGGAGTGAATAAGTCTCGATAAAGCGCGCCGCCATTGCCTGCGGCAATTCGGGCAAATCCTTGCTGATTTTCTCAATACGATCTGCCGAAAGACATAACGGAGGTAGATCTGGGTCTGGCATATAACGATAATCGTGGCTTTCTTCCTTAGCGCGCATAGGCGCCGTACGCCCTGAGTCTGCATCGAAGAGAAGAGTGTGCTGCACTATTTTCCCACCTTTCTCGAGAATATCTCCCTGCCTCTGAATTTCGTAGTTGATCGCTCGCTCAACGTTTCTAAATGAATTTAAGTTTTTAATTTCGCAACGGGTACCAAGCTTACTTGTTCCCTTTAAACGCAAAGAAACATTCGCATCACAACGAAATGAACCCTCTTCAAGATTACCATCGCTGATACCGAGGTGGCGCACGAGAGATCTCAAGCTACGTAGATAATCTGCGGCTGCTACTGCTGAGCCGATCTCTGGCTGACTAACAATTTCTACAAGTGGCATGCCTGCGCGATTATAGTCGCAGTAACTCGCATCAGGCCCATGCAGATTTTTCCCCGCGTCCTCTTCTAAATGAATACGGGTCAATCGCACTCGCGTATTTTGATCGACCGTTATCTCACCGCCTTCACAATACGGTTGATCGTACTGAGTGATCTGATATCCCTTAGGTAAATCTGGATAAAAATACTGCTTTCTCGAGAAAATACTGCGCGTATTTAATTTAGCTCCGACGGCTAAAGCCAACCGTACGGCGTAATCGACAGCAAGAGTATTGATGACCGGAAGTGTGCCAGGCATGCCCAGACACACCGGACATACCTGGTGATTAGCCGCAACGCCAAATGTAGTGGCGCACGAGCAAAATAGCTTAGACCTAGTGGCCAACTGGCAGTGCACTTCAAGGCCAATGATCGGTTCAAATTGCACTGGATCTCCTCTCAAAACTGCGGAATGCGGCTGCCGATATGCTTTGCTGTCTGCTCATAAGCTAGAGCGCCCTTGAGCAGAGCCTCTTCACTGAGCGGTGGCCCAATCAACTGCATGCCGATCGGTAAGCCCTTTTCATCCCAACCGCATGGCACTGATAATGCCGGTAAACCAGCAAGATTTACTGCCAGTGTACAAATGTCGCTTAAATACATAGCCAAG
>Ga0315294_10001575_pt1 | contig 24949 bp, 42 predicted proteins | sample YL17G13_40_MG_FD_203626 | JGI IMG/M metagenome (GOLD analysis project Ga0315294, IMG submission 203626) | Sediment microbial communities from Yellowstone Lake, YNP, Wyoming, USA - YL17G13_40 | ecosystem: Environmental > Aquatic > Freshwater > Lake > Sediment | place: USA: Wyoming | collected...
GATTTAATGGTTGGGTTTCTTCTGACGAAGGGGAAGCGGGTATCAACTGGGACGAAACCTCCGCACATAACGCGAAGTGCGCGAAGCAATACGAAAGAAAGGTGAAGTCTTAATATGGTGGATATGCGTAGGAGGATAAACGTGGGAAAGCCAAGGACCGCAAAACAGATACGCGCCGAGATCGAGACGCTTCAAGAGATGAAGCCAAAAGTTCGCCGTTACTCCGGTTTTGGCGAAGACAACCACGCGATACTGGACGCGCAAGTCCGGGTTCTTGAGGAAAAGATGACGGATGACCAGATTTGGGATGCGTGGCCCAGCGAGGAGCATGATGTGGAGATGGGACTGAGCGCCCGGGATGCAATGCGTTGGGCCTCTGGGAAAGAAAAGAAGGCCCCTCACGTCGAATGGGAACCGCTCGCCAGGTCGTAATATGAGGGATTGATGCCATGCCCCAAGACCAGTACGCGGCAGAGAATGAGTTTTGGGACCGAATGGGCATTGATGTCCTATATGCCGAGGCGGTCAAGAAGGCGAAGGAGTTGTCGCTTCCTGCGCCAGACAAACCAACCGAGTCGTGTTCTTGTTGCGGTCGCCAGAGGTACGGATGGTGCGGATGTCGCCATTCAGGCGTGAGGCAAAAGTGAGGGATTGAGGCCATGCCTGACCCTTACTGGGAAAATATAGGCAAGGAAGTAGAGAAGAATCGGGCTGCGAGGGATGCGGCCAGAATAGGCAAGCTCCCAAGCCCAGCTGGAAGGACTGGAGAGCGGATGCTTCGGTGTGCCGACTGCGGGCATAAACAGTACGAACATTGGACGGCGCGGGTACGGAGGTTCCGCTTGCATTGTCCGTCCTGTGGTTCGATCCGTTATGAGCCCTATACCAAGGAGGCGAAAGACGACATCGCGGATATGAACGATGTTAGAAAATCCTACGGCGACAAGCCGGGAACCGGATATGGCAAGTTTATGATCGGTCACTAATCAGGCGTGAGGGAGATATGACAAACGCGGAGCTGTCCCGGTGGATAGATACCCTGTACGTTCTGGTTATGGGGCCAGAAAGCCTTGGGATTCCACAAGACGAGTGGGAGTTCTATGACACTTGGGAAATTACCCTGCACCAAGAACTTCAGGGTCGCCATTCAGGCGTAGGGTCGAAGTGAGGGATTTATGTCAAAGCTACCATCCGTTGGAGCTATGGTAAAAGTAGTAAACGTCTACTGCGGAGATGACCCATACCCGGGAGAGGACAAGCCCAGAGTGTCGAAAAACAAATATAAAGTACTCGACACAAAGCGGGATTCGACCTTCGGTTTTATGGTGCAGGTTCGGCCCGGACGCGGTTTGAATTCGGAGTGGCTTACGTGGGATAAAGATAGAGGCATGGCGGAAAACAAATACGGCGGCGGTGGAGGTTAATTCGCGATTCAGGCGTAGGGTCGAAGTGAGGGAAATATGATCGAATCGAGGTTGGTTGAGGAGGCTATCCGCCGAGCGGGGACGGATACAATCTGTCCGGTCCCGTCCGCAGAGGAAGCCTACTTGCGCCAGTGTTGCAGCCAAGTGTGGTGGATGATTCGTGACCAACTGCAGGAGGTCGGGGAAACAAAGGCGGCAGGCTTGGTTCAGAAGTGGTGCGAGCCCGATTGGGTGCGCGAATCAGGCGCGAGGTGAGCGGAAGCCTATGTTGGATAGGAATGCACGTTATTGCCCGATGTGCAAGGGCACCCTGGAGGTGCGGGTTAGATTCGTTTCTGCTACACCCACAAGAGACAGGAGTGATCGTTATTTGTGGTGTACCGAATGCCGATCCGCTCTTCGGGTACAAAAGATATCCCTGCGAGTTCCTTGGATTAGAAGATGCCGCTCCTATGGATCGGGCGTGAGGTGAAGCGTGGAGTACGAAAACGCAAGGGAAGTAAACAAGTACATCGGAGAATTAGAGAAGAGGTTGGATGCCGCCCTTCTTCAGCGGGACGAGAGACAGAAGACTCTACTCACCATTCTTGCTAGGTCAAAGGACTTGGAGGTCGAACGGGACGACCTAAAACTTCAGATAAGCGAAGCCACGATCAAAGAACGTGATCGGATTTTAGAGATACTGGAAGGGTGCCACGAAAACTGTACGGGAGCCTGCGGTGCTTGCTTGGCCGAACAGAGGATTCGTGTCCCCTTAAAGCCGAAATGAGATGATGGGTATTTTATATATTAGGCGCGGACCTTTGCTGTGGCGCTTTTTCGGGCCAACCTTTTCCGCTCACGGAACCCATCCGCTTATGATTTACGTAAACGCAGAGCCATGGTAGGGGGATAAAGTGACGAATGTACAAGCTTCGCTGATTATGACATACGCAAAACCGTTGGGATTCCCGGTCGGGAGGAAGATTCGGCGGGCCTATGCCATCGTGGACCGCGACAGCGGCCTCTTGTTCGGCAGGAAGGACGGGGAATTCTACGGAGCTATCTGGATTTACCCGTCCAAGAAGACCGCGTTGCGGCATTGTGGCCCGGCGGGTGAGGTGATCCCGCTGGAATTGCGCTTTTCTGTCGGGAGGGACAAGCCATGAGCAAGAATCCGGCCAAAAGGCCCGACGACGACTGGGACTGGAAGGGTGAGTGCCTGCACATGGTCAAGGAGTCCATCGAGAAGCGCGGCGTCAACATGGACGGATGCCCTCCGATGTTCTACCCGGAGGCCATCCATAACCTGTTCGCGTGGGGAATCAAGGGGGCCCTGGCCTGCCGCGAGGCTCACGGGAACCGGGACCAGAAGCATCTGATCGAGTGTGTCCTGGCGTGGATGAAGAAGCATCAGGAAGAGAAGGGTTGTGGACAAGGAGGAAAGATGCCCAATGTCATCGAGGGGTTCAAGGTGTCGGTGTCGTCGGAGGAGCTGGGAGGGCTGCTCCTGGCCAGGGTGAAGTACCACAATGAACGGGTGGTTTTCTTCAGGTCGGAAGCCGTGAAGTACCGGAAGGAACAGGACGCGGTCGCGGACAATCCATACTCGAATTCGACCGTCAAGGGCATCAAGGGAAGGATCGAGGAGAGCCTCCGGCATCACGAAGACAGGGCCAAGAGGTTCAAGTTCATCGCGAACCACCTGATGAAGGGCGAATACGTCCTCTCGGGACACGACCTTACGGAGCTTGAGCTGGTGGCCAGGGACTAGGAGGTTGACATGAACACCCCGTCGTGGTTTTCCAAGTGCAGGGAGTGGCGCACGGAGTTCGAGACCCTCCTGGCACCGCCTTTCAGGGAGGTCGCCGCGGCCGTCGCCATCTTTCACACGATTACGGAGGAAGGGACGGATGCCGGGAAGTACTCCATGGGGGAGGATCGCTTCCACCGGATATCCCTGTCGTGCGCCCTTTCGGAAGCGGAGGCGAGGACCACCTACGGGCACGAGTTTGCCCATTTCCTGGCTGCCATGTTCTTCGGGGATGTCGACCACGGGTTCATCTGGCAGGGTTACATGAAGCTCTTCGGGCTTCCCGCGGAGGAGTTTCACGCCATCCCGCTCCAGGCCCGGCGCGTGATCGGGGAGGTCATGGAGAAGATCGACGAGGCGACGGGAGGCGGGAAGTGAATCCCAGGAGCAAGAAGCAGGTCGCGGCCGGGGATGCTGTCCTTGCGATGATGAGACAGGACCTCGAGAAGGAGGTCGGCGAGATTCTGACCGGCCTGCACGTCCGGATGGCGACCTGCCGGAACCTTCTTGTCAGGTGGGTCGACTACAACGAGCTTTCCACGGTGGAGTACGGCCGAAAGTATCCGGACGCGGACCTTGAGAACGAGGGGGAGAAGCTGATCGAGAAGTCCAAAGAGAACAACCTGGCTACGCTGGGTCGAGGAGACCTGTACGCGAATTACGCCATGGCCCTGGAAGCGTTCTTCTCGTTCGTCCGCGGCAGGGTCATGCACTTCTCCAGGAACGGGAAAACGGTCGCCGAGATCAGGATGGACGAGGACCAAGTCGCTTTCCTGGAAAGATGGATCGAAGCGGTGGATGAAGCGAGGAAGAAACTGCCATGACCGACAAGCGCATCCGCGCCCTGATCGTGGGGGGAGATCGTCGCAACCTGACGGACCACGTCCTGGAATGGGTCGACGCGACCCATGTCGAGCAGCACGACAAGCGTATCCCGGCGGGTTCCGCCCATGATGCCCAGGTCGTGGTCGTCATCACCAGATGGGTCTCGCGCTCCCTGTGGGATGCCGCGAAGAAATTCGCGAAGCAGAAGGACCTGAGAGTCCTGCAAGCCCAGACGGGGAACTACATCGTCCATGAACTGGTGAAGTCCGGACTTCTGCCCAAGGAGGCCGAGGAGCGCAAGAAGAAGGCCGAGAAACCGGTCCCTGCAGTCTCGGCACCCGTGCCGGAGGCCCGAATAGTCAAAGTCTCGACGGGCCTGTCGCCTGAGGAGATCTGGGAGAAGTACGGAGACAAGGCCATCGAGGTCCTGAAAGCCACGGTCAAGCCCGGAGAGAAGGTCCACGAGGACGATGTCTTCGCCCTGTTCGCGACGGAAGGCGGGGTCGGGCTTCCCAAGGAGGATGCCCGACACCTGCTGCCAGAGCTTTCGATTCGCGGGGTTCTCGTCAATACCAAAGGCCAGACGTGGATGTTCCCCCGCCTGGACGTGGACTACGATGAAAGCGGCGAAAGGGCCGATGGGACGCTTGAAGACGCCGGGAAGGATGCGGAGGTCCAGCCCGTCCTTTCCGACGCGCCTACGGTCAAGCCCGTGCGTCCCGGGGTCTATCGGGGCGGAAAGGTGCACGGCTTCCCGAAGGAACACTGGATAGGGCTCTTGCGGGGGCTTCCCGGGGGGCTTTACCCGTGTGGGAAGACTCTGTGGGAGAGAGCCCTCGAATTCGAGGAGTTCTCGCACCAGAATGGAACGCCTTTGGCCTGGAGCTACTACTGGCAGATTCTGCCAACGGCCATCAAGAAGAAGATAATCGAGAAGAAAGGGAAGAGGAGGCTTTTCCTTCATCACGACCCGTCCGTGGTCCTGACGAAACGAGGCACGAAGCCGGAGGCCGAGGGAAGGGGTCCGACGGATATAGAGAAGAAGTCGGCAGGGTCCCCGGAAGGGGATTCCGCAATGAAGCCGCCTTCCCCGGCTCCGGTCAAGGAGGAGTCCAACCCGGTCGAGGCTGTCCGGAAGCACTTCGGAGGGATGATCCCGGTCCTGGACCGCTATACGACCCCCATCGGGTTCCTCAAGCGGGTCCTTCCGGCCAAGAACTGGGACGAGTTGGCCGCCAGGACCGTGGCGAAGATTGCCGGGGTAAAGGACTGGAGCACGGCCCTCTACCTGAAGGCGGCATTCGATGTTGCGGAGTGGAGCCGTCTGGCCTACGAGACCCTGAAAGGTCTTCCTGTCGAGGTCCTGGCGCCCCACCTGAAGGACGTCTCTCAGGACTTCGACCTGACGTGCGTGGACTGCGGGGCCAAATTCATCTTTACGGTCAGCGAACAGGTCTACTTTCAGAAGATGGTGGACGAGGGGAAGTTCGAGGAGTACGTGATCCCGCGCAGGTGCAGGGATTGCCGTGGGAAACTGCGGCCGAAGGGAGCTGGACTGTAATTTACGCCATCGTCATGAACTGCCGGGGCTAAAGCCCCGCAGCTTGTTTCTGAGGCGCACAATGCGGACTCGAAACCATAGGCTCCATGACGCGAGCCCTTTCCGGGCAGGCATGCCTCCCGGAAATCGCTTTCGCGGCGGAAAGGTCGGCGGCCAAGCGATAGCCGCAGACAGCGCACTTGAAATGCGCCCCGCTCCGAGAAGTTTTGTCCACGATGCCACATCTCGGGCATGTCCGGCTGGTGTCTTTGGCGGGAACAGAAATGATCGTGACACCGGCACGTTCGGCCTTGTACCGGATCATTGTTTCCAGTTCAGCAAAGGCCCACGCATTGATCTTCCGGTTCCAGACGCGGCTGAACCGCTTGAGACGGGTCCGTATGTCTTTCAAGTCCTCCAGCTTGATGACAGCCTTCTTCCGAACGGCCTCCTCAACGATGGACTTCGAAATGCGATGGTTCTCGTTCCGCATCCAGCGGCGCTCCTTTCCCGACAGCCGTTTCAACACCCGTTTGGCGGATGTTGTGCCTATGGATTGGAGCTTCGCCCTGCGGGACGCGAACCGCTCGCGGATGTGCATGGCCTTCCGGCCAGAATGGAATTTCCCCGTAGAAGTAACGGCGAGATTATAGATGCCCCTGTCAACTCCAATGGCACTGATAGCCTCGATCTTCGTGCCGGGCTCCTCAGAAATGACGATGTGGATGTACCAGTCCCGGTTCTTGAGAACCAGCTTGGCGGCGGTTGGCTTCTTTCCCCGAAGAGCATCCCGCTGGTATTGGCCAAGGATAAGCGGGACACGAACGCGGCCTTCGACGGTGGTCAAGGAGACTTGTTCCTCGCGCTCGCGGAAATCGAAAATCCGCTGGTCGTAGTCGATGCTGGTCGGCTTGAACGCCTTGACGACCCGGTTCTTTTGACGAGCCGCCTTCATCGCCCATGCCGCACGAGCGATGGCGCGGACGGCAAGATTCGCAGAAAGACCGCACTGTGTCCTGATGTCTTTGTAGCAGAGGTGCTGGATACGAACCTTGTTGGAGGTCTTCGCCTCTGTGCCGCATCGAAGTGCGATCATGGAAGCGTCCGCGAAGGCGGCAACCGTCTTCTGGAAGGCTGCTTCAACGGCTGGGGTCTGGTTCAGCTTGCAGACGATTGTACGTTCCATCTGTCGAGGACAATATCACATGCGGCATAGGCTTGTCAACACGAAAAAGGAGGCGGCGCTTCCTCCGCTCGGGCTAAAGCCCGGCGGCTTCCGCGCCGTCCGTTTGTGAGCGTAGCCATGTGTTCGTGGTGCCAGCGCAAGGGTGAATGCGGCCTTCGCGTGATCGTGACCGTGAGACGGCATCAGTGGAAGGAGCGGAGGAAGATTGCGTTCTGCTCCGCGGACCATGCCTCGCTCTGGAGAAAGTCGGCCGGGAAACGCCTGGTAGGATGGAGCCAATCAACATGAAGAAATACTCGCAGGAAGCGGCCAGCAGGGAGGGGATCGACAAGAAGATGAGCAGGGAGATGTTCTCCGCGATCAGAGACAGGATTCGCTCGATGCCCGGATTGATTACCAGGGAGATTGTCTTGAAGATCAAAGGAGACTTCAAGAACGTCTCCTCGGCTACCCTGGCCCACTACGTCATCGCCAGCAGGGTTCACGACGACGTGTTCAAGCTTTACATGCAGGGAAAACTGTCCGTCGGGGTCCTGGAGGCGTTAAGCGTTCTTGATCCGGACACCGGGAAGTTCCTGGCCCTCGAGATCATAGAAAAGGGGTACCTTCCGCTTCACGTCCAGAAGGCGAAGTCCCTGGTCAAGCAGGGAGTCGCCAAGAGCTGGGACGAGGCCCTGAAACGCGCCAGGGGGGACATCGAGGTTACGCCAACGGTCCCAAGGTCTCCCGGAAGGAGGTCTGAAGGCCCGTGCGAGCCGCGGACCTTCGGGGAGCTTCTCAAGGACATCCTTACGTCGGGGACCGAGTGGAGGCTGAAGGTCAAGGCGGTCATCGCGATGATTCCGATGGTGGAGAAGGAGGCGGAAGCCTCGTTCATGACGTTCACCAAGCTCTGCATGCTTCGGGATTCGCTGGGGGAGCAGTACGAGTTCGTGGATAAGACGGTTGGGGCTGTTCTCGACCGTATGGTTTCGCGAAAGGCTTCCAGATCGGGAGCCGATTTTAGGGAGATCGACTATGGTCAAGCCTCAGGAAGAGGCACCCCCCGCATCGGGCCTCCACCATGGGAGGTTCATGGTCCTGGACAAGATGTTCCGGATGCCTCCGGCCAAGGCCAAGGCTAAGGACGGGTCCGGGAAGGTCATCGTCGCCGAGCACAGGGTCGGCAGGGCGCTCCACTTCTTCACCCAGGAGGAGCTGCTCCGGCGAACGGGCCTGGAGAAGGAATGGTCCGACTCCTACCGTCGCCTCGACCGGAAGATCACCAACAAGCGTGAGTTGGAAGAGGTGACCAATTCGATGTACACCACCACGAAGAACGTCCTCCGGCGGATGGTCCACTCGGTGAGGAAGTACTGGAACCGGGTGTACGAGCCGCAGAGCGCCATCGTGAGGGCCACGTTCGTCCCGGTGGACGACAAGGGTGGCCTGGGGTTCTACATCCAGGCCCTGGTCGACAGGGAAACGAAGTCCCTCCTCGTGGGAGACCAGGAGGACCTCGGACTCTGGAACGAGGTCACCGCGATCCGCGAGAAGTCCCACGTCGAGATGTGGGAGGACGCGATGTCGTCCGCCAAGCAGCTGCTCAAGCTGCCCGGCTTGAACAAGGACCTCCATACCCGCATGAGGCTGGTCCTCTCGGGCGAGGTCCCCTCGAGCGTGTCCGGGCTGCTGCCCGCCCCCGACGAGGAGTAGGACTAGCGGCGACCGGGATGGGAGGGGAGGCCCCGCCTCCCCTCCCTCTTGGGAGGAATTGAACGATGTGGCTTTTTTCTCCTTCACGGGTATCATGTTCCAAGAAGGAGAAGCCCATGGAATACCTCATGGTGGCCGGTGGAGTTGCCCTGCTCCTGGCCCTGGCTGCCCAGGCGAGGACGGCCCAGGTCGTGACCGAGGCGGAGGTCGCGGCGGCCATGAAGAAACTCGAGACCAAGCCCGACGATCCGCAGGCCAACCTGACGGTCGGGCGCTACCTGGCCTTCGTGGCGGGGAACTGGGAGAAGGCGGGTCCGTACATCGCCAAGGGGAGCGACAAGATTCTGATTGAGCTCATGGAGGCCGAGGCCAGCGCTGGCGCGAATGCGTACGGGCTGGTGGAAGTCGGGGACAAGTGGTTGAAGGCGGGGGACAATGCTGGCAAGTTCAAGCCGTACTACCGGGATCGGGCCATCTACTGGTACGGAAGAGGGTGGGAGGGCGGACTGGACGAGCCCTGGAAAGTTCAGCTCAGGGGAAGATTGGCGGTTCTTCAGATCGTGGCCGGGGCGTCCCGCGAGTCGTCGTCGGGCAAGATGCCGGGATGGGTGTCGTCGGAGGGTGCAGTGGAAGTCGGGCTTAAATACGCCAGAAGCGGGCGAAGGTCCGTACTGCTCCGGTTCGGGACGAAGGCCGGTTTGGCCGTCCTCAAGAGCGATTCGTTCCTGGCCGCCCCCGGCAAGGAATTCGTGCTAACGTTCTGGTCTTTGACCGAAGACACGGACAGCCCAGGCGACACGATGGGAGTCCATATCGGCGGGAGGGACGGGAAGCTCCTCCAGGAGCTTCACGTGCCGATCTTCCCGGACCAGCCGTTCTGGAAGAAGCACACGCTGAAGGAGACGTTCAGGGACGGAGCCTACAACATGTCTCTCTGCACGTGGAACAAATCCACGACCGGGAAGGTCTGGTTGGACGACGTCTCTCTCAAGGTGGACGGCAAGGAAGTCATCAAGAACGGGTCGTTCGAGCAGTAGCCTCCGGCCCGCCGGAAAGTCTTCATGCAGACATTTCTTCCCTATCCCGATTTCGAGAAGTCGGCAAAGGTTCTCGACGCCCGTCGCCTGGGCAAGCAGCGCCTCGAGGCGTACCAGATCATCATGACGCTCCTGGACGTTCCCGTGGAGACGCCAGAGGGGACGCGACCCAGGACCGGGTGGAAGAACCATCCGGCCGTCAGGATGTGGCGCGGGCACGAGGGGGCCCTGTCGGATTACCTTCGCGCCGTGTGTCGCGAGTGGAGGGCTAGAGGGTATCGGGACGACATCGAGCGGGGACTGGACGATTTCGTGTTCACGCCGGAAAGCTTCGCCCTTCCCGAATGGTTCGGGAGGGAAGATTTCCATGCGTCCCACCGGAGCAACCTGCTCCGGAAGGACCCCGTGTTTTACGAGGCGTGGGGATGGACCGAACCGGAGAACATTCCGTACGTGTGGCCAAGGTGAGAATCGTTTTTTTAGGAGGGCGCTAAATGCGTCTCAGCGAGCAACTTCAGAAGTACGTCGGTCAGCCGGTGGCGATTCTGTAGATTGCGTGCAGCGCCGGAGGGCAACCTCCGGTGGAAAACCGGGTGGATTCGGTGGAACCCGAAACGTGAAGTCGTGGGTAACGCCGAGCCGAGCCGTCCGTAGGACGGAAGGTGTAGAGACTATCCCCTTGTGGGAGTAGGCCGAAGAGGCCGAAGCACCCGGCATCCCTTTGGGATGATGACATAGTCCGACACCGGCCGAAAGGCCGGAAACAGCAGAGGCGCTCGCTACTGGTACAGGGGGATTCTGAACGAGGTGGGCGAGGACCACGTGGTCCTGATCAATCCCCGGGCGGTCGAGGTCACCGGGTCGGCCCAGCAGAACAGGCCGGAACGGGAGGACATCATCCCGTCCGACCTGATGGTCCGGACCGACTTCATGGAGATCGTCTGTCAACCGAATTGGGTTTATCACGAGATGGACAAGAAGGCCGTGGAGAAGTCCAAGGAGGAGAAGGCCAAGACGGTCGAGCTGCTGAAGGCCGGGAAGAAGCCCGGCAAGGCTCCCGCCGAGAGGGCGGAGAGGTAGCCTCAAGTCCGAAATCCACGGGCACGGGTATTTTCTCGTGCCCGTCATTCCGGGCTTGACAAGCGCGTCTTCTGGTGTACACTATAGCTCATGAAGGTTGCTTTGCCGAAGTTCAGGTGCGGGAGATGCAAGCACGAATGGCACCCAAGGAAGCCGGAGAAGCCGCTCCGATGCGGGAAGTGCAAGAGCCCGTATTGGGAGAGGAAAAAGTAAGCTACCCGGAAAGGAAAAGACTCGCTTCGGTGGCGTTTGCTGCCATACGGAAGGCGATTCGGGCTGGAAGCCTCAAGAAACTTGACGGAAGCGTTAACTGTGTTGATTGCGGTAGACCGGCAGAGTTGTACGACCATCGGGATTATAGGGACTACTTGAAGGTTCAGCCGGTATGCCGAAGGTGCAACGTGAAGAGAGGCTCGGCCCTTCCACCCGCGGAAAAACCTCGCGTCTTTTGCTCGTCATATGGAAGAAGTGCCAAGGAGAGATTCTTTGAAAAGGTAGACAAGAACGGTCCTTATAACGAGATCCTGAAGTCAAGATGCTGGATCTGGATGGGAGCAATTGCGACCTGGGGCTATGGCCAGTTTCATGTATATGGAAGTGGTAAGGCTAGAGTAAGGACTTCTGCTCACAGGTATTCGTTTGAGATACACAAGGAGAAGATTCGGAAAGGGTTTACTCCTGACCATCTATGCAAGAACACTACGTGCGTGAATCCCGATCACATGGAGGTGGTTCTGGAAAGGGAGAATATATACCGAAGCAATTGCCTGGGAGCCATAAACAGGCGTAAGGTTTTTTGTAAAAACGGCCATTTCTTTGACAAAGACAACACCTTGGTACAGTTTGACGCTGGTCACCCTCGCGGTCACCGAAGGTGTCGTATGTGCGAAGCTGAAAGGTATAAAAGAAACCGTTTAGCCTGAAACCTTTGCGTTCAGAACAGACAGAGGGTATGATGTTTTTTGAGGAGGTGAGATGATGGAGAAGATGTACAGGCAGGGTGATGTCCTCTTGGTCCGGTGCGAGTCGCTTCCCGTCAAGGTAAAGCGACTCGATACCAACGTGGTCGCGCACGGCGAACAAACGGGACATATGCATCGGATCGAGGTCGACGCCGGGGACTGCGTGTTGGTGGAAGCGGAAAACGGCGACATGTACGTCTCGGTGAAGGGCAAGGCCACGCTCAAGCACGATGAGCACGGCCCCCTGGCCCTGGAGACGGGCCACTACAAGGTGGTCCGGCAGCGTGAGTACAGCCCCGAGGCCATCAAGAAGGTGGCCGACTAGCCGTCTTCTTCACTGAAGCCGAGAAGGGCGGGACTCGAAAGGGTCCCGCCCTTTTTTTGTGGATGGTGAACCCGCGAACCGTCATGATATTTTCCGAGTCCATGTCTTGGACGAGAATGGTTTGGGTGTCGGAATATCTCGGGAGTCATCAGTTCCACCTTTTGAGAGAGGAAATGTCGGCTTCGTGGAGAACAAACTGGTACGTGTCGGGATCGTGGGGCACGAATAGAGAATGAACCGCAATAAGGCCGCCTTCGCGCCGCTCATGTTGAAGTACGACCGGGCAGTTGCACTCTACGACAAGGGCTCGCGATGCCTTCACGGCGCCCCCGGGTGCTGTCCGTGCAAGCACGAGGGCTCGAGTTTCGTCACGGTGGACGGGAGCCCGGCCGCGTGTTCGTGCGGGAAGTGCCCGCGCTATCGGTGTCTCGAATGCGTGAAGGTCAAGACGGACTTCTGCATCGTCATGACGCAGATTGCGATTGAGGAGGGGCCATGACCTCCGGCATTATGGCGTCCTTCTTTGTCGACTCGTGGTCGGGATCGTGGTCGTGGTCGGGATCGTGGTCGGGGTCGTGGTCGCGGTCGCGGTCGCGGTCGTGGTCGGGGGCGAGGTCGTGGGCGAGGTCGTGGGCGGGGGCGTGGTCGTGGTCGTGGTCGGGGGCGTGGTCGGAAGGGGAGGCCTATTTTGAATGAGCGAGAGTTGGGCAAGAAGTTCCTGTCGAAGTTCGAGCTGGAGCATCCCGGGTGTTTTTGCTATCGGATTCCGGATTCCCCTGTATGCCGCAAACCCTTCGACTGCTTCGTGCTCGTGGACGGCCTATTCACCGCAATCGAGTTCAAGATGGTCGGGAATTCGCTTCAACCCCATCAGAGAAAAGCGCTGCTTGACGTGAAGCAGGCCGGGGGAATCGCGAAGGCGATCTGGTTCGGGAAGGACGGGAAGGTCGCGAGGGAGGAGGAACCGTGATCTCCGGTATTGCGGCATCTTTGTCAGCCGAATCGTGGTCGGGGTCGTGGTCGCGGTCGTGGTCGGGGGCGTGGTCGCGGTCGCGGTCGTGGTCGTGGTCGGGGTCGTGGTCGGGGGCGTGGTCGTGGTCGTGGTCGTGATTGAGGAGGAACCGTGATCTCCGGTATTGCGGCATCTCTGTTAGCTGAATCGCAGTCGCAGTCGTGGTCGGGATCGGAGGCGTGGGCGGGGGCGTGGTCGTGATTGAGGAGGAACCGTGATCTCCGGTATTGCGGCATCTTTGTCAGCTGAATCGTGGTCGGGGTCGTGGTCGCGGTCGTGGTCGCGGGCATGGTCGCGGTCGCAGTCGTGGTCGCGGGCGTGGTCGCGGTCGTCGGTCTGGGATTGAGGAGGCGATGTGAACCCTGCGGCTTTTACTTCGGGCGTGGGAAGTGTTTCGTGGGGCGAGTGGAGTGGGGGCGGTCCGGATGCGGACGTCTCCGGATCGTGGAAGAATGGGTGGGGATGGTCGGGGTCGTGGAGTTCGACGTGTTCGCTTTCCCGGTGGGTTGACTGGCTCGAACAGACTTGACTTTTTCGTAAAGCGTGATAGTCTCCTACCTGTCGGGGTGGGGGGTCGACGACGGCCCCCCTTCCCCGAACCTGCTGGGGGGTGGCGGAGGTAGCTGGCAACGTGAAGGGACTCACGACCAGTCGCGCCGCCACCCCCCCAAACGGGCTTGTCAAGGCCCCGCGCACAAACGCGGGGCCATTTTTTTTATCCGGATCACACCGTATAATCTTTGGAGGTGAGGATGAAGGAGGCTGTGATGGTCAAGACTATGACTTGCCCGTGGAAGCTCGAGTCCGCGGAGGAAAGGGCGAAGTGCGATACCTTCCGGATTCCCTCCCGGGAGATTCGCGAACGGATCGTTCCCGGGTGCTTCGCGAAGCTGATCTTCACGATGGCCGATCCGCCCGCGGGCGAGCGGATGTGGGTCGAAGTGAAGAAGGTCGAGGGGAAGTCTTACTACGGGTTCCTGCGGAATTCCCCCGTCAGCGCGATCAAGGAATTCCTGTCGTACGGCGAGCCGGTGGAGTTCGGGCCGGAACACGTCTGCGCGGTCACGTTCCCGAAAGCGAAAAGTGAGTAGCATCCCGGCTTTCCTGGCCAGGGTGAACGATTTTTACCGGTGGAGGATGGACCGTTCGTCGCGGTCGTTTCAGGACGATTCGCTCTTGAGCGTGACCATGCCGTGCGAAATCCGCCTGGACGAGATGGGGGTCATGGACGAGATCGTGGCGCGTCCGCTTTTCGTCCACATCGAGAGAATGGCAGGGGGACACTTTTGGATGTCCCTCTGGTTCAGATCCGGAGGAGTCCATGTCAACTTTGTCGCGAAAAAAAGCCAGATCGGGGTGTCGTGCGAAGAAGACCTCCCGAGACCCGGTATCCATTGCGCGTCCCTCTCCGATCCCCGCCGGACCCGTTGGCAGGGCGGTCCTTGACCGAGTCGCATCCCGGGCAGCGGAATGGGCCAGGACAAACGGGATGAAGGGTCGCATCGACCAGGAAACGCCCAGGGAGGAGAACTTCGGGATCATCGTGGTCCTGAAGGACGGGTTCGGGAATCACGCGAGGGCGTTCTTCACTATAGATGGAAGGGAGTCGCTGTGGGAGATGAGCCAAAGATAAAAAACGACGGCCCCGCCGAGGTGGAGATGTGCCCCCTGCCCTACGGTGTCGCGGTCCTGGCCAAAAACGGGAAGTGGTACGTCAAGGCGGCATTCTACACTAAGGAGTACGCCGAGGCGTACGTCCTCGGGATGCAGAGCGTGGGCATCAGGGCCAAAATCGTGTGGGACGATCCGGAGAAGGACATCAGGGACGAGAAAAAAAGCCCGTAGAAGCGGGACAAGGAATCGGACCTTGCTGCCCAGGCTTATGAGACCCGGTAGAGCGCCAGCTCCATTCCCGCATCGACGGGCTTTACAAGGGAGAGGATAGCATGGATCAGCCGGAGATCAAGTCGGAAATCATCCACGGGAACTGCCTGGAGGTCATGAAGTCGATGCCCTCCGAATCTGTGGACCTCCTGTTCGCAGATCCCCCCTACTCGATCTCGTATTTGTCGTGCCATCACAAGTACGGCAACCCGTTCGGGGAGATCAAAGGGGACGACAAGATCTCCGAGGAGTGGCTCGACGAGGCGGCCCGGCTCCTGAAAAAGGACCGGTTCGCGTACATCTTCACCCGGTGGGACGTGTACCCGGCGTGGGTCGAAGCCGTGGGGAAGCGCCTCAAGATCAAGAACATGATCGTGTGGGTAAAGAACAACCACACGGCCGGGGACCTCGAGGGCAACCTCGCGTTCAAGCACGAGCTGATCATCTTCGCGGCCAAGGGGGACCCGAAGCTGTACGGCAAGCGAGACGTGAACGTGTGGGAGACGCCCCGCGTGGGGACGTTCTCGATGTCCCACCCCACAGAAAAGCCGGTCGCCCTGGCCCAGCGGGCCGTCGCGATCTCGACCGAGCCGGGGTGGACCGTGCTTGACCCCTTCTGCGGGACCGGATCGACCTGCGTGGCCGCGGCTGACCTGGACCGCAGGGCCATCGGCATCGAGATCGAAGAGAAGTACGTGAAGGTCGCCAGGGAGCGGCTCACGATGGCCTCGGCCCAGATGAAGCTGTTTTAGTTCTTGTGGGTATCTCCCGGTTGGGTGGAAAGCGTAGAGTCCCCCGGAATCATCACGGGGCTTGACGGAGCGAAGGGCCTGGGGTAGGCTTCACGGGAAGACGGAGGAGGATCGACATGTCAGACGCCCTTTCGGAAATCTTCAAGAGCGGATTATTCAGGACCAAGAAGAATCCCGACCGAGACTGGATGGTCATCGCGGAGCGGGCGGGAAGCCAGTTGTACGGCATCGTCTGCGAGGAGTTCGCCCATCCGGAAGTCGCCCTGTGCGCCCTTCTTCACGCCGTGGGTGAGGTCATTCTCTGCGAGTCGGAAGACACGAAGCGCGAAAAGCTCGTCAAGCTCTTCCCGGACGCGATCCTCGCGTGTGTGAAGAACCTGGAAGAAATGGAGGACGAGGAGCCCTACGAGTTCGAGGGCGAGGAAGCCCCCGAGCGGGAGATCGGGGACACTGGAGAACCTGTTTCCGAACCTGCCGGGATGCCCGTGTCTGCCGAGGTGAACCAGCCCATTCCGGATGGCGACGATGAGGATGAGGGTCCCGAGGACCCCGACCCTGACGAGGGCTTCCCGGAGCCGTGGATGCCCCCAAAGGGGGCGGCCACGGCGGAGAATCCCGCGAAGCTCGCCGGGTTCAAGGGCAGGAAGAACCCGAAGGGCCAGGAGGGCAAGAAGCCATGATGAAATCGGGCATCGAAGTCATGGCCCAGCGGAAGGATGCGAGGGGGAGCGTCAACTGGATGAAGGTGGACATCATCGACCTGTCCGACGAGGAGTTCGCTACGTGGTGGATCACCATCCAGGACGACAAGGACAAGTTCCATGTGGCCAATTCCCTTCGTAAGCTTGCGGAGGGCCTGTCGGACTACGGGGATCAGGACATCCCGTGACCGAGCCCTACTGTATTCCGTCCAGGGAGGAGCACAACCGGCTTGTCCGCCGGGTCTGGAAGATTTCGATCATCCTTGCTCTCGTCCTGTTCGGAGCGATGGGAGGCACGGCTGCGACTCTCCTGGTTCTCGGTCATACTTTCATGACCACGGCGTACACGATGTTAGTCATCATCTACGTGGTCGTGCCCCTCTATGCGATTGGGTACATGGCGCCCGCCCTGGCCACGAGCCTGATCAAGATGTCCGCCGGGGTCGAGATGTCCCGGGAGGGCCTGGAGATCGGCAGGGAGACCTTGAGGTCGATGGACGATCTCAAGAGCAGCGTCGAGCCTTTAATCAAGGATGCCAGGGTCGTGATTTCCGACGTGAAGCCGGTGGTGAACGAGATCGGCAAGGCCGTTCACGAGGGGAAGTCGCTCTTCGACGAAGTCCTCAAAGAGATCAAGAACGGCAACGGCAAACTCGAAGGCCGGGTAGCCGCCATCCTGCGCAAGGCCGTGACGGAAGCCAAGGAGGCGGTCAGGGGCGCGGAGGGGGATTTCGAAAGATTGATCTGGACCAAGGTGGACAAGTTCCTGGAGTCGGTGTTCACGGCTCCCGGGGGGGCCCCTGAAGGGGCCCCACCCGAAGAGCGCGACCAGTTGGAGGTGCGTCCATGATCGGAAGAGTGGTCGGCAGCATGGTTCAAGACAATGTGTTCTGCACCATCGAGTACATGTCGAGCGGACTCCTGGTGAAGTATGCCGAGGTGGAGAAGAGGCGGGTCAGGGTGCCCAAGGCGTCTTTGGGAATCGACATGGGCTTCATGAAGAAGGCTATGGACGTTCTCTCCTCCGGGCTCGGCCTCGACGAGGACTGGCAGGGTGACGAGAAGAAGGAGAAGTTCCACAAGATGCGGGATGTCTTGGGCTCGTTGGAGCCCTCCGGGAGCCAGGAGTTCGAGGAGAAATGGTTCTCGGCCGAAAAGGCGATCTTCTGCTCGAAGATCGAGGAGGTTCCTGCCGCGGTGACGAAGGCGTACGAGGCCTATCTCGGCATCCTCAAAATCCAGCGGGAAGGTGATACCATTATCCCGGAGGGCGGGTTGCCCGGCATGGGCTTGTACGTCTAGGAAGGGAGAACGCGGTGAGCGAAATCTTCGGGGACTCTAGCGCATCGGACCCAATCGGGAAGGGAGTTCCGAAAAACGACGCGGGACTTTCGGCCATGGAAGTGATCGGCCGGTGTTCCAAGTGTTCCGCCATCGGGACCTTGGAGTACCCCCGTAACATGATTCCCCCGTCCAAGGTGGACGCGATCCTGGCCTACCGGCCGATTCCCGGGGTCCGGTGCCTCAAGTGCAACGAAATCTGCGAGTTTCTTCCCGTGGAAGTGAAGAAATATCCCGACCTTCCGTTCCTTCGCACCATCCAGGACGCTGCCGTGAAGGGCATTCCGAAGGTCGAGGGTTCCGGGAACGGGAACGGCGGGAAGGAAGGAAAAAGGATTATCGAGCCATGATGAGCTGCGAGTTGTGCAAGGTGGTGATGCCTTCCGAGTCGTTTACCGACGTGAGGGGTCATCTCCTGTGTCCTTATTGCACGGTGGTCATGTGGGGAAAGCCCCAGGAAGCCTTTGACGAGGTGTTCAGGCCGGACAGGGAGGAGCTGGGGGACGGAAGGTTCGAGGATAATGCCGGTCTTGTTCCCGTCGGCCGGACGGACGGGCGTCCTCCGAACATCGTTGTCGAGCATGTGAAAGTAAACGACATCATTTCGGCGAACGGATTCATCAAGGACGTCCTGGGGGTGGCTTCCCATCATCCTCGCGTGAACCGCGCCAACCGTGCGGTGATGGAAAGCATGATCGAGGAGATGAACAACATCAACGAGGAGTTGGTCGCGAGACAGAAGGTCGGGGAGAAAGCCGCCTATTCGGCTCCCATCATCTTTGACAAAGGGAAGTCGGACTTCTTCTACAAGGTCTACGACATGGCGGAGAGCCTGTACGGGAAGTTCGTCAAGGAGTGGTTCCTGACCAAGAAGCGGGAGGACTGGGTGGCCTGGAGGAGGATTCTCTATACCCGTGCGTGGGAGATCGGAAGCATGCACAGGTACGGGACTCCGTCCAGGTGCGAGAGTCCCTGGCTGTCCGGGAAGAAGGCCCCTATTGACGATGATCCATTCGGCACCCAACCCATCGGGAAAGAGGAAAGGCCGGTCTACTAGCGGAGGGGGCGGTACGAAGGGTGGTCGGGTAGAGTCCGATCTGCCGGGTAAACCTGTCCCGGGTGCCGGGACGGTGCTATGGCTTCACGTCAACGGAATCTGCCGGGTCTTCGTCTGTCCGGAGTGCGGCCACGTCGAGAAGAGTCCCAAGAAGCTCGGTCTTCACATAGAAAGGCATCGACCGGATGAAGAGATTTACGGGAAGTTCCTCAAGTGCCCGAAAGGGTGCGGCAGGACGTTCAGGATCAGGCACGGCGCCTGCACCCCGCTCGCCCTCAAGGAGCACTTCCCCCTCTGCAACGGGAAGCGTCCCCTCCCGGCGGTCGAAGCTGCGTCGCTGTTCGGTGTGCAGGCTGCCCTCGGAGCTTTTGAAGCCGGACGGAAAAGGGGGAATGGTTCCCACGCAGGGTCCAACGGTAAGCCCTCGCATAAGGAAATGGTGCTCCGGTTCCTGCGAGGCCATCGAGGCTCTTATCGAACATTCCTCGGGTCTTGTCTTGGACTGGGCCCGTTCGATCCCAGGCCCGGAGGCGGTTTCCTTCAGGGCGAAGGCGAGGTTAAGGATTCGGTGGATGATGAGTGAGCTTCGGACGGACCTCAGGATCGCGGCGAGATCATGATTGCCTGGATGGCCTGTCACTCGCGTTCCTTTTCGTGGGATGGGTCTTACCGTTTTTCCCTGAGTGCCTATTTTTCTTTTTCTTATTCGTGGTCGGTAGATTGTGTCGTGTCCAGGTCCAGGTTGGAGTAGGGTCTTGAGATCCATGATTCTTGAGCGGATAATTTCGGGGGCCCAGACGGGAGCCGACCGCGGAGGTCTGGACGTCGCCCTGGCTCTCGGCATCCCGACCGGCGGGTGGTGCCCGAAGGGGCGTCGGGCGGAAGACGGGAAGATTCCCGACAAGTACGTCTTGATGGAGGCGACGTCGTCAAGCTACCCGCAGAGGACGTTCCTGAATGTCCGCGGGTCTGACGGCACGGTGATCTTCACCCGGGGGGCCATCGAAGCCGAGTCCGGGTGCGCCCTGACGGCCAAGTATTGCCGGGCGGAGGGCAAGCCCTGCATCTCCGTGGACCTCGGAAGGACGGATTTCCGTGAGGCGGCGGCGGGCATCAGGAAGTTCATCGTGGACGAGAAGATCAAGACCTTGAACGTGGCCGGGTCCCGGGAGTCCAAGGCCCCGGGCATCGCGCTCGAGGTGAAAAGGGTGCTGGAACTGGCCCTGGGGGATCAACGTGAAGCCTGAAGGATTCGAGGAGTCGACGCTCTGCCACACGAAGCTCTTGTTCTCGTCCGGGGCGTGGACCGAGATGAAGTGGGCCGGGGTCCAGGCCCTCCAGACTCCGAACGACATGATGATGGTCGGCGAGGCGATCTTCGATACCTTGCCGACCTTGATCGTCGAGTGCGGGGTCTATGCGGGCGGGCTGACCGTGTTCATGTCTCACGTCCTGCACCTGATCCGCGGGGGAGGCCGGGTCGTCGGGATCGACATCGACCTGAGTCGTGTTTCGAAGGAGACCATCGACAGGCTCAAGGCCGAGACGGTCCTCATCCAGGGGAGTTCGACCGATCCTTCCGTGGTCGCGAAGGTGAAGGACATGATCCGTCCCGAAAGCCGGGTCATGGTTATCCTTGACAGCGACCACTCGAAGGCCAACGTGGCCCGGGAGCTGGAGATCTACTCGCCCCTCGTGACTCCGGGATGCTACCTGGTCGCCATGGACGGGGTCATGAAAGACCTTTGGAACGTCCAGGGCGGCATGGCCGTCTGGAAGGACGACAATCCCCACGCGGCGATCATGGAGTTCCTGCCCGGGCATCCCGAATTCGAGGTGGACCCCTCCAAGGAGCGGTACGGCATCACCTTCTGCCCGGACGGGTTCCTGAAGAAGAAGGCGTGACGTCCTTGGCGGGGGTGATCTTCTGGGCGGCGAGCCATCTCTCTCCCTCCTTTGAGGAGTGGAGGTGGTATTCTTGTTCGTGGGGAACTTTTTTAGCGGTGGTGTCTCTCTCATCGCTGGCGGTGAGTGGGGAGGCGCATTCATGGAGGGGGGAGGCGCATTCATGGAGGGGTCAATCCTCGAGGTCCAAGGCGCATTCGTGGAGGGGCCAATCCTGGAGGTCCAGGCGAAGGGTGTGACGCGCTCCGTCAGGCGCTGGAGGAGTGCCTGCGTCTTCAGGAAAAGGATAAAAGAGCATATCTACAAGGGTTGGTCCCGCGAGTTCCTGGCCAAGGCGTGGTACCTGAAGGACACCCCCACTGGAAGGTGTCGGGCGTGGATGAACCGTGGCAGGGGACCCGGCTACAAGGTTTTGAAGTCGCTCCCGGTGGAAGAGGGCCGGGGAGGGAAGGGGCGGGGAGGGGGGAAATATTCGAAGAGCCCGCCCTACAGGGTCGTGAGGGCGGTGTGCAGGGTGTGCGGCTACCTGATCGAGGTGGCCCGGGTCCCTTCCGCGGAGTGGGGCTTCGTGGCCGGACGCGGCAGAATGGCGTCCCATACGCTTTCGTGCGCGAGGTGCGCCCGTCTACGCATCGCAAACGCGCCTCCGCTTCGCCAGGGTCCCTACCCGGATTCCTATTCATGGCGGGAAGGGGAACCTTCTTCGCGCCTGTCCCTGGGCGAGGGGGGCGGGATGTCGGTCCCCAAGAGCGGGCGGCCTGTTTCCGCGTCGTGGAGGGCCGGACTTCCGAGATCGGAGGGGGAGTCCCTGATAAGGAGAAGATGGGGCTGGGGTTGGTAGCCGCGTTGGCGTAGGATAAACCCATGAGCAAGAAGAAACGGTCCAAGAAGCCTCCGATGATGGTCCTCCCGGACACCCATCGGGTGATCTACCGGATGTTCGTGGGTAGGCAGCTTCAGAAGTTTCCGGAGGTCCTGCCGGGGGACATGGTCGAGTGCCTCGAGTGCGGAGGGGACCATAAACTCGAGTCCGCGGTGGCCCTGGCCACGGGGCGCAAGGACTCCCTGTTCCTGATCTACCGGTGCCGCAGGCGGTGGGAGTTCGGGGCGATCTTCGGCAAGCTGATTGCCGGGCGGATTCCCCACCACGAGGTGCTGGATTGATCCCGGGGATCATCTTCGACGCTTCGATATCCAGGTCGTGGAGTGACGGCTTTTTCCTTTCGATCTGGAACCTTGGGTACTCGACCTCCTTCATGGGGGGCGGGAGCCCTTTCGAGTGGAGGAGCCGGATTCGTTTCACCGTGACGCAGTGGACTGGAAGCAGAATAAAACCGTTCTGATGATTTGATAGCGTGGAGGAGGAAGACATGTACGAGGAGCACAGGAACGAGAAGGACCTGCTTCACCGGGCCGACGGCCCGGCGGTGGAGGCCGACGACCGTAAGGAGTGGTGGGTCGATGGCCGTCGCCACCGTCCGGACGGCCCGGCGGTCGAGACCGTCCGGGGGACCCGGTGGTTCTACTGGCGCGGGGTGCGGGTGACCGAAGAGATCATCCTGAACCCGCGGTCGGCCGAGCCCAAGGACATCCTGAAAGAGGCGAATGTCGAGGTTCGCCGGGCCTGGATGGAGGCGTACGGGTTGGACGACTTCATCATCGGCCTGGACCCGAAGGTCTTGGACGACGACAAGAAGGCCGACCGGATGCTGCTCTCGGTCGAGATTCCCGGGGACGAGTTGCTGGTCATGGTCCGGGTCAAGAATTCTACCCCGGAGCCGGACGGGACCAGGAAGCACTACATGATCCGGGTGGACCCGAAGTGCAAGACGGCAGAGGAGGCTGTGGCATGGACGTTTGCGATGGAAAGCGGTCAGTACAATCCGGAAAAAGAGACCTAGAGCTGGCGTGGGCTGCTGGATTCTTTGATGGCGAGGGGTGCTCTGTTTGCGGAAAAGGTGAGCACGGGACCAGATCCCTTAACGTAACGGTGGCTCAGGTCAACGGGGATAATCTCTTGAGGTTTAGATCTGCCGTTGGAGACGTCGGCAATATCATGGGTCCTTATAAACTTCACAAGAACAACAGGCCGATCTCTTTTTTTAGAGCCTACGGGGCTAAGGCGGTTTCGGTGATCAGGGCGTTGTGGGCCTTTCTTTCGGAAGAGAAAAGACTGCAAGCGGTTCATGCAGCTACGGAGTACTTTTTGAGGCCCATGAAAAGAGGCAAAGGCGTGTGCGCGAGAGGTCATTCCTACGAAAAGTTTGGAAAGTACACTCACGGAGTAAGGTCGGAGTGCGCGAAGTGCAGGTATGACAGGAGAAGGGGTGTTCTTGATCCGATAGAGATAAAGACCGCTCTTCAGCTTAGGATCGGAGTGAGGGAGTATAGTCCGTTTCTTTACACTTCAGACGGAGTTCCGAAGGAGACCTAGTGTTTCCCTTCGCGTTTGTCACGCACGGGCTTGCGCTGTCGTGGGGTGAACGGCTGTCCGTATCCGTGGTGGGTCCGAGTCCCTACTCGGCTTCGTTTTCCGAATGCTGGTCCGGGATGATGTTCCAGGCCAAGTCATGGACCTTGGAGTCTGCCCTGACGTGGTAGCTTCCGTCATCCTGATCTGCCCGAATTCTTCGTGGGACCGTTTTACCCCGTGGTCCTACTCTTGGTCCCGCGGTTCCGGGTGGTGTACGTCGTGGAGAGACGACACATCCCTTTCGTGGTGGGATGAATACGGTAGATGAGACTTGGATGAAATACAGACCCACAAAGGGAGAGCTGTTCTACACGGCATGGATGGAAGCTTTGGCGGACGCCCGGTGGTGGGCTATTCAACGGGAAAATAAAGAGGGCTCTGAGTTTTTCCGCTTGTGGATGCAGTCTCTTGGAAGTCACCGATGAAGATTCCCGTCGTGGTCATGTTCTTCGCTCCCGGCATGTCCGACTGGCGCCCTATGGATCGGTGGTCCGTCGGGTGGACCCAGCGGGGAGCATGGTGCGTGTCGTGGAGCGGGAACGCGAATTCCTCCAGGCTTCGATGGGGACCGTACTTGTGATCCCTGCCATTTTTGTCTCCGCGTGGATCGGTGCCGGTCCCTTGAGCCAGTCGTGGTTCTCGCACCTGTACGCGTCGAACGGCATCGGGAGCACGGCGGGATCGTGGAACAAGGGTTGCATGTGGTCGAACGTCTTTTCCAGGGCTGGTAGGGCCATAGAATGATCGGCAAGGTCATTACGGTCATCGACACGGCGGTCCTCTACCAAGATTTGAATCAGGACTTTATCGGCATGTCCGAGTGGGCCCAGGGAAGGAGCTACTCGAGTTCGTGGAGGGTAAGGAGGTCCCGGGATCGGCACGGGAAGTTCATGCCGTCCTGGTGGGGAGCGGACCTGTCTCGGTCGTGGACGCTTGGATTCGAGGTCTTCGAGAAGCCGTGATTGTGATGAACCTGTTTCTGGCAGAAAGGATCGACTCCCGTTCGTGGGGTTGGCGGTTCGAGGCCTCCCTGTCTTGGCGCGACAAGTCGGTGGTCTCGGAGGGGACGCGTTTTCGGATTCGCTCCAGTTCGTGGGGGTGGGGACCATGATCCCTGCCCTGCGGGCGGTCAAATATACTATATCCGGGATTACCGTCCTGATAAGGGGAACGGCAGCCTGGAAGTGGGACTACACGTCTTCCGGCTCGTGGTCCGGAGGGGTCCTCCAATCGTGGTCGTGGAGGACCGGGACCCTGTGGTCGATGGGGTTCTAGTCCGGTTCCTGTGACCGGACGGTGTTGACGACGAAGATCGAGATGATGGCGGCTGCCGCGAGCGATCCGAGGGCGACTTCCTTGGGGTCGATGTCCATGAAGAAGAACGGGACGGAGATCATGATGGCGCGTTCCAGGGTGGCCGCGGCGACCTCGAGGAAGGCGCCGGGCTTGCCTTCGATGAACCGCCGGGCGGCTACCTCGCTGGGAAGCTCGCCCAGCGTCATGAAGGTCGGTGTCACGGACGTATTCTACCCGGCTGGAACGGGGGAAGCAAGATGACCATGGGAGCCCTGGCCTTCGCGCACATCGTGGAGCCGCCCCGCCTGGTCTCCGTGGGAGGATGGGGCCTGGCTCCGGGGTACGCGGATTCGGTGTCGTGGGTGCTGGAGTTCTCGTTTTCCTATGCGTGGGGACAAAATAATCTGGTGGCGGTGTCGTGGGAGGATGGTCTGAGGGAAAGCTTCCGATGGCCATTGGAACCGGGGTCCTAGCCTTCAGGATTATGGCCGCCCCTCCCAGGAGGACGGTCTCGGGAAACTTCGCCGAGATCGTGTGGGACAAGACTTCTTTCTCGTGGGACGGCAGCCAGCAGTTTTCGGGTTCGTGGGAAGACGATTACATGATGTCGGGAATGTGGCCGGATTGGCGGAGTGAAGCGGTGGAGAGCACGAGCTGGGGGG